>OBVD01000713.1_pt1 | contig 18024 bp, 21 predicted proteins | sample 1495031 | NCBI WGS metagenome assembly OBVD01 (sample SAMEA2579967, study PRJEB22360) | human gut metagenome
GCCAGGCCCAAATGCCAAACCCGAGATTCTCAAAGGTGGCGTAGTATACGCTGACTCAGCGATGTGCTCAAGTCCCGAACAGACAAAGATCCCGAAGGATCGCGCATAGCGGGTTAAATCCAGCCGCGTTCGGCAAAAGAAACATACTCTCCACGCCCAATCACGATATGGTCGAGCACGCGTAAATCCATGAACTGACAACTCTTTATTATCCGTTCAGTAATGAGTTTATCCGCTTTACTGGGTTCAGCACAACCCGAAGGGTGATTATGTGCAAGGATCAGCGCCGAGGCGTTTATTTTTATCGCTTCGCGGATAATTTCCCGAGGATGGACTTCAACATGGTTTAACGTGCCGGAAAAAAGACGGCTATGCGTTATAACCCGGTGTTGGGAGTCGAGAAAGATCACCATAAAGATCTCCCGCTCCTCACCCGTGAGCTGGCTTTGTAAAAATTCCCGCGTCATCTCCGGGCTGAGTAAAGGGCTTTCTTCACGCATCCGCACGTTGTAGTAACGTCGCGCCAGTTCAGCAATCCCCTTTAACTGGGCAAATTTCGCTACGCCAATTCCATGAACACCACTAAATTGTTCATATTCAGAGGTTAACAAGCCATAAAGAGAGCCGAAATTCTCCAGCATCTCTTTTGCCAGGGTTAATACATCTTTACCGCGCGTTCCGGTACGCAGAAATAGCGCCAGCAGCTCGACATCCGTTAAGGCGCTAATACCAAACTTCAGCATTTTTTCGCGCGGCATCAACAGCTGTGCATTGTTTTTCACCTTCACCTCCTTTGTGGTGCTCGCATCCTGTCATAGCCGTTCCGTTAAATCGACGGCCAGTTTTCAATCCTGGAAAGCGCCTCGCAAAGTGAATCTCAGGTGAAGGCACGACAACAAAAGTATTGTGATAAAATCGCCAACTTCTGGTGTCACCCAACAGGAAAAATCATCATGAGCCTGGCCGGTAAAAAAATCGTTCTCGGCGTTAGCGGCGGTATTGCTGCCTATAAAACCCCTGAACTGGTGCGTCGTTTGCGCGATCGCGGGGCCGACGTCCGCGTAGCCATGACCGAAGCGGCAAAAGCCTTTATCACCCCACTTAGCTTGCAGGCGGTTTCTGGTTATCCCGTTTCCGACAGTTTGCTGGACCCGGCAGCCGAAGCCGCTATGGGCCATATTGAGCTGGGTAAATGGGCTGATTTAGTGATTCTCGCCCCTGCCACGGCAGATTTGATTGCCCGTGTTGCTGCCGGAATGGCGAATGACCTGGTATCGACGATTTGTCTGGCTACACCTGCGCCTGTAGCCGTGCTCCCCGCCATGAACCAGCAGATGTACCGTGCCGCTGCCACGCAGCATAATTTAGAGGTGCTTGCTTCCCGTGGTTTGCTCATCTGGGGGCCAGACAGTGGCAGTCAGGCTTGTGGTGATATCGGTCCTGGGCGAATGCTCGATCCGTTAACCATTGTGGATATGGCGGTGGCGCATTTTTCGCCCGTCAACGACCTGAAACATCTGAACATTATGATTACCGCCGGTCCGACGCGTGAACCGCTCGATCCCGTGCGTTATATCTCTAATCACAGCTCCGGCAAGATGGGTTTTGCTATCGCCGCCGCCGCTGCCCGTCGTGGCGCGAACGTCACGCTGGTATCAGGTCCGGTTTCACTACCGACGCCACCGTTTGTTAAACGTGTTGATGTGATGACCGCGCTGGAAATGGAAGCCGCCGTGAATGCTTCTGTACAGCAGCAAAATATTTTTATCGGCTGCGCCGCCGCTGCGCCGCCGTGGCGGATTATCGCGCAGCTACCGTGGCCCCAGAAAAAATCAAAAAGCAGGCCACGCAGGGTGATGAATTAACAATAAAAATGGTTAAAAACCCCGATATCGTCGCAGGCGTTGCCGCACTAAAAGACCATCGACCCTACGTCGTTGGATTTGCCGCCGAAACAAATAATGTGGAAGAATACGCCCGGCAAAAACGTATCCGTAAAAACCTTGATCTGATCTGCGCGAACGATGTTTCCCAGCCAACTCAAGGATTTAACAGCGACAACAACGCATTACACCTTTTCTGGCAGGACGGAGATAAAGTCTTACCGCTTGAGCGCAAAGAGCTCCTTGGCCAATTATTACTCGACGAGATCGTGACCCGTTATGATGAAAAAAATCGACGTTAAGATTCTGGACCCGCGCGTTGGGAAGGAATTTCCGCTCCCGACTTATGCCACCTCTGGCTCTGCCGGACTTGACCTGCGTGCCTGTCTCGACGACGCCGTAGAACTGGCTCCGGGTGACACTACGCTGGTTCCGACCGGGCTGGCGATTCATATTGCCGATCCTTCACTGGCGGCAATGATGCTGCCGCGCTCCGGATTGGGACATAAGCACGGTATCGTGCTTGGTAACCTGGTAGGATTGATCGATTCTGACTATCAGGGCCAGTTGATGATTTCCGTGTGGAACCGTGGTCAGGACAGCTTCACCATTCAACCTGGCGAACGCATCGCCCAGATGATTTTTGTTCCGGTAGTACAGGCTGAATTTAATCTGGTGGAAGATTTCGACGCCACCGACCGCGGTGAAGGCGGCTTTGGTCACTCTGGTCGTCAGTAACACATACGCATCCGAATAACGTCATAACATAGCCGCAAACATTTCGTTTGCGGTCATAGCGTGGGTGCCGCCTGGCAAGTGCTTATTTTCAGGGGTATTTTGTAACATGGCAGAAAAACAAACTGCGAAAAGGAACCGTCGCGAGGAAATACTTCAGTCTCTGGCGCTGATGCTGGAATCCAGCGATGGAAGCCAACGTATCACGACGGCAAAACTGGCCGCCTCTGTCGGCGTTTCCGAAGCGGCACTGTATCGCCACTTCCCCAGTAAGACCCGCATGTTCGATAGCCTGATTGAGTTTATCGAAGATAGCCTGATTACTCGCATCAACCTGATTCTGAAAGATGAGAAAGACACCACAGCGCGCCTGCGTCTGATTGTGTTGCTGCTTCTCGGTTTTGGTGAGCGTAATCCTGGCCTGACCCGCATCCTCACTGGTCATGCGCTAATGTTTGAACAGGATCGCCTGCAAGGGCGCATCAACCAGCTGTTCGAGCGTATTGAAGCGCAGCTGCGCCAGGTATTGCGTGAAAAGAGAATGCGTGAGGGTGAAGGTTACACCACCGATGAAACCCTGCTGGCAAGCCAGATCCTGGCCTTCTGTGAAGGTATGCTGTCACGTTTTGTCCGCAGCGAATTTAAATACCGCCCGACGGATGATTTTGACGCCCGCTGGCCGCTAATTGCCGCGCAGTTGCAGTAATATGACGCCGGATGACTTTTCATCCGGCGAGTTTCTTTAAACGCCAAACTCTTCGCGATAGGCCTTAACCGCCGCCAGATGTTCCGCCATTTCCGGCTTCTCTTCCAGGTAAGCAATCAGGTCTTTCAGGGTGATGATAGAGATCACTTTGCAGTTGTAATCACGCTCAACTTCCTGAATCGCCGAAATCTCGCTGCGCCCCCGTTCCTGACGATCGAGCGAAATCAACACGCCAGCAAGCGTCGCGCCATTGGCCTGAATAATTTCCATCGACTCACGAATCGCCGTTCCGGCGGTGATCACATCATCTACCAGCATTACGCGTCCTTGTAACGCGCTACCAACCAGATTGCCGCCTTCACCGTGGTTTTTTGCCTCTTTGCGGTTAAAGCAGTACGGCAGGTCCAGGTCATGATGCTCCGCCAGCGCCACGGCGGTTGTGGTGGCAATCGGGATCCCTTTGTAAGCAGGGCCAAACAGCAGATCGAACTCAATGCCGGAATCCACCAATGCTTCAGCGTAAAAACGGCCTAACAGTGCCAGGTCGCGCCCGGTATTAAACAGCCCGGCGTTGAAGAAATAGGGGCTTTTACGCCCGGATTTCAGCGTAAACTCGCCAAACTTTAACACCTGCTTGCTAAGCGCAAATTCAATAAACTGGCGCTGATATGGTTTCATGCCTTCGCTCCTCATCTTACTTTTCTACAGACAAAAAAAAGGCGACTCATCAGTCGCCTTAAAAATCAGTTTGCCAGCGCCGCCTTCTGCGTCGCTACAATGGATTCGATTCCCCCTCGGGCCAGAGCCAACAAGGTGAGTAATTCTTCGTGGGTGAACGGTTCGCCTTCTGCCGTCCCCTGCACTTCAATGATGCGCCCGTCTTCGGTCATCACTACGTTCATGTCGGTCTCTGCGGCAGAGTCTTCAACGTATTCCAGATCGCAAACCGCTTCGCCGTTCACAATCCCGACAGAAACCGCGGCTACCATCCCTTTCATCGGATTGGTTTTCAGCTTACCGTTTTCCACCAGCTTCTGTAGCGCATCTGCCAGCGCCACGCAGGCACCCGTAATCGAAGCGGTACGAGTGCCACCATCAGCCTGAAGCACGTCGCAGTCCAGCGTAATGGTGAACTCACCCAGCGCTTTCAAATCTACTGCCGCGCGAAGCGCACGGGCGATCAGACGCTGGATTTCCATTGTGCGTCCACCCTGCTTACCTTTCGCCGCTTCACGAGCGTTACGGGTGTGGGTAGAACGTGGCAGCATGCCGTACTCTGCGGTGATCCAGCCCTGGCCCTGACCTTTCAGGAAGCGCGGCACGCCTTCTTCAATAGAGGCGGTACACAACACTTTGGTATCGCCAAATTCGACCAGCACCGAGCCTTCTGCATGTTTTGTATAGTTACGAGTCAGGGTAACGGGACGCACCTGATTATTGCTACGGCCTGCTGGACGCATATTGAAATCTCCGGCTTGAAACAAATGTGGCTGCGCATTATACGGACTTCCGGCGGTTATTCCTATCCTGACAAGGCATCGATGGCTATAATCCTTCCACCTCTCCTTTTATAAACAGGAACGTCTATGATCCGCAGTATGACCGCCTACGCCCGGCGTGAAATCAAGGGTGAATGGGGGAGCGCAACCTGGGAAATGCGCTCGGTAAACCAGCGTTATCTGGAAACTTACTTTCGTCTGCCGGAGCAGTTCCGTAGCCTTGAACCTGTCGTTCGCGAGCGTATTCGTTCTCGCCTGACGCGCGGTAAAGTGGAATGTACCCTGCGCTATGAGCCAGATGTTAGCGCACAAGGTGAGCTGATCCTCAATGAAAAACTGGCTAAACAGCTGGTAACTGCCGCGAACTGGGTAAAAATGCAGAGTGACGAAGGGGAAATCAACCCGGTTGATATTCTGCGCTGGCCGGGCGTGATGGCAGCCCAGGAGCAGGATCTCGACGCCATTGCCGCTGAAATTCTCGCGGCGCTGGATGGTACGCTGGACGACTTTATTGTCGCGCGCGAAACCGAAGGTCAGGCACTGAAAGCATTGATCGAGCAGCGTCTGGAAGGCGTCACCGCCGAAGTGGTCAAAGTCCGCGCCCATATGCCGGAAATCCTGCAATGGCAGCGTGAGCGTCTGGTCGCGAAGCTGGAAGATGCTCAGGTTCAGTTGGAAAACAACCGTCTGGAGCAGGAGTTGGTTCTGCTGGCACAACGAATTGACGTTGCCGAAGAACTGGACCGCCTGGAAGCGCATGTCAAAGAGACCTACAACATTCTGAAGAAAAAAGAAGCCGTTGGTCGTCGTCTGGACTTTATGATGCAGGAATTCAACCGCGAGTCGAACACTCTTGCGTCGAAATCTATCAATGCCGAAGTGACAAACTCCGCCATCGAGCTGAAAGTGTTGATTGAGCAGATGCGCGAGCAGATCCAGAACATCGAATAACGTTTCACGCGATCTCGCGTTGTCTCACTAAGTCTCGCTAGGACAAAAAGACCATTGTAAATCATGGTCTTTTTTGTTTTATATAGTCTCATATCGTATCACTACAGCGCGTGTTCTGCGTGTACTTAAAGGTGTACTTATTTAGCCTTAAGTACACTCGTTTAAGTACACCTCCTCTGATGATGAGAGACATATGGGAAAACTGACAGACATACAAATCCGTACATGGATTAGAAACAATGAGCACTTTGCGGGTCGCTCTGACGGGAATGGGTTATACATATGTTTTCCAGAGACTTATAGCGCCCCATTCTGGCGATTTCGCTACAAAATGGCGGGCAAAGCCAGAGTTATGCTGATTGGCTATTACTCCAGCATTTCGCTCGCGAAAGCGCGAGAAATCGCAAAAGAGCTTTCCGCTCGTGTTGCTCTGGGACATGACGTAGCGGGAGAGAAGCAAGAACGTAAAGCTGAAGCGCTGAAGAAGATGGAAGAAGAGAAACATGCGCTCCGTGTTTCAGAACTAGCTGCGGAATACTTTGAACGTCAGATTCTCAATCGGTGGAAGCATCCTGACATTCTGCGCCGTCGTATAGACAAAGACATCAATCCAACAATCGGGCATCACAGAATCGAAGATATCAAACCCTGGCATATCGACGATATGCTGCAAAAAATCGTCCAGCGTGGCGCTCCGACAGTCGCCAATGACGTACTTCGATGGACTCGCCGTATTTTTGATTACGGCATCAAACGACATATGCTTGAAAGCAATCCTACTAGTGCTTTTGAAATCTCAGATGCTGGCGGACAGGAACAAAGCAGAGAGCGCTGGCTGAGCCGTGAAGAGTTGATGAAGCTCTTCCAGGCTATGCCCATGACAAAAGGCTTCTCACGTCAAAACGAGCTGACAATGAAGCTTCTGCTGGTGTTTTGCTGCCGTAAGATGGAGCTTTGCGGGGCACGCTGGGAGGAGTTTGATCTTGATGAAGCTATCTGGCACTTACCCGCAGAGCGGGTTAAGAATGGCGATGCGATCGATATCCCTATCCCTGCACCTGCGCTTAAATGGCTAAAAGAGCTGCATCAGATGTCCTGTAATAGCCAGTGGGTGCTTCCAGCCAGAAAGATGCAGCACCGTATGATCCCTCACATACAAGAAAGCACATTGCCTGTGGCCTTAAGCAAGGTAAAGGGTAATCTTCCTAATGTACCTAATTTTACTATTCATGACTTTCGGCGTACCGCGCGATCGCATCTGGCGGCATTAGGGGTTGATCCGGTAGTTGCAGAGCGTTGTCTGAATCACAGGATCAAAGGCGTTGAGGGGATATATAACCGTTATCAGTATTTTGATGAGAGGAAACAAGCACTTGATCTGTGGGCTGACTTGCTTATTTCTTTAGAAAGAGGCGAGGGTTATAACGTGATGCCATTGAGAAAGGACATGGCATAAAGCAAATGAAGACTCAGTTTGTCAGGCTATTGCAGCCTGTAGTCAGCTACCGTGGCCTAAGCATCAACGCGTCCTGTTTTCAGGATAGCATCCGCAACAAACTGAAAATCGAATTGCAGATCAGACGCGACACTGTATACTTATACAGTGTCGCGTCTAAACGATCAGTAGCATAGAACCGTAAAATGATATTACATTAGGATTTTCATAATCATTACAGGTCTATACACATGGCATTTGAGCAGGCGGTTTTTACTTTTTATAGAATAAATAAAGCGGGTTATTACGCGCATGGTAAACCGGTCCCAGAATTCGGAAATGTAACGGAAATGTTGGCAGATCTGCAACACTGGGCTAGTACGAAGACCTTGAAGCAGACTAAAACCTTCGAAGCCAATGAAGAGAGATATCCTTGTTATCTTGTGGATGCAAAAAGGAATGGGGATGACTGGACATTGCTTATGTGGAATGAGATTCCAACCAATGGACAACAAGTACCTTCCATAAGCGAAACCGCGAGATTCGGCGCCGATCCAGAGGTTATCTTAAACGCAGTACAAGGGGGAAGTATACCGGGGTATGCCACTTATTTCTGGTTCCTTCCTGAGAGAGGTTTGTTAGCTACGGTCAGGCTGCATAACAAGTTAACATCCCAGTCTTCACTCCAACAGTATCTTCACTGTTTCCTCAAGCAGTCTTCACAACATGTTATTGCCGAGCCCGTCACTAATGAAGATGGAAGCGTTGAAGTCCGGATTACTGGCTATAAAAATAACCCACTAGATCCAGATGAAGAGAAAAAGCATTACATCCCGAAATTCAGTTCGAGTTTGGTAAGAAATCGGGGAAAACATGAAGTTATTAAACAAAATGCCAATCGCATTAAGAAAATTGAACGTATTGTTGAACTGGACCTGACCAAACCTGAGGAGCTTGGATTGTGGCAGAGAATGCTTCAGGTTGTTCACCTTGGAGCACCGCAGGGGGCTGGGATTAGTACTAAGGTTAGATACACTGTTTCACCTCAAGTAACTTTACAAGATGTGAACTCGATGATTGCTGATTGGGAAGCAGATCCAAGCGAAGTAAACGATTATGGTTTTTATTTTGAAGGAGAAGCAAATAAACCTTATTGGCTGAGTAAATCTTTGGCACGAATGGAGTTCCAGCTTGATCTGGAAAGAGAAAACATTGAATTTGTTCAACTCGATTCACTACTAAGTGAGCTAGTTGCAAAGAAAAATGCTATTTTGACTGGTGCGGGGCTATTATGAAATTGAAAGTGGTCAGTGGGATTGCATGCGTAGTAGTAGTATTGCTCGCAGGAATATTGGGCAGAAATGTTGCTTTTGCTCTCCAGTGGCCGCTTTTTGAAGCTTTACGAACTACTGCCTCCATCATTTTTGCAGTTGTGGGGGCGTGGTTTGCTATCATTTACCCCGAAAGATTAAAGAAATCTTTCAGGGGTGGTGGTACTACTGATAGCAACGGCCAAGGCATTCATCGCCTTTTCACTCCGATTGTTCACTCAACAGCAATCTTAGCGACAGTATTAATTATTGGGGTTGTTGCTCCATTGCTGAAGCAATTTGATTGGATTTTGTCACATAAAGATATTTTTAGAGGCATATCCTATGGATTACTTGTTTTTCTTACTCTATGGCAACTGGCTACAGTATTGTTCAGCTTAATTGGTCCAGACATGGTTAAACGATATGTATCAAGACAAGATAGAGCGGAAGAGGCCGCACAAGCCGTTATGCCTTCAAGGAAAGATAATTCCCCTCAATAAAGGCAAGTATCTCCATCGTTCTTGATACTTGCCTGACCAATTATTTCTTCTTGTATCTCCCGTCCATAGAACCGGCAGCTGATACACCACAATAGTTCTCGCAGCTACGGGTCATAACATTGACAGAACCATCTTTCAATTCACTAATCACTGCCACACACGCACTCGATGAGTCGCTGAAAGCCCAGCGATTTCGCTGCCCTGTGCCTGCACCAACAGATTCAGCAATGCCCTCCATATTACAAACACCAGAAGCATTACCGTGTGATGCATTAATACTAAATTCAGCAGTGCCATTCCCCGTCAACAAAGATAAAGCACCATTTCGCTTAACGTATTCACCTGCATGTGCCATAGTAAAACTACTGGCTAACAGTAAAGTTAGAACAATTTTTTTCATTATTACTCCTTTATATATTGTTAAAAATTAAAAACATATCCCCCAAAAAATATCACCGATATATTTTTATACTGGAATATCCTTGCTTTCGTGTTTCCATTCGTTGAGTATCGTAGGTATTGCCACATTTAATACACGAATAAACATTAGTAATATTATACCGCTCTTCTGTCCAAGTTGATTTTATAATTGCCTGCTTTCCATAATGAGGGCCTCTTGTATCCCCACCAACCACACCTAGGCTTTGAGTTTTACTCCTAGGTATAGCTGATAAAAATTCTCTTTTAGTATCTATTCGTTTAATACTATATGAAGCATTACAATCCTTACATCTAAGGCCACTCGAAATAAAATAAAAAACCACCTTCACAATAGGAAATAAAAGCAGTAAAAAAATTAATGCACTGACAATTAAACGAATCGGTATTTCCAGAGGTATGAAGATATAACCTATGCCTGAAATAACTCCCGTCACCCCCACTCCATATAGCCATGAATGAACGTTCGCATCACGCTTAATTTCATCTTGCTCTTTATTCATACTGCCCTCCTAAATTAACTCATATTGTTTATGTCGAGTAACATGACCTACCTCATTTCCTCTTCTTTAATCAACCAATCGTATATGTATGAGAAACATAGGGAGACTCTATAACCCTGAACGTCCCCGCACCAACAACATGGTTCATTACTTTTACATTCTGGATAGATGATTTTTCGCGTAATTGTGCACGATGGTAAAACGCAGAATATGCCACCAAGCCTTCCCCCCAGCTAATATCTCTTGTTGGGGCAATAATCGCATTGCAGAATGATTTGTGTAGGGTAAATAACTCTTCTGCACCATTACCAACAGAGCAACTTGAGAAACAAATGCATTTCCCTCTTAATATCGGCCAGGCAAGTCGATCTAAATCTCGCCATGTAATAATAGCATCATCTGTTAGAGCAAAGCCTCGATCATATCCATGAGCACTAATGTGGACATATTTTATATTTTCTCTTTGAGCAACTTTTAACGCTTTAATGAGCATTTTCTCATTGATAGCCTCAATGCTTTTGGCATTGACACCTTGTAATTGAAGTATACGCTTTAATGTTTCTCCTTCACCTCTGCCATCATAAATATCCTGATCACTACGTGATTCAATAATCAATACTTCCTGTTTTTTCATCAGCCACGCCAAACAAGATATTCGTTATGAGTTTGTTATAGACATACCAAAAAGATCCCTTCTTCAGTTCAAGGAATTGGTTACCGCAAAAGCGTTAGATTACGAGGTATCCACTGTCTTGCTCCCTTCTCCTCTCTTCACCAAAACGACTATAGATGCGCAAAATTCATTTATAATCCATAGATAATGTTCATACAAGAGAAAAAAGGCCACAAACTTCCATCTATAGACATTTTGCGGAAGTGAAGAGCAGTATATGGCCCAGTTACCCTCAGATAGTGCAGACAAACAGGTAGGCCAACGCATTCAAATGCGTCGTAAAGAGCTGGGAATGACAGCCCAGCACTTAGCGGAGCTTGTGGATATATCCCACCAACAGCTTTCACGCTATGAACGTGGAACAAACAAGATCAACGTAGCCCATCTCGTGAACATCGCGGTTAAGCTCAACACACCGATTAGCTGGTTTTTCATTGATTGCTTCTCGACGTTTGAAAATGATGTCCAGAAACAACAGGATTTCGCACCTGTAAAAGATGCAGACTTGAAAAGTCGACTTGATAATATATGGCCTCGCTTAACGCATGAGCAAAGGCGCATATTGATTATGTTTCTTGATAAATACACCAAACAATAATGATAAACAATGGCTAGTTTATCCAAAAACTTAAAGAAAGATGTTTTATTTATCTTCTTCATCTAATATAGATAGCCGTCTAAGAAGAAGCTTCTTATTCAACAATTTCTTAATATGTGTTTCTTTCCAGTTATATGTGTCCTCACCATTAAATACTGCACGTGGATGTCGAATTTTTCTTTCCTTCATGCTACTGATTATTTGAGAATCAGAAAGTCCTAGATCATTTTTAAAATGATCAACTGTCTTATATAAATCGTATAATTCTTTTGATGCTTTTGATTGAGGTTGATACAACTGCTGCATCTTTTCAATACGAAGCAAATAAACTAAAGCAGCAGAATAACTTTCTATAAGGTTGTGCATTCCCGGCACTGGTCTTTTATGCCCCAAACTTTCACATAAGTCCGCCAATTTTTCATAGGCATCATTATCAATCCTAATTGATATTTTTTTCTCGCCTAATTCTTTCAGTCGTTCCTGACGTCTATTTTGATAATCTTTGTCTCTCTGTTTTCGGGCTGCCACTTCATCATCTTCCAAACGCTTTTCCATTTTTGCCATAACGCCATACCTCGCCTCTAAATCTGACGATCAGATTACCCTGTGGTTAGTAGCTGTCAACATTACAGTCTGATGATCAGATCCATACTCAATCACAATCTGATCATCAGATCCTTATGGGTTTTGCTGAAAAGCCCTTTAAAACGACTTTTAGGTGAATCTGATCGTCAGATTCACCCGTTTAACGTCGAAATTTAGCGGTTTTGAAAATCTGTAAAGGCATGTCGCATCAATTGGATGCGTAAACCAAACAGGCTTTTACGATGCACACCTCACGCTTGATCAAACTGAAAACCGTCCTTGAATACTGTGCCTTCTCACGAGCAACCCTCTATCGCCAGATAAAAGCAGGCCACTTCCCTGAGCCTGTACGCCTGACAGGTGGAATAGCAAGTACAAACGAATCCTCGCGGGCTGTTGCATGGCGAGAAGTGGAAATACTGCAATGGATTGCCAATCGTCAAAAAGTGTCGTTAGCAGAAACCAAAATTTGATGACGTTTATGGATCAGAAAAACCCATCCCTCTAATAGCACGTTATATGCACATAGATATGAATAGTGAGAGTAATAACTGATATTGATTCATATGCTGATTATGGCCTCATATGGGCTGTGACTCTCACTATTCTGAGAAGGAATAGTTATGTTATTACACAGAAGCAATATAGATATATGCCAATCTTTAAATATCGGTAACGATAATGACGGGCATAACCTAAGAATAAGAATTGATAAGTTAACTTTAGTTAGTGATTTTCTTCCTGAAGAGGAAAAAAAGGAAGCGTATAGTAAACTGGAAAAAATGAATCAGCGTAGTGAAAGGAAATATCGAGTTGAATACATTAAAAACAAAAAGGAAAAACCTTATCGCAAATCACTAAATATATACAGTAGAAAGAAGAACTCCCCAGTTCTATTGCACATTGATTATGTTCCGAAGCATCCTAATACAGGAGGGCTACGTTTGGATTTTAATCCTCAACATATGACGAAAGTGAAAATAGATGAATTAGTATCATGGATAAATGGCAACTTAGGTGAGATATTTTATCGGCTACTTGTTCGAGCATGGGTTACAAGAATTGATGTAGCTCTTGATGTATATAACTGCGAGTTAGATGATTACCTATGGGGATTAAAAAACACAGGGAAGAGCACGTATTACGATACTGAAAATGGATTATCTGGAGTTAGAATAGGCAGCAATCGCTCTCTTCTACATATTCATTGTTATGAAAAAGTTAATGCACGCCGTGACAGAAAACTCATTCTGAAGGATCGTGCCAAACTTATTAATATCAATCTGGATGAGCATAAGCGCTTCTTGCGTATCGAAGCTCGATACAAGCCAGGCGCTAAACCAACCAGTAAGAAAAAGGATGCCTTGATGCTGTCCCAACTCCTGGAGATGAGAAACCCATTCAAACGGCTGCAAGTCTATTCTAACGGCTTAGGAAAGGAGTTGCTTACGAGAGGGTGTCTTACTACCCTCCCAAAAGAACCCAGCGTAATAGCGCTGAAAGCCAGTCTCAGACAACAGCTAGGGCGTTCACGCTTGACTGCCTTACTTGCTAGACATAAAACAGTGCTTTTCGATGAACGTGAGATCTGGAATCTGTGGCCACGTTGCGTTGAGCAATTAAGCAGCATATACAGCATAGCATCTGCTTACGGTGTACTTAAGGGTGTAGCTAATCGAAAAGACGATTAGAGAAAACACTTTTAAATCAAAGCATATATAGCACTACTCAATATTCAGATTCAGAGTAACTCGTAACACTAATTCTTACTTTTCAGCCTTCACAAATGCCGCCCACTCAAACAGAGCGGCATTTTTCTTCCCCGCAACTTCAATTCTGTTTTGCGTGCCTGCTCCAGATTTTGCGATGTTTTTTTGCCCAGCACACTGAGAACGTGAGATACTCACAACTGTATATAAATACAGTTACAGATTTACTTTCTTTGCAATCGATATCACATGGAGTGGGCAATGAACGAACATCATCAACCTTTTGAAGAAATACGGCATTATGGCACTGAAGGGCAAGAATTTTGGTCAGCTAGAGAATTGGCACCGTTACTGGATTATCGGGACTGGCGCAATTTTCAAAAGGTACTGGCCCGCGCGACTCAAGCGTGCGAAGCCAGCAATCAAGCTGCATCTGACCATTTCGTTGAAACCACCAAAATGGTTGTATTAGGTTCAGGGGCTCAACGAGAACTTGAAGATGTTCATCTCTCCCGCTATGCCTGTTACCTGGTAGTACAAAACGGCGACCCTGCGAAACCGGTTATTGCGGCAGGGCAAACTTATTTTGCTATCCAGACCCGACGGCAGGAGCTGGCTGACGATGAAGCTTTCAGGCAACTTCGTGAAGACGAAAAGCGTCTTTTTCTGAGAAATGAATTGAAAGAACATAACAAACAATTGGTTGAGGCAGCGCAGCAAGCTGGGGTAGCGACAGCTATCGATTTCGCCATATTTCAGAATCATGGTTACCGGGGGCTGTATGGTGGATTAGATCAGAAAGCCATCCATCAGCGGAAGGGGCTGAAAAAGAGTCAGAAGATCCTGGATCATATGGGTTCAACAGAACTGGCGGCTAATCTCTTTCGAGCTACCCAAACAGAAGAAAAACTCAAGCGGGATGGCGTGAATTCAAAACAGCAAGCTAATACCACACACTTTGACGTGGGTAGCAAGGTGAGGCAAACCATTCAGGAACTTGGCGGAACCATGCCTGAGGAGTTGCCGACCCCGCAGGTCAGCATCAAGCAGTTGGAAAACAGTGTAAAAATTACAGAGAAGAAATAGCAGAAACTAAAAACTCTTTTTGTTGATTGAGATACCCGATGCGTAAGCCAAAGTCCAGGTGCGGTGAACACAATGGCTAAACATTGCACCTTTCTTTTCCACCCCTCAATTTTAACCTATTTTTTCTTATGCATTTTCTCAGACAAGAAGTCAGAAGAATGCATCTACGCTACAGAAAATAGCGATTTCACATAACTACAAGTTATCAATTTCCTCTCACCTTAAAAAATCTCAATCGTGACAATACGCACAAATCGCTACCCTGCCAGACAGATTTTTAGGGAGAGAACCATGCTGTTACACATTTTGTATTTGGTTGGCATTACTGCCGAAGCCATGACGGGGGCTCTGGCGGCCGGGCGACGCCGCATGGATACATTTGGCGTAATTATTATTGCGACCGCCACCGCAATTGGCGGAGGGTCAGTGCGCGATATTCTGCTGGGCCACTATCCGCTCGGCTGGGTCAAACACCCGGAATATGTGATTATCGTCGCTACCGCCGCAGTACTCACCACTATCGTTGCTCCTGTAATGCCTTACCTGCGCAAAGTGTTTCTGGTGCTCGATGCGCTTGGACTGGTGGTCTTTTCTATCATCGGCGCACAGGTTGCACTGGATATGGGGCACGGCCCAATTATTGCCGTTGTCGCGGCGGTAACCACCGGCGTGTTTGGCGGCGTTTTGCGCGATATGTTCTGTAAACGTATCCCACTGGTATTCCAGAAAGAGTTGTATGCCGGTGTCTCATTTGCCTCCGCCGTGCTGTACATCGCGCTGCAACACTATGTTTCTAACCATGATGTGGTAATTATCTCCACCCTGGTATTCGGCTTTTTTGCCCGCTTACTGGCGCTACGCCTTAAGCTGGGATTACCGGTCTTTTACTACAGCCACGAAGGACACTAAGGTTCAAAACCTGTGATCTGCTGGGCAGCCAGCCAACTGCCCAGCTTCTTGATTTGCGCATTTTCCTTCCATTCAATAACCTGTCTGGCGCGCCCCGATCCAGTCCCCGGCAGCTGCTGCCAGAACTGCTCCGTGCTAAATAAAAGTTGCGACCAGGACCGTTCATCACTGGCATTAAGCGCCGCCCGGGTTAGCGGTATTCCCATTGCCATCACCCAGCGAGTAAAAGGCTGCTTACGAGCCAGATTAAACTGATGCCATAGCTGCGCACTTTTACTTTTCGCGATCCCCGGCGTGTTCTGTAATTGCTCTGGCGTTAATAAAAGCCAGGAAAAGATATGCTCAAAGCGATGAGTCTGATGCAGCGCGCGCCAGCCGGCCTCACCAATGCCATCCAGCCCCAGAACCTGTTTTGACCCCAGCCAGACTAAGCGTGAAATGAACTGTTCCTGACAAACATCAGAAGCAAAGTAGCAGGTCAACGAGTTAAAGCGGTTTTCTGGTGGTGTCGGTTTTGTACGTTCTGCACCGCGCCAGACCACATCATCAATGCGAGGAATACCCTGACCGGCAAGGCTGACGAGGATCTGATCACCAGGCGCAATATCCCACTCCTGCCAGCGCCTGACGGAACCAATATTCACCCGCTGGACTTTTTTATCATCCAGCATGACAGGTGCGAGTGACGCAACCACCGATATTTTACCGCTCTTACCCACCGCAAACTGAATCGCCTTCACTTCGGCAACCTGAGCTACAGGTTGATATTTCCAGGCCACCAGCCATTCTGCCTGGCCTGGTAGCCAATGGCGGGGTTTGACGAAGGGTAATTTCGCTTTCCACCACTCATTGCGTACGCGCGCAACCTCATCAGCATTTTTAACCGCACGGGTATACCTCTGCGTTAGAGTAAAACCTGCGGTAGCCAGCTCCTTTAAACGATCGGTCATTAACTGCGGTCCATCCGGCCATGCCCAGACAAAAACGCCCAGAGAATTCAGCGTGTCGCTATCGTCCTGGCGCATCATCAGGCCAGCAACTTTTGCGCGGGCATTTATTCCCCCCATTTGTTGTTGGATATGCCCCTCGCGCTGGAGAAATATTTCCCCCTGAAGCGTACTGTTGGCTAAAGGCCCGCTAACGGTTTGCGGCACAGCGGAAATTAAGCTAACTTTCTGCGTCCAGTCCTCGCCTTTCAGGCCATTACCGCGACTGATTGCTTTGTTCAGTTTCCCGTCCCGATAAACCAGGGTTACCGCAACGCCATCAACTTTTGGCTGCACCCAAAGATCGCTACGTTCTCGCATCCACAGACTTAATGCGTTTTTATCCGCCATTTTGCGTACACCCGTATGGGCAACCGGATGCATAACCGCACCATTTAAAGGCGGCATCATCACGTCGCGGGGCTCGCTCACAAAGCAGCGTTGCCACTGCGTAAGACGGGCGCTTAACTGATCGTAAACACCGTCTTCCACCTCACTTTTTCCTTCCTTCCAGTAGTCATCGTCCCACTGTTTTATTTGCTGTTGCAGGCGGAAAATTTCTTCCTGTGCTCTGGCTGGCGACCAGGCCGGACAGACCGCCCACACAGATGATTGCCAGCACAAGATACTTATTAATATCGCCATCCATACTTTCATCTTCACCTCCGCTGTAGTCAGGCTGGCAGATATACAACGTGGTGAAGGCAAAGCCGAGTGGCAAAAACGGAGTCTGCGAGGACGCTTCCTGAGAATCGTCTTTATTGCAGTAAATCACAGGCAAATGCGGAAACAGCTACGCAAAACGCAACAACTTTGCGCAAAAAGTGTGAGCAAGGGCTACGTCACATGGCCGCGCCGTGTATAATAAGCTCGTATGTAGGCTTTATTTCGCTAATCACATACGAAAGATACTCATGGCTCAAGGCACGCTTTATATTGTTTCTGCCCCCAGTGGCGCGGGTAAATCCAGCCTGATTCAGGCTTTATTAAAAACCCAACCGTTGTATGACACCCAGGTTTCTGTTTCACACACCACACGCCAACCGCGTCCTGGTGAAGTCCACGGTGAACATTATTTCTTTGTTAATCATGATGAATTTAAAGAAATGATTAGCAGAGATGCGTTCCTCGAACACGCAGAAGTTTTTGGTAATTACTATGGCACTTCGCGTGAGGCCATTGAGCAAGTACTGGCGACCGGTGTCGATGTTTTTCTCGATATCGACTGGCAGGGCGCGCAGCAAATTCGCCAGAAAATGCCGCACGCGCGGAGTATCTTTATTTTACCGCCGTCCAAAATTGAACTGGACCGCCGTCTACGCGGTCGCGGTCAGGACAGCGAAGAGGTCATTGCAAAGCGTATGGCGCAAGCTGTTGCAGAAATGAGCCATTACGCCGAATATGATTATCTGATTGTGAATGATGACTTCGATACCGCGTTGACCGATTTGAAGACCATTATTCGCGCCGAACGTCTGCGCATGAGCCGCCAAAAGCAGCGTCATGACGCTTTAA
>OBVD01000719.1_pt1 | contig 17832 bp, 16 predicted proteins | sample 1495031 | NCBI WGS metagenome assembly OBVD01 (sample SAMEA2579967, study PRJEB22360) | human gut metagenome
TCCCCATATGCTCTCAATCCCAATGTTTTCGCATATATTGTATGTCATTAGGGGTTGAAACCTTCTGCTTTTCCGCATGAATGTTAGATACACGTATGTTTTCGTGCATTGATACTTGGAATCATCTACATCTTTCGATTATCACTTCCCGAATCCTTACCTCCCCATCGCAGCTTAATGCAACAAATGCGGATGCCGAACAAATCTACCGACAGAAGAGAGTAAATCATTTAATATAGCTACACTGGTACAACATGACCGAGAAGAGCAACGCAGCAACTGAAAGTGAAATACCAGAGCTTAAGCCCCTATATCCACAGTATGACGAATCAAGTCACGCCTCATATGTGCAAAGGCTGGAAAAAGCCTTAGAAGGCAACGACAATAAGTTACACAACATAGCTCTATCAGGCGTCTACGGTTCCGGAAAAAGCAGCATTCTTGAGAAAGTCGTTAAAGACCTTGAGGAAGAGCGCCCTCATACAACTAGGACAATCTCACTGGCGCCTTTGGCTGCACAGCTTAAGAAGCAGGATGATAGGAAGGTCAATTCCGTCTCAGATGAAGGTGATTCCGCTCCGGAAAAACCATCCGGCGCTCCCCCAAAGTCTTCCAACAATTCATCCATAACCAATCTCATTCAAAAAGAGATCATTAAGCAACTTCTATATGGAACAGACCCCGGAAAGATTCCGGCATCGCATTTCCATAGGATAAATGAAATCGGACTAGGCAAGCAGCTACTTTCCTCTCTTGCTTGCGGAGCACTTTTACTGTTTATGCTTGATATCCATAAATGGCCTTATAATCGTATTCAAGAACTTTTGACTTGGCTACCAATCCCAACAAGCATTACCAAAATTCTTGCTGAAATCGTCATAATTGGCCTGCTACTAATAGCAACGTTCGCACTATTCCATTATTTCGACACCCGCATCCATCTAGCCAAAATAGATGTCGGAACAGCAGGCATTACCCTTGGAGAGAACTCGGATTCTTACTTTGATCAGTATCTTGATGAGATCATATATATCTTTGAAAAGACAGGAATCCGAACTGTATTTTTCGAAGATCTTGATCGTTTTCAAGATGCTCAAATATTTGATTCATTACGTGAATTAAATCAGATTCTCAATAATGACCCAAAGCTGCGACACACAGAATCGACAATCCAGAAAATCAGTCAACGATTGCATTTCTCTCCTTCCGCAGAAGAAAAGAATTCTCAGTCCAGTATACCTATACAGTTCGTATACGCTATTCATGATGCGATATTCAGCAATCAATATGTTTTGGCCGACGAACAGGTGAGTAATAAAGAATCTCTGTCTCATTCTTTCTCTCGTGCAAAGTTCTTTGACCTTATCATTCCAGTGATGCCATTCGTATCGGCAAGTAACTCATACCAAATCGCACTAGAAACATTGGAAGATGTTCTTGATGCGAATGATCCCCAAATGATTAACCTTCTTGAGCTCGTTGCAGATGCAATTCCCGATAAACGCACCTGGATCAATATTCGCAATGAGTTCATTGTCTATAGGGAACATCTATTTGTTCAATCCCCAGAAGGAAGATTCACCTCTAAACTCGGTCTCGACGAATCACATCTTCTTGCGTTCATCATATATAAAAATTGTTATCTTGATGATTCAGTAAAAATACATGATGGTAAGAGCAAACTCGATTATTTTTATAATAACGCTAGAGAGCTAGCAAAACAGAAACTGTCTAATTTGATTGATCAAAACCACAAGTTGGAAGATCAAATCAGCAGATTTACAGATGAATCAAATGCTGAAAAACGCGCACTCGAACTTAAAGCAAAGCTCTGCCATTTTATGGCCCTAATAGCAGACACTACAGAAGACAACGAGGATTCACTGAGAGTAGGACTCAATGCGAATAATGTATCAGACGCTTCCACACCGCAGGCATGGAGAGAACTGACTGGATGTGAAGAAACAGATCAAGTTTATGTTGAGTATGATTATCATTGGACAAGAATAACTCGGCTAATCCCATACAGCCTGTTAAAGAGAGTCATAGACACCTCACTTGATATCGGTCAATGGGAAGAATCGCAAAAGATAAATCTTACGAACAAAAACGCCGACTTATCAAAAACGATCGAAGACCTACGTTCTGGCGATTGGGCCTTTATCCTCCAATTTGAAGAGTCACAAACCAAGGAATCACAGACATCTCTCGACAAGGATTTTTACGCCCTGCTAGACGGAAACACATCCTTGCTATACCGACTTATCTCTCATGGATGGATCGGTCAGGACTATATGCTCTATTCCACGATATATACGGATGAAGGTATAACTAGGAACGCGCTGAACTTTATTCTTCATCATATTGACGGCAATAATCCGGACTATCAATTCAAACTTGACGATGAGGACTCCGAAGATGCCCTCCGTCGGATTAGGCGTAAAGATAAGGCAATATTCCACCAACATCGAGTATTGAACATTGATTTGTTGCATTATATGCTTTCGCACTGCGATGATTCGGAGACCAACCAAGATACCGACCAAATCATCGAGATGCTATCCCCATTGGACAACGAGACCTCTGAATTCGTTTCAGCATATCTGGACCGTCTTGACGATAAAGCTAACTCATTGCTCGACAAGATGGCAAGCCGCAGCCAAAAGTTACTTAGCTTCCTAGCTCAACGAGGAACAACAGGCACTGACATGCTTTGCCAGCATCTTGATGTGGCGTTCCATCATCTATCAAGAGAAATCCAATACACCGTAGACGGTAACCTAGCTGATTTTCTTCAGAACCATTGGCGAAGCATCTCAATCTTCAGGGATTCCAATATCGCTCCGGCACTCGTTGAACCTATAGTCCAGATTCTCAACGATGGGAAAGTCAGAATAGACTCTCTCTCCGAGCTGGGTTATAAGGATTCAAGTTCTGGATTGCGATACCCCTGCGTGGAACAGAACCTATACGTATTTTCAAGAGGTAATCTTGAAACCGCGTTGGACACCATAAGCCAATCAGATAACAATCAGGATGGTTCATATAGCGTCTGCAATAGACTTCCTGCGCTCAACATGATTATGCATATCAGCAGAACAGTGTATGCGAATGCGCTTGGGCACCTTGAGAAATATTTTGATCTTCTGACCAAAGATGAATATGCATTGGATTGTTCTTCCAATCAGAATATCGCCGATGACCTGCTCCACATCCTTGACGATATTCGTCAACAAGCCAATGAAGAAGAGGATACAGAAAAGCTTATCCTTACGCTGCTGAATAGGTGCTCGTCATCTGCCCGTCTTCCCCTTTTTGATGATCGTTTTGGGAATTATACCGATGCACTCATGGAATGCGATGCAGTTCATTTCACTCCGACGAACCTACAGTGGGCTTTCACCCATGACGCGCTCACCGAACATGAATCCTCAATGACCACGTGGATCCAAAAACATGACTCTTTCGAACAGGGCGATACAGACGATAAACTTGATAAAGAAAAACTCGCTGAAGATACAATCAATCTTCCACCCACCATTCTGAAAAGCGATAAGAAAATACAGCTTCTCCAAGAACTCGAACTCGACAGTCCTATCCCCGCCTCATCCATCGAGCTGGATCATCAAGACCTTGAGCATTACCCTGAGATATATGCTCAGCTCCTCAAGAATGGCCTTGTTGCCGACATGGCAGAATCCTTTGAATCCTTAGAGGGACAACCCTGGCCCGTGCGGGAAGCTTGGATCAAGGAATCGCAGCAATTCGGCGACTATCTTGGTGATGTAAAGCTCCACCCCAATGAGGCGTGCCATATCGTCTGCGCTGAGGATCCACAATTACAGAGATTCGCAGGAATTATTATGGACAATTTCCGCGACTACACGGAAGGAGCCGACGAGACAGAGCTTCTCAATGCATCCGCTGCGCTAATCAGGAAAGGAAAGAACATCGACGAAGCAACACGTCAGGATCTTGCCGAACATGACGATGGATTAGACAATACCCGTTCCCTTCTCGATGCCGAACCTGAACGTCAGTCAGCAATCGCCATGTTTGCCGATGCTCTTGAATATGCAGTTACGCATGGACAGACCGAAAATGACATTGTTAGAAATATGAAGCAAATTTTCCAAAAACTTGGAGACGAATATCTGAAATTCATTAACCCTAATAGCAAATGCATCAACCTTCCAAACACTGACGAAAATCAGCAGATTATCAAAACTCTATGCAATTGGAAGCCTCAACTCATACCGCAGATCGAAAAAATCGATGAGAAAAATTTAATCCAGATTAGACGAGATCAAAAACTCTGGAACGGATTCTTCAAGCAGGGTGAATAATCTTGCAACCCTTAGCGTATAACGAAGATGGATGGTGGGTTGGGTGGTTAGCAGATAAATCATCTGCTAACCACCCAACCCACCACTTTCAGTCGTCTATCTCAATCGCGTGAATCGTGACTTCGCCATCTTCCGAGAACTCGGCTTTTCTGAATTCCAGGCAGAGTTCCATGCCGGTCTCGTCGAACTCACCGTTCAGATTACGCACCAGCGCATCGACCAATCAGCCGCTAGAGCTCTCAGCCACATTCTCCCTACTCCGATAGACGCACTATGCTTAACGCCCATGGTGTTCGTTCCTTTGTCTGTTCGGTGGATAACATGCGGGCAATCCACATTCACCATGGGCCATGTTTTCTCCGCGAGCGCGACGGGCTTTCAACAGATAGGATCTGCTTCCAGGTCAGCAATTCGTCAGAATGCGTCCGCGCGCCTTCACACACTCTCAGCACTCTCATGCATCTACATCTCAATTACATATTTTGTCACTCATGCGGCATGTTCAATCGCCAAAGAATGTACAGCCTTTTATATCAGCGCCCATCCAAGGCTACGTTTACGTCCTGAAATACGGTGGGCCTCCTTTTCTATCTCATTGCTGCTACGAATAGCAGCAACAGCTTCCACCTCTTAGCAATGCTCAAATCCAGGGTCTCTTCCTTTTGCCAAGCCACATAGGCATATATAAATCAACATTCCGCCTTCTCTGAACTACACTGTTCCTAGAAGAGTTTCAGTGTTGAAAGGGGTAACCGATGACGCGCAAAGGTGGGTTTCTGAAGGGGATCGTCGCATCGGCGGCGACCTATGCCGTCAAAACGGCGGTCGACATTGCGGCCAATCCGGAAAACATGCAGAAGGTGGCGCAGCTTGTCAGCGAACAACAGGTAGGCAGCAAGCTTAAGCAGGCCGCTGCGAACATGCATCTGCCGGCCGCGCTTAGCCCATCCGCAAGAGTCGCCAAGCAGCTTGGCGCCATTGAGGAGACACTGGAGCAATACGCCGACTAATTTCCCGTAAACGCACCAGTCGAACGATGGAAGAGCACCCTGCAAAGCCTTCGTCTTATGGACACCATGAACAGATCCACAACCGGCAGCGAGCATAAGATCCGCTTGGAAAAACTCCAGGCACAAACCGAGGCCCTGTTCAACGAGATCTTCCAGGCTCTCGACTCGGGCGATGCCCAAATCGAAGACTGACCACCTCCCCACCGCTTTCATACCTGTCCCCCGCCACTCCCAAGCGCATCGACGCGTCTGCCGGTCATATACTGCTGCCAAGTGGATTTGAAGGGAATAACCATGATCGACGACGATTCCAACGAACTCATCCCATTCGAAGGCGGAGACGGTGATGCCGATGCCAGCACCGGGAACAACAATCCAGACGACACGCAAAGAGTCACCATCATCCAAGACGAACAAGGCATCGTCTTCCTCGGCGACGCCGGTACCATAGATCTCTGGCTCAAGGACGAAGGCTTCGATTCCAAAGCATTCACAGCCAAAGCCGTGCAGACCATCTCATCGGCCAGCAAAGGCGCACAGGCAGCCGGCAATGCCATGGCCGAAAGCGGACGTTGGATAAAACTCACCAAAGAATCGGCCGAACTGGTTGCCAAATACGGCAAGAACTGCAAGAAAGGACCGTTCCAAGCCGGCGTTATACGGCAACCGAATGGGCGCATCATCAAACATCTAAAATTCACCCAGCCAGGGGGCAACTCAACCCCGCCATGCTCACCGGCATCAGCGGCGTCATGGCACAGATGGCTCTGGAACAGGACGTCTCCGAAATCACCGATTACCTGAAGGAAATCGATGCGAAGCTCGACGACCTGCTGCGCGATCAGAAAGACCAGACCGTCAGCAAGCTCACCGGAATCTCCCAATATAGTAAGGAATCGCATGCGTTATTTCACTTCGGACACGCATTTCGGCCATCCACTAGTCACCGCGCTGCGCGGGTTCCTGAACAATGGCAAGCTACGTGCTGAGTACCTCGACATCTGGCAGACGCAGACCCGCACCGCCGCACACGCGTGGATCAAACAATATGTGCACGACAATCAGACATCGTTCAAAGCGATCTGCGACATCGCACGTCATGAGAACACCATCATCGACAATATCAACGAGATCGTCGGGCACGACGACGAACTGTGGATTCTCGGCGACCTCTCCTACCGTTGCACCGTCGAGCACACACTCGAATGCCTGCGCCGAATCAACTGCCAACATCTGCATCTGATCATCGGCAACCACGACCGCAACTTCCGTCTCCGATTCAATGACATGCTATACGAAGACGTGTTCGAGACCATCGACGACTACTGCGAAATCGACATGGAACTTCCCGTTCTCGATGAATCCGGCAAAATAACGGTGGCGACCACGCAGCAAAGCATCGCCATGAGCCACTTCCCCAGACTCTCGGCATTGGCCGAAGAACACGGCGACTGGCCGAGCAACTGGAACGAGTTCGCCGATATGGCGCCTACCACCGAAGGCTGGCTGCTCTACGGCCATACACATCAGGACGTTCCCGACGGCACCGATCCGCGAAGTGTGAACGTGGGACTCGACGCATGGGATTTCAAGCCCGTCAGCGAACAGCAGATCCTCGCCTGGCTTGCATCCCGGTGCGCCGACCAATCAAAGTGAATTCCACCCTGAGCATGGATCCGGACTGTAGAATGCCGGGTCGCTGGTATTTGTCGACGCCGGCGCTCCAGGTTTGCAACCATTCGAGTTTGGGACACTGTCGGCATGTTCCCGGATCAACATTGCCGATGATGGCGGTGACTTGAGCTTTGAGCTCTTCGGGGATGATGGCCGTCCATGCCATGTTGCCACGCTGTGCCGGATCGCCTACGAATTCTTGCGGCACGCCTTTGGCTGCACGCATAAACTGCGCTTGCTCGGATGGCGTCAACGGCAGGCAATTGACGATAAGTTTGCGGTTATTCTCGATTCCCACCCGTCCCGCCTTAGGACAGACATGAGATAAGCCTTTCGCATGTGAGTGGCGAATAGATTCAGCCGAGTCTGACTTGACCCCGGCTGAATCACATGCATGCGCCCGTCTGTTCAGGCAAGGGACTCGTACGCTTGCGCATCGACCGGTTCAAACCATTCGTTGCTCATCGCGCCAGGGTCTCCTGCCGGAACCATGAACGCACGGCATGAGATTCGAATTCCACCCGCAGCACCACTGACGGCATCATGCGCAACAAGTATGATCAGGCGCAAGACCAAGGCATGCCCATCGTCGAACGTGTGCTTGAAGTAGCCGAACACCACGGAGTGCCCATGACTCAGGTTGCGCTTGCATGGCACTGGGCCAAGGGCGTGACCGTACCTATCTCGTGGGCTGTTTGCAGCCAGAACGCGTGGATGATGCTATCGCCGCGCTAGGCGTGCAGCACCATGAGCTCTCGTCGACACGTAGTAAAACATATGCCAACATTGCAGGTCTCTTGCGCACAAACTAAACCATGCAACCGGTTTGATTCCCTATTAGATAAGAACGCCTCACAACCGCAAGGTGTACTCAGCCACTACTACATCGCGGTATACATACAGCACCACTCATCAAAAAACGGAAGAGTCGCCAAAGTCATCTAAAGATGACTCCCTACGACAAATAATTACAAGGATATTCCACCTATGACAAACTGGCGCTGCGAAGAGGAGGAAAAATGAAACTAATCGCTATACTGTTGTCCATCATCATAATGGAAGCACCTAGCTCCATGACCAGCCCTGGTCCTTTTACATCAGCAAACGCTCTCAATACGTATTCCGCCAAGATATATCCCAAGTGCCCTCCAAGTCTACACTGGCTCTGTCGAGTCTTCTGACATGACGACAGGAAAACGCGCATGAAACTGCCATGCCCCTTTTTCAGAAGATGATTTAACGAATCCCCCTATGGATTCGATCCATTTTATGTGCAGCAACAAACCGTTTCCAGACCTCGGCTTGTCAAGGAATAGGTTTTTTGAAGAAACATCATTCACTTGATCCACATGAATTAAATTATCGTCATCCCAAAAAACAATAAGACGGTATTCGCCTCCTGGACTTCCATGTACAGCAATGTTTGTATATAACTCATGAATCAAAGAAAGAACCTCACGAGAAAAAGCATCATCAAGATCCGTTGAATCTTTGATCATTATTCTTGTCTTTCCATGAAACCCAAGCTCCCTTAGGAAAGAGTCGCCTTGCTCGCCGACGACCCACAGTCCAGAGAGGCTCATGTTATCCGTTTGCGCTGATTTTGTTTTTCCATCATTCATCAAATCGACAACATCTCGTACCGCATCCAGAGTTTCTACAACAAGAGCCCTAACTCCCCTTATCTCTTTCTCATCAAAGGTCTTGGTTTTCTCAGCATCCAAAATCACACTATCCAGCAAAATTGCCATGTATGCCAGGTTACCGGCCACAGAATCGTGTATTCTACTGGCGACCGCATTCTCTTTTCGCAGGTACTCGACATGCTGACTTAATTCTTCATACCTTAGTTTGTTTTGTTTGAACTGTGCGGCAAGTTCTTTCCACGCAAGCATTTTTCCGATGAAGTATGCGAAGAACATGACAAGAATCAACATGAAATATTCATTGACAGCCACACCGTCAGCATCAAAGCGCCATATTCGAACCAATGCTACAGCAGAAGGGTAGAACATTCCCCATAATGACTCAATTCGCAGTCCTACATACCCTAAAGCCAGCCAAGTTCCCCATAAAAAGCTGGGGCCGCCATCATCCGGAATGAGACAGCATATTGCAAAAGTCAAAAAAATGATGTTACAGCATACGATTGGCTGTCGTGAAATCAGAATAATAGCTAGCACATGCGCAGCAACAAGGAAAAATGTCACCACACCTGCAGGAGGGAAAAACAGCGTCTCCGTAATAGTCATGGCGACACAAACCGCTATAAGCAGATACTGGGCATGTTCGACGCACCATGAGGTAAACGGCTTTATCCCTTTAATACTCACGGCTATTTACTTCCATCCATTGAATTACCGCTTGAGTCCTATTTTTAGCCCCTAATTTCTTCATGACCCTTCGAATATATGTTTTCACCGTAGGTTCCCCTATGCCAAGCTTGATGCCGATCTCCTTTGAGGTAAAACCCAGGGAACACAGCCCCATAACCTCTCGTTCCCTTTTCGCAAACGTTTCATAGTTGACATTTCCACTTTTGGCAGTCAATAATCTCTCATGCGACTCCTGCGCACTTTCGGAAGATGCATATTTAACATCCGCCCGCCGCCCATTCACTATTGCACATAAGACATGGCAAAGACCTTTCACATTCGCCTTATCCACAAGACAGCTCGCTCCGTTTTCCAGAGCAGGCACACAGTAACGGTCCAGAGAAAAAGCAGTCATGCCCACTAAATCAACCTGAGCAGTCTCCTCACGAATGGTCCGGCACACATCGCAACCGCTCATTCCCTCTAGAGACATATCCACAAGCAATACATCAGGACGCGTCCGCGAGTTAAGACTCTTACTCACCGCGGTCAGACCATCCGATACAGCCCAACACACGTTAGCCTGCGGAAGAATACGCTCAATCATCATCTTCATAACACCAAGCGTCAATCTGTCATTGTCCACGATAGCGATTCTTATTCGTTTTCCCAAATACATCGTCACTCACCTTCACCCCTAAGCATACAAATATAGCCACGCATTGCATCACGTACAGGCCATCACCCAGCCAGCAGCAATAGCTATTTTCAAACACGGAAAAGCGAAAAATCCTCATTTTCCAGAACCGGCATCCAAGATCCCCATTCCCCTGATCGCCCAGAATCACTTAACGCTAAAAGCACACCGGCCGATCCCGTCCCCAAATCCATGGAACACTTGTATCCATAAAGTCCCGGGAAAACAATGTTTCCATTGTTCTTCATCAGGTAAAGATTCAATCCATCAATAATCCGCTCCCACAGCTCATCATCAATACCTAAGTCGCGCAACGCTATTGCAGCAGGCAACAGTCCCACATAACCCCCGAATAAGCCACCATTAAACGTGCAAACCATATCTGAACCTTGGGAAAGCCTTCTAAGAAACTCCTCATTAAGGAATTCCATTGACTCATTACCATCTTTATAGACTTCAATAAAAGCTAGGGCCACACCAGAAGTTCCACAATCCAGATAAGGCATTGTTCTGGGTTTATTCTTCAAATGATCCACGTAATACATCGGACGCTCCTTGTTATCCGCATTGGCAAGATGCGTTAGCGTAAGACGAAAAATGCTTTCCGCGCGGGAGCGCAAAGCATCGTCTTTCCTGCAAAGAGAAGCCTTCCACAGGAACAGACCTGCACCCAACCAGCCCTTCATTAAGGTAAAGTCCGCTTTCGAACTCAGCATGTCTTGCGAAGTTAAACCACAATCGCATCTCTCATACACCTTGGAAAGAATATACGACAACATTTTTTCTTCATGCGAGTTCCTAGATGCTCCCAATGACAGAAGAGCCATGCCAATGCCAGACAAACCAGAGTACAAGGAATAGTCGTCAATGCCTGCCAAATAATCAATGTGAGAGATTCCGATATAAGAAAGCATTTTATGACATTCCTCGCGAGAAAACACCTCATATGCAGCCATGGCCACACCTACCGTACCGTTAAACAATCCCGCGCGGAACGACATACCGTCTTTCAATTTACGTAATACCGATATATATTTCTCCCGCGCAATAGCATAAAACCATTCCGAGTTTTCCAAACATGAAGATTTCAGCAAAGCCAAGCTCACACCGGCAAAACCAGACCCAATGCTATATTTAGACATCTCATCGCCATACATTGAAATATCACCTTTGACAGGATATTCACCTCGCAAGTCAAGACCAGAGACAATCCCTTTATAAAGAAGTCTCATAAAGGTTTCAATATTCTCAGGATCTAAAAGCTTGTCACAAGCCTGTAACGCTTTGTCGATAAATGGTCCATGAGACAATAACGGAGTCAAGCCAAGCATTCGCGATCTGACAGACCGAAGAAAAGAAACTGACTCATTCCCAAAGTGCTTTTGCACCATATAATCCTGACAGAACAACAACGAAGGAGCCAGATAATAAAGGGGACATATGGGAACAAAAAGGCGGTGCACTATAACCGCGAAGGCATACCAATCTTGTTGTTCATAGTTGCATACAGCATCGTTGGTAAATCCTGGAGTAGCGATATCTACTTGAAAATCTTGGGAAAGTTTTTTCGCCGCCTCAAAATCAATCAGTTTAATTTCTAAAGAATCATTAATCAGCACATTTGATAAGCTCAAATCTCCAACCGCAAATCCAATTCCATGCATTTTCGCAATTGCACTTTCCAATTTGGTTGCGATCTCTTTACACCCTCGCCAATAAGAATCAGAGCAATCCGTCCGAGCAGAGCATCCATCGAAAGGGAATTCCATTGCTATGTACTGCTGCAAATCTCGACCTTCAAAAAAATCCTCAACTAAAAATGCATGATTCCAGACATCAAAACAATCGACAGCATTCACAACATCAGAGAGCGGACTCAAGGAACGAAGGATTTGATATTCATGCTTGATTCGATGAAAAGCATCCAAACATGACCTATCACTGACCCCAACATTTTTTCGCCCTTCTTTAAGGATATATTTTTTGCCGTTTCGCGAAGCGAGATACACCCCACCGTTATTACTAAAATGGACAGCGGAGTCTATTTGATAATCCGTTAATTTTCCATTTGAGTATTCAATAAAATAATTATTCTCTTTAACATATATAGGTTCATCAACGAAAGAAGGCAAGGAATACAGCGGTAATTCTTTATCCGGTATTAAATCACCCTGAGGAGTCACTATCACAGGTACATTCTTTTCGTTTGAAAAGCGCGGCTTCAGAGCACCATATCTGAAAAATACATTACTATTTTGCCATTGTTTATCAGTTAAGATATAAGGACCATCATCATATTTACAAACAATGGTTTTTAAATCTTTTAGTAGCTGAATAAAAATATGTTCAGAACTGGGGTAAATAGTTATGAATTTACCTGACTCAAGTCTATCCGCATATTTTCCATTCGCCTGAATGAAACAAGTTCTACTTGAAAGATATTTAAAAGAAATAGATTTAACGAAAAGATATTCAGCAACATCATAGAGAACATTCTGAGCATCATAAATTGTAGAAGTGATATGAATTTTCCAACCTTGAGGAGGAAAAGAGTACATCAGACAATTGACATAAGTCCAATGCCCATCAGACCTAACGCCCCATTGCTCTGAGTTGTCATTCGTCGGCAAAACATAAGCATCTTCACAAGCATAAACAGGTTCGCTATAGTATATGGTCTCCTTATCTGCCGAGAAACGGAGGTAATCATCCGCCGAGTAACCAACCATCACAATTCCCTCTTCCCCTATATCAATCCTTCAAGAGTTGATTTTGAACAAAAAATCTATACGCTGGACATCTTTCAATGAGCTCTCGATGATCCCCCTGATCCAAAAGATAACCATCTTCAATAAAGAAAATAACGTCTGAGTCTATTATCGTAGACAAGCGATGTGAAATGACAATTGAAATATCATACTCATGCGATCTTAATAGGTTATCAAGCACACGTCTTTCTGTCTTCACATCAAGATTCGACGTTGCCTCATCCAAAATAAGTATCGGAGCTTTCCTTAAACAAGCTCTCGCAATCTGCAATCTCTGTCGCTGTCCACCAGACAAAGACATCCCCTGCTCACCAACACTCTTTTCCAAATCACCAACGGAAATAATTTCATCTAAGCAAGCATTTTTCAAACATTTATTAATGTCTTTTTCTGATGGCACAAAATCAAGACCAAAAAATAAATTTTCTTTAATTGTTGTAGAGAAAAGGAGATTATCTTGAGAGACGACAGTAAACCACCTTCTCCACTCTTCTAGATGCTGCCCATCAAGCAAGCTCTCATTGATAGCAATGGCTCCAGAATTTGCACTATATAGACCTGTTATTGTATTAATAATAGTCGTTTTCCCGGATCCAGATGGTCCAATAATTGCATATCGACCACCCTTTTCCAACCTCATACTAACATCATGAAGAACTTCATTATCATTGTAACCAAATGAAACGCTTTTCAGTTCCAAATAATCAACATTATTATACGCAAAGTTTTCCATATCTACTTCTCTTGAGATCCGATAACACGGTTGATTCTTTTTAAGGAACCTTTGATTGTTTGACAACTCAAATAAAAGGTAAATAAACCACCTACTGGAGTAACCAGCTGAAAGAATAACATTACATATGCAACAAACGAACCGTATGTCAAGAGATGTACGTCCATCAGATGAACACCATAGCAAACAATGACCCCAGTACAAAAAATCGAAATCAGATTTTGAACGGGCGTAACAAAAGAATATACTTTGTCATTCAAGAGATTAACTTCTTTTATTTCATTTACTCGTTTCTTGAATTTTAGAAGCATACATCTCTCTGCATTACATAACTTAACAGTGCGCATACTTCGCACTATTTCTGAAGTAAACGTATTTAATTTACCAATTCTCTCTTGCAGCATCATCGCATTTCTGTTATTAAATATACCTAAGGGAACAGCCAGTATCATCACTGCAGGAAAGATAATTAGAACCAAAATAGATAGTCTGTAGTTAATTACAGTAAGAGCAACGACGGAAAACAGTATATTGATAACACTCGAAACAAACTGAGGAATACTAGCCGCCACAAAATTCCTGACCAGAGAGATATCATATACTATTCCACTGGCGATTTCACCGCTATTTTCATTGTCAAAAAAGAGCATATCTTTCTCAAAAATTATATCCATAGCCTGAATACGCAATTCCGCCACATGAAGATCGGCCTCAGTTGAAATTAGCAATCCACCAATTGCACACAATATGAATTGCGCCGCAAAAAGAAAAGAGAATACATACAGTAAACTAAGATCAAATTTTTTATTATCTATAAAATCTTTTATCAAAAGAGGAACAAAGAATGATAACGTCGATCCAGCGATACTGCAAACCACGCCAAGAATCATTCTCTTGCTAATTCGCATAAATTTAAGCATCAGATTTTTCCGCCAAATATTTTGTATTAGTTTTAAGCAACTTTCCTTTACTGCCTATTCTAGGTTTAACATCCTCATCACCAACTTCTTCAGGTTTTAATCCTAAGCTTTCAACAAAAGCATCTGATAAGTCATCAAGCGCCATATCCTTCATTGACCAAATTCTCTTATTTACCCTAATCAATGGCGTCGCAAACCCCTCCCTCCCTGGAGCTATTAGGTCGCTTCGTAGTATTGTGTAATCATTACTTTTTTCAATCCATTCATCGTACTGTCCATTTAAACTTTCCTTTGCAATTTCTCTAGATATTCCCGCTTTAATCGCTTGTTCGATTATCTTTTCATCAGACATTTCTACATAATCTACTTCTGAAGGCTGGAACTTTTCATCAAATATTTCTGAAATGAATGCAACGACATGCTTTGGATCTTTTTCTGAAATGTAGGCTATGGATCCCGATACTCTGGCCGAATAATGGTCAGATGAACACTTGTCTAAAAAAATCACAGGATGAATTTCAAGCTTAATCTGACCACTCGTATACATTTTTCCTATATCATCATTTAATGTTCTATCAATTTGTGCACAAGCCGGACATAGGGGATCTAAATAAAATTCTACAGTCGGAATATCTTTTTTTGACCCAACTTGCACCAGTAGCCCGCCATCATTTGTTGCGTTTGTAGGTTTTCTTTTCACTTCTGATAATGACTCATACGCTTTTTTTATATCTTTAGCGTCACTTGCACTGTTTCTAGACATGAAAAGCCCAATAAATGCACTGGCGAGAAGTATAATAATTATAAATACAGTAAACAATCCGAGAATTGTTTGCTTTTCTCTTTCATTCAATCTTTTCATTACAGCATCCATCTATCAAAATGGCTATCTGTTAACTTCAAAACAGATAGCCACTGCAGTTTAAAACTGTTGCTCTTCTACTTCAGCAGAACCAACTCCACGAACTATGCCAATGATGCGTATTCGGATCACAATTAGGATCCGTCGAACAATTTCCATGCGTGTCAACACATGGTGGCCTTTTAGAGGTCATACTTGCAGGTTGCGCAATCAAAGCCTGTAAACTGAGCAAATCCTTCATTTCCACTCCTTTGAACTTCCAGACTCTCATCACAGCGAAACAGATAGAAGTCCAGAAACATTTCTTCCACTGACGAAACCCAGTTTGACACTTTTCTCAATTTCGTGTCTTATTCACTCTCTTATGTCATCCCTTAGATGACATTTCAAGCCATATATGGATCTACCATTTTTGACATGTAACGGCTCGTTTTTCATGATGGGTTACAGACATCATTGTCTGTAACCCATCACATTGCGAAACGGCCATCAGAACCTAGAAATCAGCCCTAGAAAGGACTGGGTATACTCTCTTCACTTGTTGCCGTCCAAAATTGCCGATAGATCGACAACCCAAATAAGTGAAAGCTGTCCATATACTGAAGCTTTTCCGAAAATGTCACTTTCCATACAAGGCAGAAACGTTCAGCAGCGCCCCTCATATAGGAAGAAGGAAAGTGCACCATCTTCCAAGCCACCCTGCGTGAAGGAGTCCCTGCGTACAGTACGTTCCGCTTTACGAGTCAAACCACGGTAATCATAAAACCCGTAATCGCAGGTGGTGTCAGTGAAGAGGAAATACTCGTTCATTCCAGCATCACGAAACACGTCAAGCATGTGGTTGAACAGCTTACGACCGACGCCCATGCCCCTCGCTTCCGGGGAAACCACGAACAGCGTTACCTCAGCCTGATAGCTTTTGCCGGCATCTCGCTTCAACATTTCATCGGCCTGCAAAATCGCAATCTGATCGGCAAGTCCTCGACGGCCATCCTTGCTTGTCAACAAGGGCAACGCCAAGCAATTTCGCGTAATAGCATGACGTATCCTCTGCGCTGTGGTAACACGGGATCTCAACGAGCCCAATACCACGCCAAGCACCCGACCATCACGTTCAGCGACCGTAGCCTCGGTGGTGCGGGAAAGAAAATCATGCATGTCGATTGCCGCAAGTCGGTGCATATTGCGCAGACGAATCGCCTTGCGCAACTTGTACTCACGCAACCCGCGCTCATCGTTCGGAACATTCCCGTTATCATCCGACTCATCATCCGCATACCAAGCTTGTCGAACAAGCTCTTCAAGCGCAGGAAAATCCGTGCGACGCATCGTCCGAAGCATAATTGTTTCTGAAGTCATGCTCCCCCATCCTAGCCGCAGCCATGCCAAAGCTCCGTTCATGGATGGCATAATGCACATAGTATTGCGATAGCAGGAATGCGCAGGATTTGTTGGCATTGGCGTGTGACGCTTGGGGGTCTGGGGTCACGCGCTTAGGATGAGACAGGATTGCGTGCGACGCGCAATGAATGAGAGGTTCATCATGGCAATGTTGATTAGACGAATTACAGGCACTCTATGCTTAGTACTTGCCGTGGCATGCGCATGTTACGCTTTCGCCGTACGCAATACGCATTCCGGCACGAGTTTCTGGATTGTTTGGCTAGCGTTCGCAGTTTTGTTCGCAATACTCGGATTCGGTCTGCTCTTCCGGTGGTGGACGATATTGCCAAGACTGGTCAGAGGCATCTTGATTGCGGTCGCGTGTATTGGTCTGGTCGCGTTCGGCACGGTGGAAGGTTGCATCGTCAGTAAAATGCATGCGCAAGGCAAACCGGATCTTGATTATGTGGTGGTTCTCGGCGCCCAAGTGCGTAAGTCCGGCCCGAGCCTTGTACTTCGCTACCGTCTCGACAAGGCCATCGAATACTTGGATGAGAATCCGAATACCATCTGCATCGTTTCCGGCGGAAAAGGACCGAATGAACCGTTCCCCGAAGCCCAAGGCATGGCTGACTATCTTAAGGAACATGGTATTGCCGAACAGCGCATTCTTGAGGAGCCGGATTCAAAAACCACTGAGGAAAACATCGTCAACAGCAAAAAGATGATCAGTGACGATGATGCTTCCGTAGGGGTGATCACCAATAATTTCCACATGTTCCGCGCGTTGCAGATTGCCGACAAATATGGTTTGGACAACGCCCAAGGCATTGCGGCCGGCTCTCCCCCGGACATGCTCGTCAACAATATGGTTCGCGAGTTTTTCGCCGAAATCAAATTCCTGCTGTAGCTCACGTTTCGGCAATCTCTTTGTTCTGATTAAAGATCCGAATACGAAATAAATTGAGGGGTGGAATCCATACTGGATTCCACCCCTCAGCGCCCTAGAAAGATGACTCTAACGAGTCAGGCATTAAGAGAAGCTCACTCTTCGGAAGCGAGTTCGTCAGCCACAGCGGCGGGGGGGGGGGGGGGCCCCACACCCCCCGCCTTTTCCCAGGCCG
>OBVD01000729.1_pt1 | contig 17574 bp, 7 predicted proteins | sample 1495031 | NCBI WGS metagenome assembly OBVD01 (sample SAMEA2579967, study PRJEB22360) | human gut metagenome
TAAACTGGTCTGTTGGAATCGGTAAAACACATTTATAATAATCCCAGTCTATTTCCTCCACGATACCCGGCAAATGATATCCTCCCTTACGAACAATGGTCTTTCCATTTCTCAACATATCAAAGAAACGATGCCCCTCACCTATCAATTCTTTACTTCTTTCTTCCAACACCCTATCCAATGTATATTCAGCTGCCGTTACTTCTTTTGCTGGATTAGCACGCTGCACAATTGCATTCAGATAATTCAAACCCTTTACGGCAGATGGCCCACCTATTTTTACTCCGGCTTCCGCCGCATTCAAATAGACTTCAGACAAACGGAAAATAACATAATTATTTTCAAAAGATGGAGTCGTAGCATCTGTTCCCGGCCATTTCTTCAACCACCATACATCATTTTTATTATAAACATTCTTTTCCAGCAACAGACAGCGAATATCATCCGGGTCACTCAATAACTCATCCACAAATTTCTGAGTGGCAAAAATCTCACGATACCCATTCCAATGCATCAGATATGCCAATGAACTTCGTCCTCCATTATCATCTGTACTATTAGCAATTTCAAATAATGATTCCGTACCAAACGTATTTTTCAAATCCCATGCCGGAACATATTCATCACGTGTATAAAGACGGTACATTCCATTTCCTTCCACTTCTTCAATCAAGTTGCTTGCCATTTGAAACGCTTTCTCGTTATCATCATGATACAGATAAATACGAGACAGCAATGCTCTTGCAGCATACGCATTCATCCGGCTGTTATTTTTAGAAGTACTCATTAAAGGTATAGCCTCCTCCAATGTACTGATTATGAACTCATAATCCTTTGCAACAGTGCTGCGTGGCGGATTTTCATCTAATGTAATTGCATGATCTACAATTGGAGCTCCCCAACCGGCCCCTTTATCCTTAGTATAAGGATAACCGAAACAACGGGTCAAGTCAAACTGGCAAAGTGCCATGATAGTCATCGCCTCACCTTTCAATTCCTTTAATCTTTGCTCTGAACCTTGCACTTTTCCATCATCAATCGCATTGATCACATTCCATGCATTACGGATAATATAAAAAGGACGTCCCCATAAATATCCGGCATTTAAGCTTGTAGAGCGATGATCATATAAGTAACACCGGTTACAAGTTCTCCCGCTATTATAAGAACTCTGCATATCATCCCCTTTCATATCCCCATAAAAAAACATGGTTCCGCCATAATAGCCATAGCTGGACATCAAATCATACAATCCATTCACAGCATTATCTATATCCTGCTCTGTACTCAGTGCCAAATCCGTAGAAACGCTATCACCAGGATGAGTAGTTAAAAAATCATCCCCGCACGATACGGCCAATAAAGAAATCAAGCCTAATATAATTATATTTTTTTTCATAAACAGTTCGGTGTTAATTGATTAGAATTTAAGTTCAAGTCCAAATGCGAATGTTTTAAGAGGAGGAGTAAAATAACTTACAATTCCATTCAACTCCGGATCATATTGATCGTATGCAGCCCACGTCAACAAGTTGGTACCCGAAAAATAAATACGGGCAGAATTAATACCTATGGTTCTCAACCAAGACTGAGGAGCAGAAACGCCAACAATCAAACTTTTCAAGCGCAAATGATCTGTGCTATGAACACCACGTGACGAGTTCCACCAGCCACCATACTCTTGTCCATACACATATCGGGGAACATCTGTTATATCTCCCGGCTGTTTCCAACGGCGGGGTAACTCTGTACTCTTATTGTATTGTGCCGTATAACCGTCATCCTGCAAAGCATACATGGCACCATCGTAAGAATATCCACCTAAATGAAACGACAAATTTAAAGATAAATCAATAAACTTATAATTAAACGTATTCATCAATCCACCGGTCAATTTAGGATATATATCTTTCAACTCCACACGGTCGGCATCATTGGGGTCATACACAATATTCCTGCTTCTATTGCCATTTTCGTCTTCTTTATTGTCATAATACATCGGGCGTCCGTCATTAGGATCCACTCCGGCATACTCTCTCAAATAAATTGTCGCATACGAACAACCTTCCTTTCTGATATAATTTCCATCTATAAATTCCGGAAGATCCGCCAGTTTTACAATCTTATTTTTATTATGTGACAAGTTTAAAGAAGTTGTCCAACTAAAATCTTTGGTTTGAATATTACTTGAACGTACCTCTATTTCAAAACCGGTATTCTTCATTTCGCCCACATTCGTAAGAATACTGCCAAAACCACTGATAGAATTCAATTGCTTACTCATCAATAAATCCTTAGTCGTTCTGGTATACCAATCGAAAGTCAAATTAACCCGTCTGAACAGACTTAAATCAACCCCCAGATTCAATGCATAGTTCTTTTCCCAAGTCAAATCAGGATTAGCAATAGCATCTTCCCACGGAGCAGGTTTTCCATTATAAAATGCTCCGGTAGTATAAGTTCCATGATAACCATAATAACCGGTCGGCAGATTACCGTTCACACCATACGATGCTCTTAATTTCATATCCGACACCACATTCTCCCACGGTTTCATGAAGTTTTCCTGAGAGAGTCTCCATGAAGCGGAAACAGCCCAAAAGTTCCCCCAACGGGTATCAGGCGCCAATCGGGAAGAGCCATCACGACGGAAACTGAAACCTGCATAATATTTATCATTATATCCATAATTCAAGCTTCCCACATACGACACCATAGCATCTTCCTGCCTCGTATTAGTAAGATCAGCAGGTTTGGCGCCATTATCCAACGACGGATTAAGTGTTTGCCCGTAAACCTGTTTCTCACCATACATATCCTCATAATCGTATTTCATAACCTCATACGCTAAGACCGCATTAATGTTATGTTTGCCAAACGTTTTATTATATGCCAGATTCGTTTGTGAAGTATAACTCATTCTCTCAATCATCATCATCTGTCCGGATCCCTGTGTAGCTTCCCCATCCTTACCGTCAGGCGAGTAAAAGAAAAAGTCTTTATTTAAAGAATAGTCTACTGTAAAGACAGTAGATAACTTCAACCCGTCCAAGATATGATAGGCAGCCTTGGCGGATGCCATTGTACGTGCCAGACGTGCATAATTTGAATCTACAGAATTCTCATACAGCGGGTTAATACCTCCATTATTCTGGAAACCCGTATGATAACTGCCATCCTCATTATAAATAGGTATGGAAGGGGTCAATTGATATTTTGAAGAATAAAGCGCACTGGCATAATACTGTCCCTCCGGCGTATGTTTATTACGAGTCCATGAAAAGGTAGCATTCATTCCATACTCAAATTTATTCCATTTACTGTTTGCATCAATACGACCGGTAAAACGTTCCATTCCTGAATTTATGCTTATACCTGTCTGATTGGTGTATCCTAACGTACCAATAAAATTCGATTTTTCATTACCTCCGCTTACAGACAAACTATAGTCCTGCTGATGTCCTTTTTTCAATAAAGCATCTTCCCAATCAGCATATCCGTTGGCCGGGCGTGCAGCATAATTGTCAATTTGTCCATCCGCATAAGCCTTTGCCTCGGCTTCCGAATCCCCCTGATTCAAACGATAATTAACAAATCCTTCATAAATCAACTCCCTACGCTCTTCACCCCCCATTATCGGACGATAATTGTAAGCAATATCCGTAATACCGTAAGTAGCCTGCATACTCACCCTCATTTTACCTTCCTTCCCTTTTTTAGTAGTAATAAGGATTACACCGTTAGATCCTTTTGCTCCATATAATGAAGCAGAAGCGGCATCTTTCAATACGGTTATACTTTCAATATCCGCAGGATTTAATGTCTCGATCAAACCAAGTCCTCCCGCACTGGCATTGGCACTTAGACCACTCATATCCCTAGACGCTACCGGCACGCCGTCCAATACATAAAGAGGTTCTGTAGAAGCATTCATAGAAGCAATTCCACGCACCCGCACTGTAGCTTTAGAACCCGGCTGGGAAGAACTGGCTACTGAACTTAACCCCGGAATATTAGCCTCCATCATCTGTGCTACAGACACAACAGGCAATGACTCCAATTTATCCGTATTCAAAACAGAAGCAGACCCCGTATAAGTAGCCTTCTTAAAATCACCATAACCGGTCACTACCACTTCATCCATCAACTGCGAATCCTCTTTCAGCATCACTCTTATTTGCCCGTTAGCAGGCACTTTCACCTCCGCCGATTTCATACCGATGTAACTGATTACGATAATATCACCCTGTTTAGCATCAAGAGCGAAATTACCTTCAATATCGGTAATCATACCGGTATTGGTTCCCTTGATGATTACGGACGCCCCGATTAAAGGCATTCCGTTAGCATCCTGCACATTACCTGAAACATGTTTTTTCTGCTGTACGCTTTCCACACGATCTGAAACCGGAGAAGATAGTGCATGGTTTTCCACTGCGAGCACGGAGCTCAATCCTGTAATAGACATTGCCGAATAGGCAACTACAAACAAACATCTGCATTTGTCTGTAATTCGAGAGTGTGTGTCTTTATTCCTCATAAAATTGAGTATATTTATAAATACCATATATGAGTTCAGCTTATTCATACCATATTCCAATCGTCATTCTGTCACTGAATAAGCCTAATCTTTCTCCGTATTATATTAAGGCTGTGACAAATATATAAATTAAAATCTATAAAAGAAACAAAATGAATATTTTTTTCTCCTCATATCGATAAATAAAAATACAACATTCATCCAAATAAAAAATGTGCCAAAAGTATTTACTACCTTTGGCACATACCCACCCGGCTGTTTGATATATCAATAAACCGCCGAAGCGATCACTTGTATAAACAAAATAAGGAACACCATTGCAATCGGATACACCGTAGCATATGCAACACTCGGAATATTACTATCTACCATGGAATCGGCTGGCGCAAGACCGGGCGTACCGGTCATACCACCGGTGATGGTGCCCAGCAAATCCAACAAACTGATTTTAAAGACCAACCTGCCAACCACAACGGCAACCAGCATAGGCACGACAGTAATGGCCGCCCCCACTCCGAACAATAACAATCCGCTCTCCTGAAAAGTAGCCACCAGATTCTTACCGGCAGAAGTACCGACCTCAGCCAAAAACAGCAATAAGCCCAACTGACGTAACAACTGATTGGCAGGACCGGACATAGACCACAATATAGGTCCTGTCTTTCCCACGGCACTCAGCAGCAATGCCACCATCAGCACTCCTCCGGTCAATCCGGGTGAAAAGGAAACGCTGTCTGAAAATGAAATATTTATTTTGCCGAACAATACACCTAATACAATCCCCATAGCTATCGGGAAGAAATCAGTATCAGACAACTGTTTGGCATTATTCCCCAACAAACGGGCAACGCCTCTGAGTCCTTCCCGTTCACCGACCACCATCAGCTTATCACCGAATTTCAAGGCCAAATCCGGAGAAGGTGACAAGTCTATGCCGCTTCGACGGATACGGGTTACCGTACAACCAAAGTTACGTTGTAAATTCAGATCCCCCAATTGCTTGTTTATCATATCTTTCTTTGTCAGCAATAAAGATTCAATCTCCTGTGTCTGATCCAGAGGCAATTCACCTTCCTCCCGTTCTCCAACCAATACGGCAAACTGATTCAGCGCTTCCTCACTTCCCACCGCCTGCACATAGTCCCCTTCCAGCAACATGGTATTCGCTTTAGGCATCAATATAGAATCCTCATGCTTTACCCGTGAAATGACGGCCCCCGTCATGGCACGCGCATTTATTTGCGCCAAAGTACGTCCGAATACCGCTTGATTGGTCACTCTGAAAATGCAAGTTGTCAGTTCCGGAAAACCGCTGCGCCGTTCCAGTTCCAACCTGCGCGCTTCTTTATCCAGATCCACCCGCATAATCTTGGGCAACAGCTTCACAAACAAAATCACCCCTATCACTCCAAACGGGTAAGCAATACCGTATGCAATGGAAGCCAACGGTGAATTTGTACTGTCTATAGCTACCGCCAGACCGGGCGTACTGGTCAATGCCCCTGCTATCAATCCCACCACACTGGGCGTATCAATGTCAAAAGCATACTTCAGTCCTACCGCCGTCAGACAGGCAGAGCAAATAATAAGCATAGTGATAAGAATCAGTGTCTTTCCTTTACTTCTGAAAGAATCGAAAAATCCGGGACCGGCCTGAATACCGATGGTAAAGATAAAAAGCACCAGACCGAAGTTCCCCAATTCTTTAGGAATGATCACACCGAAATGTCCAAAAAGCAAGGCAATGAAGATAACGGCCGACACATCCAGCGACAAACCCTTTATCTTAATCCTCCCTAGCATAAAACCCAACGCTACAATAAGGAAGAGCGAGAAATAAGAAGAATGCAGTAAATCAATTAACATATTTTTAAGAGGTTAGTTTCAGAGCACAAAGATATGTAAAAATGCCAAATGCTGAAACTTTCCCCTTACTATTTGCAGAAACCATTCCTCCTATTGCACATCCAGCGCATCCAGTGCCAGCCCCTCCATATCCGGAGCGGAAAGCACCACCTTATAATAGCCGGCATTGATATATGTACCCGTCGTTGTACTCAGCATACGCCACTTTCCGGGAGTTTCGGCAAAAGTCAGATGATCCTCCTTCAGTACCACCCCTTTGGAGTCGATGAACTGCATACGCACCTTCATAGGCTTCCCCGTAGCGTTCATGTATTTAAAACGAAGGGCATAGACCTGTGCCAGACCGGTAGAGATATTCCAGGTAATACTGTTTTTCTCACCTTTACCAAAGAAGACACCGGTTTGTTTCTTGACCTCTTTCTTTATAAACTTGCCTTTCAACATAGCGTCCTCGGCTTGATAAGTCACATTGGCACGGGCATTTTTATCTTCAGGCAATAATTCTTTGGGAGTCTTTTCCATCACATCCTGATCTTGGGCAGCCCAGCTGAAACTTACATTCCGGTCATCAGCCCCTTGATTAGCAACAGGCTCCACAGAAGCGGCCGAAGCTATCGCAATGCCACAAATCAGAGCTTGCCCCGCTTTCACCTCCGGAAAATCAATCTTCAAGACCCCACCTTTCACAACAGCATTCACCACCTTTTTGCAAGCGCCGTCATGCCCCGCTTCAGCCCATACATCCAAGTCATTCAGAAGCACTTTATCATTTACCGCTACATCAAAAATACGCAAGCCTTCACAATCCGTCTGTACGCCGCCTCCCGTACCATGCCAGGGCTCTGTAAAATAAAGTTCCACACGATACTCGCCATCCGGAACGGGAAAGCGGAAATTCAGTTTATGGCGTCCGAAACGGAAAGTCTGGAACAGCTCCCAATCCCTAGTGCCATGAATGGGATCATTCGTGGTACGCTGGCTCGCCTGATAAGGGCTCAATAACTGCACACTGTCCGACGGATGGATAAACGATTCCGCCCACGAATGAGAATAACGGCTGTTATCCTGCGCCCAGACCTGACCATACGTATCCGTATAAGCATCTCCCCCGCAATTCAAACGATAAAGATACGTATATCCCTCAGCTCCTTTCAACAAATCAGTTCCGTTCAACCGGTCGGCAGCAACAGGCACTATAACAGAACCACGGTAAAGAGCCTCAAAATGAGGCGCTTTTTCCAAACCGTCCAGCACCAATACATCTTCCGCTGCCGGTTTTCCTTTAAAGTATCCCACGGCACGAATCACATTGTAACGGATATCACGGTTTTCCCACATAAAATGAGTACCTACCCCATGATTCAGTTTCCGTCCCAAGTATTCAGCATCCACCGCATCATTGTACAGCAACACACTGTCACAATTACTGTACGCCTCAATGGTAGCCCGTTTGCGGCCTGTTGCAAAACGGTCTTCCCACGTGTGGGATGCCAGATAAACCATCGGATCTTCGGAAGCCGGCACATAGTTGGCACGATACATATAATATACATCCAGCGGTTCTTCCCACGGAGTAACCAGTCCTTTATAATTAAACGGTCCCACCTTATCTATCCGGCGATACGCTTCATCCGGCTGGCGGCGTCCCGGGTTATCATGACTGCTGAATATCCATTGGAATTGTCCGCACACACTGTCCTTTGCCTGTTCCGCCAATCGGATCTTGGTTTCCATCAGCCGGCACATACGTTCCTCGCTCCATACGCCGTTCGCATCAAAAGCTGCCGGTTCCGTATGCAGTCCGATACTGCGCCATGCCCCATATTCACCATTCAACAACTGATTCTTCTGTGACAATTCACGGCCATACTTATTCACATCACCACCATAAGTTCCACTCCAGTTCTGAATAACATTCCAATCTGTTCCATCACCACCGTTACACGTGGTAATCACACGCATGGTACGCGCCGTAGGATCCATTTCACGGATAATCTCACTACACTCCTCGGCAAACTCCTTAGGCAGCGTGCTTTCGTTCTGCAATCCCCACATCACCACACTGGGCGAGTTGCGGCGTTCCTTCACCCACTGGCGGAGCAGTTTCTTGAAATTCTCACGAAACTCCGGAGTATCATACCATACATGGGCCGAGAACTGAGTCCACCACAACATACCTTCCTTATCCCAATATTTCTGATAATCCAGGTGATGGGGCTGGTGAGCGTCACGGAAAGCGTTGAAGCCCGCCGCACGGATCTGTTTCACACGGGCTGCCACCTGCTCACGGCTGAAAGCATGGCTTTGTCCGAACTGGTGTTCATATTCACATACCCCATTGATAAAGACAGGCTGTCCGTTCAGATAGAACCGTCCGTCACCGTCCTTCCGTTTCACCGGCCAACTGACGGTACGGATACCAAAGGGCGTACTAATCTCATCCGTCGTACTCTTGCCACGCTTTATCATACTGGCCAGTTTATACAAATAAGGATTCTCCGTACTCCATAAGACAGGATTCTGCACCGGCGATTGTTGCTTCACCACTTTCCTTTCACCCGGCTGCAAAGTCACCTTCTCCGTCAGGCGGAACACCTGCTTGCCATCCGCATTACTGAATTTATTAACCACTTCCACCGTTTCGGCAGTCTTCCCGTAATTTTTCACCTCCGTTTCTACAAAGACAGTTCCCGCCTTATCATCATTCCAGATATGCACTCCGAAAGGTTCGATGCGTATTTCATCCGTAGCTTCCAATACTACAGGACGGAAAATGCCCAAAGGCTGGGAACCTTCACTGAATCCCCATTCCGAAGAACAACCACCGCATACCCAAGGCATATCGGCAATCATTTCAGGATGCTCCGCTTTCACCACCAGTCTGTTCTCTCCCAGCTTCAACGCCTCCGTCACATCCAGTGTCAACGTAGTACGCCCCACGGGATGACGGCCGAAATCCTTTCCATTCAATGTAACAGTGGCATACGTTCCCACTCCCTCAAAACGAAGGAAATAACGTTTTCCGGATGAAGAGTTAGAAATTGGAAATTGAGAATTATCCAGTGTGAATATCTTTTCGTACATGGCAGTACCGTGAAGATTGCCATGAGTCAGTTGGCGGTAACCGTAATAATCGTCCCAGTTATGAGGGATATCCACCACTGTAGGGGCATTGTTCGCCTGCCCGTATGCACTTTTATCACAAAGCCATGTTTTCCATCCTTTATCCAGTTCCATCACCATCCGGCGGTTCTTCACCTCCCGTTCCGGGAAATGCACTTGCGAACGTCCCATCGGCTTGCTGGTAGCAATGGCTATACCACGTTGTTCCGCGTCATTCACGGCACAATAAAAATGATACACCACCCCATTGTGTTTCACCACATAACTTTTATGAGCGAACAATTCATCATAGTCTTTGGAAGGGATAATCAAATCCGCTCCTTTCCAATCGGTCCAGTGCACCAGGTCATAACTGGCAGCAAATGTATTGAATGCCTTGTATTTGCGGCTCGGTTCAAAAGCCGAGAAGTAGAACATGACATACACGTCGCCCATTTTCTGGATATGCGCATCCCCCGTAATGGTTCCGTCCGCTTCGTGTGCAAAGACCGGATTGCCCGGATATCGTTTCCACTTCTTCATATCCTTTGACAAGGCGATACCCACCCGTTCCGCTTTCAAATCCGTTTCCGGATGCCGTCCTGCCGCGTTATAGAACATGACGAAAGGAGCGCCCAGTGTTTTCTCCTTATCCCAATAGACCACACTTTTGTACTGGGTCAGCTTTTCCCACCATTGCGCGTCTTTATCATGGATACTCATCACAGGCTTGTCCTGTGCCTGCCACTCATGGGCGGAACCCAAAGGCCGGTCTGTCCAGGCCAAACCGATATACAGCGGCTTGTTCACCGATTCATATCCGGTCCCTTCCCCACCCAGATAAGTCATCCAATGCTTGCCTTTATACGTCTGCAGGGCATAGCTTCCTCCCCACTCCATATCCGGCAATGCAGGGAAACCACCACGCTGGTTGCAATCCCAGAATCCGTCACGATAAGACAAGACACGTCCCAATGTACGCCATTCCAACAGATTATCACTTTCGGCTATCCATGTCTCGTATCCACGCCCGTCCAGTCCGCTCTTACCATTATAAACCACGTAGGTCATATACCACTTATCCCCTTCGCGGAACACGGTAGGGCAGTCTATTTTATGCTTGTTGTCGGCAGGAGCTACAGCCAGCCCATATTTATAAGGAGTCTTGGCTTCCTCATAAATCTGCTCCATGCGCGATTGCGGAACTTCACGTTGGGCGTATGTTCCCAACGTGAACAAAGAAAATGCTAATATTAAGATCTTTTTCATAATCACCTTTTATATACAAGCAAGACGGATAAGAAAGTAAAATGTACTAGGATTGAGCATACAAAATTAAGCCGTAATATTTGATATTCCGAAGCAAAACAGCTATTTTTGTCAAAAAGAAATTGGTTATGAAATATTAGAGCAAGAAACCAACAAAAAATTAAAGTCATTATGAATGTAATGTCACAAAAAGAATATATTTCTCTATTATCCCGACATTTATTTTGGGATATGGACGTAAATAAAGTTAATTTAGATACCTGCCCGGCACAAATTATCCAACGTGTACTGGAATATGGCAATTTAAAAGACTGGCAACTTATATTATCATATTATGGATTGGATAGAATCGTTTTTATTTTCCAATCATAAAAATCTAAAAAGCATTGTCTTATATTTGCTGTATTTCAAACACCTCTAAAGAACAATACAGATGTTATCATATCAAACAGTCAACTCCCACACTTTGGAATTGCTAAAAAAGCTGACCAATGAAGAATTTCTTTCAAAAGCCAGATTAGTAGGTGGAACAGCTTTAGCACTTCAATACGGCCATCGTATTTCAATTGATTTAGATTTTTTCGGGAATATAGAGGAAGATAATGAAACTATAAAAGAAGTACTGATCAACATAGGGAAATTATCTGTTATCAAAGAGTCTAAAAACATCAAGATATACATACTTGATGATATTAAAATAGATTTTGTCAATTACAGATATAATTGGCTGGATCCTGCTATTGAAGAAAATGGTATAAGACTAGCCTCCCCCAGAGATATTGCAGCAATGAAAATAAATGCAATAGAGGGACGGGGAACCAAAAAAGACTTTATAGATATTTATTTCCTACTGCAACACTATTCACTGGAAAACATTCTAAAATTCTATGCTGATAAATATCCCGATAATTCCCAATTCCGCGCTTTGATGAGTTTAACTTATTTTGAAGATGCTGAAGAACAATTCATGCCCGAAATGCTTGTTGCAATAGATTGGGATAGGATAAAAAGCTTTATCATAGACAAAGTGGCTACCCTATCCCTATAATCTTTTTAATAGAACATCCAGTCCATCGTTTCCTCCGCACCGGCCAGTCCCGCATTACGTGGAGTTACCTGTGCGTCTGTAAATCCCAACACCATCGTATATCCTTTCGGCAGCAACAAGGTATGCTTTCCGGCCTCAAAATGATAAGCATGTACATTCGCCAGCGGCATACCCGCTATGCGTATGGCATTGGTCAGTTTCGGTTCCGCCTGACCGTAATCATTGGCAGAAGCGTCCGTTTCCAGTTTCGGGGCTTTCGCATACTTCTTCTGGTCATCACGGAAATAACCTACCAACAAACTCACCGGAGCAGCCGCTTCAAACTCTATTGTCGTACCTTCCTTGCGCTGCACATCCCCGTTCATTCTATAAGCAGTCAGCCCTTCCAACTCGGCGGCCAGTGCATCCACCTTGCCCGGTACATTGGAGAACAGGCTTGCCCCCGTCGCCAGTTTCACCGGAGCCAGTCCGTTCAGAATCTTCACATTTGCGGCGGACAAAGGTTTTATCTCAGCTGCACTTTCCGTCACCTTACCTGCCGCCCTATCTTTCAGCAACTGCAAGTTCGCCTTGAAATTAGCCAGCTCATTTTCATAATGCACCAGCATCTCTTTCCAGGTCTTGTTCTTGCCACCGTCACCACCGATAGGAATACGGCGTTGCGCGGTCTGCATACTGTTGGCATAATAATAAGTACTATCCGTCAATGCCACCAGCTTGCGGTAATGATCCAGACTTTGTTCCATCAATGGAATAGCGGCATCCAATTCGTTCAGATCCTTTCCCCACTGATAGTTCAAGACACGCTGAGCAGCTTTCACTTTCAGGTTAAAGGCATAAGCAAATTCACGATAGCAATGCATGTCATTCCGCAAACGTCCGAACTCCTCTTTATTACGAGTCACCGCTGCGGCAGCCTTGTCAATGGCCGCCACCGCCTTGTCACCGTGTTCCACCACCTGCGCCACAATATCCAGCGGCAATTCGCCCACATGCGGCTGTTTCTTCCATTCCTTCTCCACATATTCTATCAGCTTCTCGCCCTCCGGCCCGCAACTCTCATAAAATCCCGGATAAATGGTATATTTATAAGGATTCACCAACTGACTCATAAACATACCCAGCAACAAAGTCTGCCGGTTCCCTTCCGTGATGCCGAAACGGCGGAGCAACTTCGGAGCAATCTCTCCACTCTGCTCGTATGCCTCCAGAATATCTCCGGCTTCGGCAGGAGTCGTACCATAATAATCGCCCAACTGCTTGTCCCAATATTCCACTTCGGATGAACGGTCCCGATGACAGTTCCATGCATAGCGTCCCCACGTCTTGTACCATATCCAGTCACGGTCCAGCTGATACTCCCGTTTGCCATCCGCCAGTTTGTCCGCCGTGTACGGCCAGTCCCAATAAGAAGCCTGCGGATACAGATGCAGGGCATTGGCTCCATGTACATTGTGCATGGCATTCACCGCCTTCTGTACAAAGTCGGGAGATCCCCAACGCCACGGTTCCAAGTTTGCCAGAATATGCACATTACTGATATGAATACTTCCCAAGGCACTTAAGTCCGAGTGTATCTTGGACCAAGGACCGCGCGGTTCGTAAGTAGTCAGTGACTCACCATTGTATTTATGCATGGTATAGAGGTTCTTGTATAACGGCAGTGCCGCATCCATCACCATCTTGCAGTCCGTATCGTGCGCACGCAGCAAAATGGGCGGTTCGTCCGTACGTCCCAGTGCCTTCAGTCCGTCCTTCACTCCCGGAATAATGGTTTTGGTAAACCATTCCACATCATCCTCGTAGGTATCCATCGCTTCCCCCAAGCATACCAGCAGACCTACATTGGGATATTTTTCTATAAACGCGGCCACCGACTTACGTGTATAATCACTGATCAGCGGAGTAATGGGACGGTTACGATCCTGTGTTTTCAATCCGTAATGCTCGGCAAAAGGCTTGCTTAACAATATATTATAAAACATCTGGATCACAAAGATACCTCTCTTGTCCGCCTCGGCAGTCAGGAACGAGAACATTTCCTCATTTTTCTTGAAAGTTTCCTCATCCACCTCTACGGCAAAAGGATACTCTTCCAGCTTCACCAAGGAAGCAAACGGATGCCCGTTCCACAGATACAAGGAATTCATGCGGTTCTCCACCAGCATATCCAGATACTTTATCCATTGCTCCTTGTCATAAAACCAAGGGAAGCTCTCCGGCGTATAAGGATACTCATACACCCCTCTTCCGGGCAGGTATTCCATTTTCTGAATCCCTACACAACCTCCGCGAAGCACCATTTCCGGAGCATCCGTCAGTTGTGCCGGAAACTTCAAATCCTTGTATTGCCCTACATGATCTATCAATTCCCGACAGCCGTAAATCACACCGCTTCCGTCGTTTCCTGTCACCGTAGTCATGTTTCCACGGGTAGAAATGGTAAACCCCTCCTTTTTCAGTCCGGCTGTATCAGTAGCCTGTTCCAGACGGATGCATACCTCATCTTTATCCACACCGGCAGTATCCGACAACATAACAGACGAATACCCCGCATCTTCCAGCGCTTTCTTCAAATGTTCTCCTGCAAACAGCACCCGGTTCGACGCCTCCTGCGGCATCACAATATTCACATTGGGTTTCTCGCACCCCCATAACACGCACATACATGCGACAAGTGTTCCTAGCCTGATATTTTTCATTCTTTTCATATAAATTATTTACAGTTAGACGAAAAAAACAACAAGACGTACTCACAAGACCTCCGCCAATCGTCAAAAAGCGAAGAAAAAGCACAAGCTATCACAAAAAGAAAAAAAGCTGATGAACAAACGGGGGCAAACTCAACTTTTAAAAGGAAATGTATTGTGGAACAGAATTACCTAACATTAAAAACGGAAAGAACAATGAAAAAGAAATCTAACCTGACCCTATTTATGAAACAACTTATCCGGTCGCTAAAAGAAGAAGAGCGTTTCAGTACCGCCCACATCTACCAAAGCACCCTGAACGCCTTCATGCTCTTCTGCAAGACCGATGCCATCCGGTTCAACCAGATGGAACGTTCACGCCTGAAACAATTTGAGAACCACCTGCGCAACAAAGGATGTACCTGGAACACCGTTTCCACTTATATGCGTACCTTGCGAAGCATCTACAACAAAGCCGTGGACGATGGTCTGGCGGAAGAAAAGCCCCGTCTTTTCCGTCACGTATATACCGGCGTAAAAGCCAACACCAAACGTGCCCTCGATGCCAAAGACATGAGCAAATTATTAAGTGCCTCCCTTCCACGCCCCCTGCCGCAAAGCATGAAAAAGAGCCGGGCATGGATTACCCTGATGTTCCTGTTACGCGGGATGCCCTTTGTGGATCTGGCACACTTGCGCAAAACAGACCTGCAAGATTCCGTTATCTCCTACCGCCGCCACAAAACAGGAGCCCTGCTCACCGTCGAGATTCCTCCCGCTGCCATGAACCTTATCAAACGGTATCAAAATACAGACTCCGCCTCCCCCTACCTGCTTCCCATTCTCAGTGGAAACCGGAAAAGCGAAGAAGAGTATGCAGAATACCAACATGCCTTGCGGAAACTGAACTATGACCTGAAACAACTGGCGGTATACTGCGGAATCAAACTCAACGTCAGTTCCTACACCAGCCGCCACACTTGGGCCACTTTGGCTAAATACTGTCACTTTTCGGAACAATTGATTTGTGATGCCCTGGGGCACTCCTCCACAAAGGTGACCGAAACCTACTTGAAAAGCTTTAAAAACGATGAATTAGACAGAGCAAATAAAGTAATAATTAATCACATTAATATTTCTATATAATCAATTTTAAAACTTCACATTACATTATAAAACAACAAATTACAAGACTGTTACTTTAGAAGTAACGGAACAGAATTTGGAAGCAAAAGTATACAAACTTTAAATACAATGCAAGATTTCTACACTTTTTTTTCGTTTTTATTTTAAAATTTTTTTTATTCCGCATATACCTCTCCCTACCCATACTCCGATTGTCAATATGAGTGAAGCCACATTTCCGGTCTTTTACCTTCTCTAACAGCCACTAAATCTTTATCTTACTGCTGTTTTCATGTTTTTTCGCCTCCCTCCTCCCCTTCCGTTACTTCTAAAGTAACAGAAAAAAAACAAAATAAAAATATTGACAATGCGACATTCTTACTTATTTATAATAGCAATCATGCTGGCAGTTATGACTCCGCGTATAGCCCCGGCTCAAAGTATCGCTGTAAAAAGCAATGTTCTTTATGACCTTACCGGCACTCTCAACCTGGGAGGAGAAATAAGGTGTGATGACACCCATTCATTCAATCTGAGTGTCAACTATAATCCCTGGAATCTGGGAGAAAACAAAAAAATGAAGCACATTCTGATCCAGCCCGAATACCGTTGGTGGCTCAATGAAACATTCATAGGAAGTTTTTTCGGGGTGCAAGCCCATTTCGCCCAATACAATTTCGGTGGAACCACTCCTTTCACCACGGTCAAGAACAACCGTTATCAGGGTAATCTGATAGGTTGCGGCATTACCTATGGACACCAATGGCTGCTCAGCACATTCTGGAGCCTTGAAGCAAGCATATCTGTCGGATACGCCCATCTCACCTATGATAAATACGGTCCCGCCAAAGGAGACGCACTCATTGAGAAATCCCACTCCAACTATGTCGGACCTACCCAGCTAGGCATATCATTCATTTATTTCATTCAATAAATATAAAAGCAAATATACCCTATCAGTCATGAAACTCAAGACAAACATACTATTCAGTCTTTTATTATGCGGCACCTTTGCCACTGCACAAAACCTGAAACTCGATATCCTGCCTCCCTCCGTTACTCTCGGACAGGACTCTGCCACAGTGTTCATGAAAATGACTCTCAATGTTCCCCAGATGGACACCAAAAGCCATATCCGCCTCACTCCTGTCCTCACAGACGGAACCCGCACGGCAGAACTCCCTCAAATCCTGCTGAACGGAGAACGTGCACACCGGCTATACCGCCGCACCCTGGCGCTCAACAAACGAAGAGGCAAGGCAGATGTAACTCCCGTATTTACCGCTATTCCCCTGACAGACAGCGATCAGACTATCCACTACCGTGCTTCCCTTCCGGCAGCCGACTGGATACAGTTCGCCACCCTGAACCTCAAGAAGGAAGTCATCAACGGCAGCGGAGAGAAAATACAAAGCGAAAATATCCCCATTCCGGACACAGCACCCCATATAGCAACAGCAACAGATCATTTCGTTCCCCAACGGGACAGGAACCGGGAAGCTCCTATGGCAGCCTCCTCCCCCTCTGCTCCCGTTGTTCCGGAACACCATTCTGTTTCCCCTGTTCCGCCCGCACCCTCCGCCAAACCGTATTTCAAGGGAAGCTATGTATCTCCCGAAAGCGATGCCACCGATGAGCGCAACCAGAAAGAGCTGAACTTCAGTCTGGACGAAGCGCGTGTCATAGCCGAAATCAATCCGCAGATGCTTTCGTTACGCGAGCTTTACACCGTGGCCATCAGCTACAAGAACACTCCGGAACAGTTCTACAAAATCATAGACATCAGTGTCAAGATATATCCGGCAAGCCCCGTTGCCAACCTCAACGCCGCTGCCGCCGCCATCGAACGGGGCAACACACAGGCAGCCGGCCGCTATCTGCAAATGGCTTCCCATGAAACGCCTTCCCACAAGAACCGCCCTGGGCACCGTTGG
>OBVD01000733.1_pt1 | contig 17470 bp, 10 predicted proteins | sample 1495031 | NCBI WGS metagenome assembly OBVD01 (sample SAMEA2579967, study PRJEB22360) | human gut metagenome
CGGCGAACATGGTGGGGGCCCCGCGGGCCGCCCATGCGCCGCCCGCCGCAGTCGACGGCGATCCGGCGACCTACTGGCAGTCACCCGCAGACTCGTCGATGCAGGACTACCGCCGCTTCCTCGACTTCGACCTGCACGGCACATACAGCATCTCGCAGATCGACATCACCAACCTCGCCGGCTCGTACTACCACTACGAGGTCTATCTGTCCAAGGACGGCGCCGACTACGGCAAGGTGGCCTACAAGAGTGATGACGCCCCCGCGACCGGTGCCGCCGACACGCATCCCATCGATGCCACCGAAGCCGCATACGCGCGCATCAGCGTCAGCTACAACTCCGCCGCCCAGCAGGTCAACCTCGCCGAAGTCGCTTTCCACGGCACCAAGGTCTCCGACGAGCAGGCCAGCCCCAAGGCCATCTCCGTCACCGACTTCGACTCAAGCTCGTGGGGCCGGGAGTGGGCCCGCGTAGAGACCGACTCCGACTATGCCGCCGAGAAGACCGTCACCGAGGTCAGAAACCTCGTCGGCCGCGTGATCGGCGAGCGGTGGGTCGACAAGTTCGACTTCCAGCTGCGCGGCAAGGCCGACGGCAAGGACGTGTTCGAAATCTCAGACGCCGGCGACGGCCGGATCTCCATCCGCGGCAACAACGGCGTCTCGCTCGCGTCCGGCCTCAATTATTATCTGCGCCACTGGTGCAAGGTCGACTACAACCCGCTGTTCGGCTCCCAGCTGTCCATGCCGGAGAGCCTGCCTGCAGTCGGCCGGAAAATCCTCAAATACACGAACTACGAGTACCGGTACGCGCTCAACTTCTGCACCTACTCGTACACGATGGCGTTCTGGAACTGGGATGATTACGAGCCGTTCCTCGACTGGGCGGCGATGAACGGCGTGAACCTCATGCTCGACATCGTCGGACAGGAGGAGGTGCTGCGCGAGACGCTCACCCAATACGGCTACAGCGACGACGAGGTGCGCGAATACCTGTCCGGGCCGGGATACTACGCATGGTTCTACATGCAGAACCTGTACTCGGTCGGAGGCCCCCTGCCCGCCGCATGGTTCGAGCAGCGCGTCGAGCTCGGCCGCAGGATCCACGACCGCATGCAGGCGTACGGCATCACGCCGGTCATCCAGGGCTTCGGCGGTCAGGTGCCGGCCGACTTCCAGGAGAAGAACCCGACGTCGGTGGCCGCGTCGTCCGGCACATGGTCCGGTTTCGACCGCCCGTACATGATCAAGACGTATCTGACCGACGCCGACAAGGCGGCCGGCAAGGAGGACTACTTCCAGAAGGTCGGCGACACGTTCTACAAAGCTCAGGAAAGCGTGTTCGGCAAGGTGTCGAACTACTACGCGGTCGATCCGTTCCATGAGGGCGGCATGGTTCCAGACGGCTTCGACATCGTCGACATCTACCGCACCGTGCAGCGCAAGATGCTCGACCATGACCCGGCGGCCGTGTGGGTGATGCAGCAGTGGCAGTGGGGCATCGACGAGACGAAGCTCTCCGGGCTCGCGGACAAGGGCCGGGCGCTCGTGCTCGACCTGCAGAGCGACCTGCGCTCGCAGGCCAGCGCGATGGAGAACCAGGGCGTGCCGTGGGTGTGGAACATGTTGCACAACTTCGGCGGACGCATGGGCCTTGACGGAGTGCCGGAGGTGATCTCCCAGGACATCACGAAAGCCTACAACTCCAGCGGTTACATGCGCGGCATCGGCATCACGCCCGAAGCCATCGACAATTCGCCGATCGTCTACGAGCTGCTGTTCGACATGACCTGGGAGCAGGATCCGGTCGACTATCGCTCCTGGACGCAGGAGTATGCCGAGCGTCGGTACGGCGGAGCCGACGGGACGATCGAGAAGGCGTGGGACATCCTGCTTGACACCGCCTACAAGCACACGGACGGCGAATACTATCAGGGCGCGAGCGAATCCATCATCAACGCCCGCCCGTCCGACAACACCATCGGCTCGGCGTCCACGTGGGGCCACAGCGACATAGATTACGACAAGCGGCAGTTCGAGAAGGCCGCGGCCCTGTTCGAGCAGGCGTATGACTCGTACAAGGACTCGGCCGGCTTCCGCTACGATTACGTCGACGTGATGCGGCAGGTGCTGGCCAACAGCTTCCAGGAATACCAGCCGCTCGCCGGGCAGGCGTACAAGTCGGGCGATCTGGAGACGTTCCGGACACTGTCGTCCCGGATGCTGGACATCATCAAGGCGCAGGACAAGCTGCTTTCCAGCTCGGACGACTTCCTCGTGGGCGCATGGATCGACGATGCCCGCACGATGCTCGACGGCGCGGACGATTGGACCGCCGACCTGTTCGAGCTCAACGCGCGTGCGCTCGTCACCACGTGGGGTCTGAACAAGAACGGCTCGCTCATCGACTATTCCAACCGCCAGTGGGCCGGGCTGACCGGCGACTACTACTATCGGCGGTGGAAGACGTACGTGGACAACCGGCTGAACAAACTGGAGCACGGCACCGACTTCACCGACCCGGACTGGTTCGACTACGGCTGGCAGTGGGCGAACCGCAAAAGCGACGAGGACGGGTATGGTTTCGCGACCGAAGCCGCGGATGATGTCGACCAGAAAGCGCTCGGCAAGATCATCCTCGACCAGTATTCGGTCACCGCGATGGACGACGTCACCGACGGTGGCACCGCGGTCGAACGCACGAACCTGGCGCTGGGACATGACGTGACCGACGAGGACACCGGCACCGTCGTCCCGGACGTGACCGACGGCAACACCGACACCGGCTGGACGCAGACGGGCAAGACCGACGCCACGCTGGTGGTCGACCTCGGCGGCACGTATTCGATCACCGGCGCCGGCATCACCCTGCAGCAGATCGCGGCCGACTTCCCGCTGCGCTACGAGATCGAGGTCTGGAACGGCTCGGGATGGGTCGAGATAGGCCGCAGCGAAGCCGATGCCGTCAGCTCCAAGAACGAGGTCGCCGCCGACATACTCGGCTCCAAGGTGCGTTGGAAGTTGCATTCGACGAACGGGCGGGACCTGACCGGCATCTACGAGCTGTCCGTCTGGGGAGCCGCGCAGCCGCAGCCCGAGTACACGAACCTGGCGCTCGGCGGCGCCGCAAGCGCCGGCCCCAGCGAGCGGCCCGCGTCGAACGGCAACGACGGCGACGACGGTACGCTGTGGGTCGGCAACGGGTCCGACCCGAACTGGTATCGGATCGACCTGGCGTCGGCGCAGCGTGTGGACCGCGTGCGGCTCGTGTTCGAGACGGCCGGCCGCCTGTTCCAGTTCAGGGTCGTCGCGGGGCTCGCTGACGGTACCGAGCGGACACTGATCGACGAGACGCAGAACCAGGGCGCCCTCGATCAGGTGTATGCGGCGAATCTTGGCGAGGAGGTCGAACACGTCACCGTGGAGTTCACGGGGTCGGTCGGTGGCACCGCATGGCCGGCGCTCGCCGAACTCGAACTGCTGCAGGAGGCCGGCGACACCATCGAAGGCGTGAACATCGCCACCTCGGCCGCCATCACGTCGTCGCCCACCAAGGACGCGCCCGAGAACGCCGGCGCGCTGGTGGACGGCAAGGCGACCGCATGGGTGTCCCGCGACGGCGCCACGCCGGCATGGTTCCAGCTCGACTACGCCAAAGCCCGTGAGGTCGACAGCATACGGCTCAAGTTCGAGGAAGGCCAGCCCGACCGCAGCATGCAGTTCACGTTGAAGGTGATCGACGCGAACGGCGACGAACATACGGTCGCCGAACGAACCGAAGCCGACCTGAGCAAACAGCAGGGCATCGTGATGGACGTGCCGGTCGGCATGAGCATCACACGCATCCGCATGGACATCGCCGACGCCCGCATCCCCTCCAGCGGCTCGCCCGCATGGCCATTGGTGTCCGAGATCGAGGTCTACGCGACGCCCGGCAACGTGGCTCGCGACGCCAAGACGACGGCCTCGGACGGCTCGACGCTCACGGCCGCCGACCTCGCCAAGCTGACGGACGGAGACCGCGACAGCGCGGCCACCTTGACGGCCACGGCCGACAAGACCCTGACATTCACGCTCGCGAAGGCCGCGGACATCAACATGCTCGGCCTGCTGGCCTCCGGTAACAGCGAGCCGGTGCGGTTCAAGGCCGAATACCGCGTGGTGCCGCAGGACGGCGGCGGTGCGGGCGATGGTGCAGCCGACCAGTGGAAGACGCTGACCGACTATTCCGGCAATGCGCAGATGAAGCCGGAGATCGTGGCCCGCCTTGCACGGCCCGTCTACACCGACGCGGTACGCATCACCGTGCTCAACGAGAACCCCGTCGCCATCAACGAGTTGTACCTGTATCAGGCGGATGCAGGGGCGTCTCTGGAAAGCTACCTCTCGTCCGTCGAGACCGCGCTCGGCAAGCTCACCGTCGGCGAATACGCCGGCAACGTCACCCGGGCGGCGAAGACCAAGCTCGAAGTCGTGCTGGAGCGGGCGCGGGCGGCGCTGGACGCCGGACTGACCTCGCGCGAGGCCGGCCGGTGGACGACGACCGTCGAAGACGCGGTGTCCGAGTTCTACCGCACCGGCTACGTGTCGCTCGACCGCAACGCGCTGTATGTGGCGATCGATGACGCCGCGGCGCTGATCGCGTCTCTGGACGCGCATGGCCTGCCCGCGTCGTCGGCCGCATTGGCCGAGGCGAGGTCAAGCGCCAAGCAGGTCTCCGACGCCTACGGCACGGTGACGCAACAGGATCTCGATGACGCCGCGGCTGCGTTGCGGCGGTCGGCCGACACGGCGCTCGCGCAGCTTGACGCGCAGGAGCGCTATCAGGTCGTGCTGGATGCGGCGGTCAAGACGCTGGAGGACGCGCAGACGGCGGGCAGCGTCGGCGAATACGAGGGGCAGCATCCGCAAAGCGCCGCGGACGCTCTGCGCCAGGCCATCGACGACGCCAAGGCCGCACACGATGCGGCCGCCGGAGACGCCGATAAGGTGGACGCCGCGGCGGACGCGCTGCGCCAGGCGACGACCGCGTTCAACGAGTCAATCGTGCACATCGATGCGGCCGCGTTGGATGCGGCGAAGCGGGCGGCGACCGGTCTGGTCGAATCGCAGTACGACAGGGCTGCGTGGGCGACGATGCGCGAGGCTCTTGCCGCCGCCGTAGCCACCGACATGGCGCACATCTCCCAGACCGACGTGGACGCCCTTGCGGCACGGCTGAATGATGCCATCGCCGCGCTGTCCGACGCGCGTCTGGACCGTGGCCCGTTGTCCGACGCCATCGCGTCGGCTCAGGCTCTCAGGGAAGGTGATTACACTGCCGAATCGTGGAAGGCGTTCGCCGAGGCGTTGGCCGCCGCGCAGGAGGAGTGCGGACGGCGATCCACCACGCAGGGCGATCTGGACAAGGCCGTAAAGGCCCTGACTCAGGCTCGCGACGGGCTGGAGCGCAAGCGGCCCGGCGGCGGTGAGGAACCAGGAGGTGGCGAGGATCCCGAGCAGCCTGGCAGCGGCGGGCAGCCCGAGCGTCCCGGTGGCGTCAAGCCCGGCGCCGGCGGCAATGCCGATACCTCCAAACCTGGCACGGCGGGCACGGAAACCCTCTCGAAGACGGGCGCCCAGACGCTGCTGCTCGCAGTGACGGCATGCATCATGCTTGCCGCTGGATTCTCCATCACGACGGCGCGCTCCCGTCGCCGGTGACCGGCTGCGGTATGGCCGGGCACCTGTATGGGGTGACCGGCCGTACCGACGTCTCGCGCGCACATACGGTCTCCTTCACGACCATATCGCGCCGCCAAAGACACCCCCGTAACTCCCCGTCATAACCCCTTAGAAACATAGTCCCCCAAATATCTTCCCGCTGGCGCTACACTTCGAAATCACGGGGGGGGGGGCTTGTTTTGCGCTTTTTGCGTAGGATGAACCCTCCCGAAGCAAGAAGTGAAGGATGTATCATGTTTCGGGAAAATCGACGTTTCGTCGTCAGGTTCAGGCAACGATTATCAATATCATCCAGCAAATATACAGGCGATGCCGCCGCCGCAAACGCGGTGCACAAGGCGCAATCCCCAGTCATGCGCGTGGGTGATGAGGCCCCGCTGACCGCCGCCAAGGCCGGATCCGCCGCTCCGGCCGCCAACATCGCTCTGGCCGCAACGCTTGACATCGCCAATGGCGTCGACGTCATCCTGACCGGCGAAGTCGATGGTCACATGATCGATTCCATGGCCGATGCCAAGCCCGTGCTGAAAACCTCCACCCCCGACGCGCCGAACACCCCCGAACCCTCGGAAGTCCCTGTGAAGTCGGAGACCTACGCCGCGGTGACATCCGTCGCGACTGTTTTGGGCGAGACACGGCTGCCAGGCACGTCGCCGATGATGACCCGTGCACGCCGCGAATCGTATATCGGCGGCTGACTCGGCCATCCGCCTGCCTTTCACGAGGCAGGGCGGGCGTCCCGATTCGGAGGATACTGCGGGGAAGACAGTGCAGTGAATCCCGGCGAACCTCCGTTTCATGTGCGTCTCTATCGATGAGAAGAGTGCTGGAGGGCACCATCATGAAAGACAGAGAGTTTGACGACGACGAGATTGACTACCTGCGTTCACTGCCTGCCGTGAACAGCGTCGGACGGAACCGCATCCGATACACCGACCAGTTCCGCGAATACTGCATGCAGCGGTATCGTGCGGGGGACTCGCCGACGGGTATATTCCGCGACGTCGGGCTTGACCCGTCGCTTATCGGATACAAGCGCATCGAACGGTGCATCGCGCGCTGGAAGATGATGGAACCGGCTGATGACGACGCCGAGCCGATATCCGCTGACAAGTTCCCGCGTACCGGCAATCCGCTGATTCCGCCGGCGCCGATTCGCGCGGCCACGATCCGCGAGAATTTCGGCGGATCGGCGGCCAAGGACCTGCGCGATATGCTCATAGCGCAGCAGATCCGGTACATCCACGAGCTGACCGCGGAGAACGACAGGCTCCGCGAACGCAACCGGAGACTCGAATCCGGACTGCGGGAGGATGAGGGCGAGACCGGCGAGCAGAGCGGGGAGACGGACCAGCCCACGCTCTGACGCCAGCTTGGTACTGTCGCGTAGCGACTGGGGTGGTCCCGGAGCGGTTCTCGCCGCGCCAGAATCCCGCGATATGATGCATTGCATGGTTCTTTCTGAGAGGAATGGGCCATGAGATGCACGCGCATCACTACTATGGTGCGTATGACTGATTCCGTTTCCGCCACGCCAACCGCGTGGACCAATCCACTGCGCGATCCGCGCGATTTGCGCCTGCCGCGCATCGCAGGCCCGTGCAGCATCGTGATCTTCGGCGTGACCGGCGATTTGTCGCGCAAGAAACTGCTGCCCGCGATCTATGACCTCGCCAACCGCGGCCTGTTGCCGCCGAGCTTCGGACTGACCGGCTTCGCACGCCGCGACTGGACCGAAGACCATTTCAGGGATTTCGTCCGCGAGCACGTGCAGCAGCATTGCCGCACCCCGTTCCGCGAATCGACGTGGAAGCAGCTCGCAAAGGGCATCCGTTTCGTGCAGGGGACGTTCGATGACTCCGCGGCGTTCGCGCGGTTGAGCGACACGGTCGCTGAACTGGACCGCGACCGGGGCACGCGCGGCAACCATGCCTTCTACATGTCGGTGCCGCCGCGGGCGTTCCCCGTGGTGGCGCGTCAGCTCGCCGACTGCGGACTGGCCCGCTCGTCCGAGGGCGCATGGCGACGCGTGATCATCGAGAAGCCGTTCGGCCACGATCTGGCCAGCGCCAAGGAGCTCGACCGTGTGGTCTCCGAGGTGTTCGACCCGTCGAGCGTGTTCCGCATCGACCATTATCTCGGCAAGGAAACCGTGCAGAACATGCTGGCGCTGCGTTTCGCCAACGCGATGTACGAGCCGATCTGGAACGCCAACTACGTCGACCACGTGCAGATCACGATGGCCGAGGACATTGGCGTGGCCGGCCGCGCCGGATACTATGACGGCATCGGCGCAGCGCGCGACATCATCCAGAATCATCTGCTGCAGCTGCTGGCCCTGACCGCCATGGAGGAGCCGGTCTCGTTCACCGCCTCCGACCTGACCGCCGAGAAGACGAAGATCCTCTCCGCGGTGCGTCTGCCGAAGGACCTCGCCGCACACACCGCTCGCGGACAGTACGCCGCCGGCTGGCAGGGCTCGCATGACGTCGTCGGATACCTGGAGGAGAAGGGCATTGACCCGGCGTCTACCACCGAGACCTATGCGGCGATCCGGCTTGACATCGACACCCGCCGCTGGGCCGGTGTGCCGTTCTATCTTCGTACCGGCAAGCGTCTCGGCAAGCGTGTCACCGAGATCGCCGTCGTGTTCAAGCGCGCGCCGCACCTGCCGTTCGAGTCGACCGCGACACGCGAGCTCGGCAAGAACGCGATCGTGATCCGCGTACAGCCCGACGAGGGCGTGACGATCCGTTTCGGCTCCAAGGTGCCTGGCGGCACGGCGATGGAGGTGCGTGACGTCTCGATGGACTTCAGCTACGGCCGCTCGTTCACGGAGAGCTCGCCGGAGGCATACGAGCGACTGATTCTCGACGTGCTGCTCGGCGACCCGCCGCTGTTCCCGACCACCGAAGAGGTCAACCTGTCGTGGAAGATCCTCGACCCGATCGAGGAATTCTGGTCCACGCTCGGTCAGCCGCAGCCGTATCGTGCCGGCACGTGGGGGCCGACGGAGGCCGATGAAATGCTCGCACGCGACGGACGCCACTGGAGGATGCCATGATTATCGAAATGCCGAACACCCGCACCCGCGAGATATCGCAGAAGATTGACGAGTTGCACGAGGAGCGCGGCGAGTCGGCGACCGGCCGCGTGCTGACGCTGCTGATCTCCACCACCGAGGACGAGCTGGAGCAGGCGCTGGAACTGGCCAACGCCGCCAGCCGCGAGCACCCGTGCCGTGTCATCGCCATCTCCCCGCGGCGTGGAAATGGCGCGCGCAAGCCCGTCGAGGGTGCGCCCAAGCCCGCCGAGGACGCGGATGCGGCGTACGACAATTCCAATCTGGACGCCCAGGTGCGCTTCGGCGCGGACGCCGGTGCGGGTGAGATCATCGTGCTGCACCCGCGTGGTGGGCTGGTCCATCATCCCGACACGTTGGTCATCCCACTGCTCGTGCCCGACGCGCCGGTCGTGGCGTGGTGGCCGAACGAGGCGCCGGCCAACCCGTCCAAGGACCTGCTCGGCGCGATGGCGAGGAGTCGCATCACCGACGCCATGCACTCGTCGAACCCCTACCGCACCATCGAGGATCTGCGCCGCAACTGGTCGCCGAAGAACGTGGACATGGCATGGACGCGCCTGACGGTGTGGCGTGCGATGCTCGCCACCATGCTCGACCAGCCGCCGCACCTGCCGATCAGCACGGTGAAGGTCTCCGGTCCGAAGGGCTTCCTGCCCATGGATTTGCTGGCGGCCTGGCTGCGGCTGAAGCTCAACGTGCCCGTCATCATGGAGGAGGTGCCCGGCGCGACCGCCGTGACCGGCGTATACCTGACGCGCGCGGACGGGACGCTCAGTCTGGAGCGGCCAGACGCGAAGGAGGGCATCGCCGTCATCAGCACGCCTGGCCAGTCGCCGCAATCCATCAGCGTGCCCACGAGGACGCTTGAGGAATGCCTGAGCGAAGAGCTGCGTCAGCTCGACCCGGATGAAGTGTATGCTGAAGTCATCACTCAGGGATGGAATCTGATTCATCCTGCCGAATAAGCACTGTCGGGCCGGCGTCTCGACCGCAAGGCGCCGGCCCGACGGCAATCGGTGAATCAACGAATGAACGACGATGCGTGAGCGTCACGGAACCGTCACGCGCCCATGCCCGGGCGCGGGTTTCGGACGCGTGAAGACCGAATCAGAACGACAAAGGAGCTGTAACTGATGTCGCAAAGAAAAACCGTAACATGCCCGAACCCCGATGTTCTGGCGCAAGCTGTGGCCGTGCGCGTGCTGACCACGATCAGGAACCTGCTCGCCGAACCGGGGCGCAGCCGCGTGGATATAGCGCTGACCGGCGGGACCGACGGCAATCGCGTGCTGCGCGCGATCGGCACCGACCCGCTGGCCGATGACCTGGACGCCTCGCGCGTGCACATCTGGTGGGGCGACGAGCGGTTCGTGCCCGAGGACAGCGACGACCGCAACGCCAAGCAGGCGCGGCGGTTCCTGAACATCCTGGTGGAGCGCGGGCTGATGCCGGAGGAGAACATCCACGAGATGCCCGCTGACACGCGCGATGCCGCACAGATCGCCGCAGCCACCGACGAGGAGAACGATGCGGTGCTGGCCGATGCGGCCGCCGCCTACCAGAAGGAGCTGATCGAGCAGCTGGGGGAGGAGCCCACGCTGGACATCGCGTTGTTCGGCGTCGGCCCGGATGCGCATTTCGCGTCGCTGTTTCCCGGCCGGCCTGAAGTGCTGATCGACGACCCGCATGTGCTGGTCGCCGGCGTGCGCGATTCGCCGAAGCCGCCGCCGCTGCGCGTGACGCTCACCGTTCCCATGATCGCCCGTTCGCGGCGCACGTGGGTGTTCGCGTCCGGGGAGCGCAAGGCGGATGCGGTCGCCGCCGCCTTCGCCCAGCCGCGCAATCCGCAGGCCCCGAGCTCCTTCGCCGACGGCGAGGAACTCATCTGGTACATCGACCAGGCCGCCGCCAGCAAGCTGTGAGGTTTGTCTCGGCTATCGGATAGTTCGGTATTTGAAGATTGTTATTTCGGATAGCGAGACAATTCGAGGATTCCGTGGCACGAAACGGCAAAGATGCACGGTTTTGCCGTTTCGTGCCACGTCTCCCGTCGTGAAATATGATCTGATTGGTGTTCATCATGGCATGAGATTGAGGCCGGTCTGTCAATCATGGCGATGCGGTTCGACGATCGTACTGGACAATCCGGTCGTATTGCGAATTTCGTTCACTCCGCCCGAGGGTTCATTGCGTGCCCGGTGCGGTCCGGCATGCGAATGGGATGCAGCGCAAGAAGCGCGCAGGGTTGCGACGCCGATGCGTGTACAACTCCCGCGAAATGGCATAATGCGCGCGTTGTACGGGGCGGAATCTGTACAACAGCCGTTGAAAACGATTGCGCCCACTGTTGTACACCGACGGAGTTCCTGGAAACGTTGGAATTCCAACGAAATGAGGAATGGTGTGCGAGGTCTCTCGGGACGGTGTATGTACAACTGCTGCGTTTGCCTACAATGCGCGCGTTGTACAGGAGGATATGCACCGCCGGCGGTGACTGGGCGTTGATTGGTGATGTTGGGATGCGGCTGGTTGCGATTACTGTGCGCGAAAAACGTCTGTGTGAAAAATGGGAATCACACGATATGAATGGTGTGCCGATGAAACACGATGGCGCAGACGCCCCTAGGGGAGCCTGCGCCATCATTCGTATGGTTCGCGTTCGATCTGCGAGCGGTAGAGAGGGGCTTGTGGTGAGGCTCGGTGTTTGCTTATGACCAGGCTCGCCTTCGGCCCCTACGATTGGGGTCTCGCTTCGCGAGGCTCGGTGTCTCCTCGCGGCTGTCACCGGAAATCACGCAATGATTTCCTCACGGCCAGGCTCAGCCCACAACGTGTGGAAAGCACCGGGCATGTCGGTGCGCTGGTAGGTGTGGGCGCCGAAGTAGTCGCGCTGGCCCTGGATCAGGGCGGCGGGCAGGCGCGGGGAGCGCAGGCCGTCGAAGTACTCCAGCGAGGAGGCGAACACCGGCACCGGGATGCCGAATGTAATCGCACGGGAGACCACGCGTCGCCACGAGCGCTCGGCGGTCTCGATCGCGTCCTTGAAGTACGGGGCGAACAGCAGAGACACGTTGGCTTCGCCGTTCTCGAACGCGTCGGAGATGCGGTTCAGGAACTTTGCACGGATGATGCAGCCACCGCGCCAGATGCGCGCCACCGCAGCCAGATCGATCTTCCAGTCATACACCTTGGCGGCTTCGGTGATCTCGTTGAAGCCCTGGGCGTACGCGACGATCTTCGAAGCGTACAGCGCCTCGCGGATGTCATTGATGAACGCGACCTTGTCTTCCTCGGCCATCGGCACCACGCCGGACGGTCCCTCGAAGTCCTGCTTCTGGGCTTCGGCGCGAAGCTCGGCCTGCCCGGACAGTCCTCGCGCGAACACGGCCTCGGCGATACCGGTCACCGGCACGGCCAGATCAAGCGCCGACTGCACGGTCCACGTGCCGGTGCCCTTCATGCCCGCGTGATCCACGATCACGTCGACCAGCGGCTTGCCGGTCTTCTTGTCGACTTGATGCAGCACGTCGGCGGTGATCTCGATCAGGTAGGACTCCAGCTCGGTCTTGTTCCACTCCTCGAACACGTCGCCGATCTCGGCCGGCGTCATACCGAGCGCGCGACGCATCAGGTCGTAGCTCTCGGAGATGAGCTGCATGTCGGAGTATTCGATGCCGTTGTGCACCATCTTCACGAAATGGCCAGCGCCGTTCTCGCCGATATGCGTCACGCACGGCTCACCCTCGGCCTTCGCCGCGATGGACTCGAAGATCGGCTTGAGCGTCTTCCAGGACTCCTCGCTGCCGCCGGGCATCATCGAGGGTCCGAGCAGGGCGCCTTCCTCGCCGCCGGACACGCCGCAGCCGACGAAGTGCAGTCCGCGGGCGCTGATCGCCTTCTCGCGGCGGATCGTATCGGGGAAGTGCGCGTTGCCGGCGTCGACGATGATGTCGCCCGGCTCCATCAGATCGGCCAGCTGGCCGATCATCGCGTCGGTCGGCTCGCCCGCCTTGACCATGATGATCGCGGTGCGCGGCTTCTTCAGCGATGCCACGAATTCCTCCATCGTCTTCGCGGGGAAGAACTCGCCCTCGCTGCCATGCTCGGTGATGAGTTTCTCGGTACGCGAATAGTGACGGTTGAACACCGCCACCTTGTTGCCGTGACGGGCGAGATTGCGGGCGAGGCTCGCTCCCATTGCGGCCAGTCCGACGACACCGACGTTTGCTTCAGCGGTCATGCTGTTTCCTTCCGACGAGGATAGGGTTTTGTTCGTTACCAGTGTATGAAGAACGCTCTACGTGGGTGGCGTCCGTTTCACCGTCGGCATGGAAATGTCGCCGCGCCGGTCGTGCCTTGCCTCATACGATGCGGCGGTCGGCTGCCCAGCGGGTCAGTTCAGTGCGGTTGGACAGCTGCAATTTGCGCAGCACGTTTGACATGTGGGTCTCCACGGTCTTGATGGAGATGAACAATTCGGCGGCGACCTCCTTGTATGTGTATCCGCGGGCGATCAGGCGCATGACCTCCTGCTCGCGGCCTGACAGCAGGTCCAGCTCCTCGTCGCGGCCCCGCGCGCCGCCGGCCCCGTCCATCGGCGCCCCCTGGAAGGCGGACAGCACGAATCCGGCCAGTTTCGGCGAGAACACCGCATACCCTTCGTGCACCTGCTTGATGGATGAGATCAGATCGTCGCCGGTGATGGTTTTGGTAACGTATCCGCGTGCGCCGGCACGAATTACCGAGCCGACGTCCTGCGGCGAATCCGACACCGACAGCGCCAGGAACGCGGAAGCGGGGGAGAGCGGCTGCGATTTGGCGAGGATCTCCGCGCCTCCTCCTCCCTCGCCGCCGGGTACGTGCACGTCGAGCAGCACCACGTCCGGTCTGATGTCGGCGATCATCGCGATCGAGCCTTCCACGTCGGCGGCCTGCCCGACGATGTGGAAGTACGGCTGCAGCGTGGCGATGACACCGGCGCGGAACATCTCATGGTCGTCGACGACGGCCACGCGAATCGGCGTCGCCGCAGCTTCGCGGGGAGTGGTATCCGTATCAGTGGCTCTGCCGGACTCCACGTCGTTGCACTCCACGCTGCCGAACTCACCGGCCGCCCCTTGCCTCGCATTCGCTCCTGATGTCGGTCCGATGCTTGTGCTGTCTGCCTGACCCATATGCTTCACCTGTCGAATCATGTTTCCCTCTGCGTGCGTGTGTATGATGCCGCGCCGGATGGCGGTCGTCCATGCTGCCCGCCGGCGTTCGTGGCATCGCCCCGCTGGTTCGGTTGCCGTCCGCCTGCGACCGGCATGTGCATGCGCACCTCGGTGCCCCAATGCGGCCTCGATACGATCTCCACTGTACCGCCCCGTCGTCGGATCCGCCCGATGATCGACTCGCGGATGCCGAGCCGGCCCTCGGGAATCGCGTTCACGTCGAACCCATCGCCATGATCGCGCACGAAGACCTCAACCTTGTCGGCGCCGGCCTCGCAATACACGGAGATGGGCTCGCCGCCATGCGTCACGGCGTTGATGAGCGCCTGCTGCGTGGCATCGAGCAGCGCGTCGGTCTGGGCACTGGGCCTCGCGTCGCCCACGGTCACCACTTCGATCGGTTTGCCGTGCTCGTCTTCCGTCTGCGCGGCGATGGCCTTCAGCCCGGCGCTGACCGAACGGTCCGATGTGGTGCGTTCCTGATACAGCCATTCGCGCAGTTCGCGCTCCTGCTGCCGGGCGAGCGAGAACACGGTCTGCGGGTCGTCGCTGTGCAGCTGGATCAGGGCGAGCGTCTGCAGCACGCCATCGTGCAGGTGCGCGGTCATGTCGGCACGTTCCTCTTCACGCTCCTTGAGTGCGCGCTCGGTGGATAGGGAGCGGATGAGCGTGCTCACCCAAGGCACGATCGCCAGAGCCGTGCCGGCCAGCAGTACGAACCCGCCGATGATGATGCGGCGAGGGGACGCGCCCCACCCCGGAACCGTGCTGGTGAACACGAAGATCGCATAGCCGACGAACAGAAGCACGATGCCGCCAAGCATCGATGGCAGTTTGCCCTCGTCCGCGTCAAACCGCGACCATGCCAGTCCGAGGCCGCCGACGGCGACGGCCAGCGGCACGATCAGCTCCCGTCCGCCGGCAAACGACAGCAGCACGCTTATGGCGATGAACACCAGACCGGCCAATGCCACCAGTGAAGGTTTCGGGGCGCGGCGCAGAGCCGCCGCCAGTCCCTCCGAGGAGTCGTCGGCGTCGCTGCGGCCACTGTCACCCGCGGTGCCGGCGTATGCCGCATTACCGCGGGAGAGCGGCTCGGCGAAACCTGTCGAGGCCGCATCCGACATGGCCTGCGCGGCGGCGACGGGATCGCCGACCGGCATGAACATCCACAGGAACACGTATGCGATGACGCCGGCCCCGAACGCGAGAGCGGCCGCGGCGAACGCGAGTCGCACCAGCCATACGGGCGCTCCCAGATGTAGGCTCACGCCACGGCACACGCCGACGAGGACGCGCCCGTTCCGCGGGCGCATCAATGGCAGGCTCGGCGCGGCGGACGGCGGTTGGGCGCGGCGGGCCTGCCATTGCGTCCGACGGGGCGCGTGCGGCTGCCGGTATGGGTTGTTCGGCTGGATCATGGTCCCATTGTGCGCCTCCGGGGAAGACGACATGGGGCATAACGCCCCGGTTCAGGGAACAATCAGGGTGTCCCCCGATGCGTGCGGCGGCCGGTTGCTGCTGTAATGGAAGCATGAACGATACAACGTATGCCTATGACGCGGGTGGCGCCGCCGGCCCCGGCACGAATGGTTCGGATTCGTACGGTTCAAATCCGTACGGCTCTCCTGCGCCCGGACCCCAGCCGAAGCCGAAGCGGCAGAGCGACCGGTTCTTCTCGTGGATCCGCGGCAGCGCGATGGAGCGCGGGGACGACCGGTGGATCGCCGGCGTGTGCAGCGCCATCGCGCAGCGCGTGGGATGGAGCCCGACTCTGGTGCGGGCACTGGTGCTGGCGAGCGTGGTGCTATGCGGATTCGGTTTGGCGCTGTATGCCATCGCATGGGCGCTGCTGCCCGATGCGCGGGATGGCCGTATCCTCGGCGAGGAGCTGATCGACGGGCGCTGGGATTGGAACATGCTTGGCGTGATAATCATGATGATGCTGGCGGTCGCCGTCCCCGGTGCCGGTCTCGCGGCGGCCCTGTGCGCGGCGCTGGTGCTGTGGGCCCTGGTGCAGAACGCCAACCGGCGGCATGGCGGATACGGGTCGGGCAGCGGCGTCAGCGGCGTCAGCGGTGCCAGCGGTACCGGCGATTCTGAGAACGGCTCATACCGGTGCGGATGGCCGGCCTCGTCATACGCCTATGACGGTGCGGACACGGGAGAGCAGGCGGCCGATGCCGGCACGGCTGGCTCATCAGGGCCCGCCGCGCCGGAAGCCGCGGGAAGTGCAGCGGAGTCCTCCGGAGCGTCGGTGCGTCAGCCGTTCCAGCAGCCCGCTCCGGGATACGGCTTCGGCCAGACCCATACCGCCGATCGGCCCGCACGTCCTTCCATGCCGTACCAGTCGTCTCCGTATCGCCCATCGGCGGGGCCTCTTCCGCCGAAATACGAGCGCCGCAAGCCGGCCGGTTTCGCCATCGTCATCGGCATGATCGGGCTGATGCTCGTCTCCAGTGCGGTTCTGATGCTGGCAAACGACAACTCATCCATCGAATCGATGACCCGTGTGCTCACGCTGTGGATTGGCGGCGTCTGCCTGGCTCTGGGTGCTGTCATAACGGTGCTTGGACTGATGGGACGCCGCTCCGGAGGCCTGATTCCGCTCGCCTGGACCGCCGCGTTCGTCGCGGTCTGCGTACTGGGCGTCAACGTCGCTTACAGCTATACGGTGGATGCCATGCAGTCCGAAGGCGGCACGCTGGTCAATGTTCACGGAGTCACGAAATATGGCGCCACCGATCAGCAGATCGCCCGATTGCAACAGGGCGTGCGGTTCGTCGGCACGAATTACGGCGACGACCGCGTCAGCATAGATCTGACGCGAGATGGCGTGCCCGGCATCAGCCCCCACAAGGTGACGGATGTCGACGGAAAGGTCAGACAATCGACGTGTCCGGTCGGGGACCTGCGCATCTCGGCCTATCGGGCCCGGGTGATTCTGACTTTGCCGCAAGGATGCAGCTTTGCGTTCGGCAAGCGCAGCGACGGGTATCGGCTCGTCGGTTCTATCGGAGGCCGGTATACGATCACCAGAAACCAGTGGGGATACGATTTCCTGCGTCTGGACAACACGTTCTCGGGCCGTTCCGGTGAGAAGCCGGCGTGCGACGGCGGCGCATCCAACCTCGATTACAGCACCATTCCCGAAGGCGGGCCCGAACTGATCATCAACGTGCCGTACACCATCGAGGGGAAAGTGGCCGTCCGTTATGTCGATGACAGCGGCGGATGCTCATCCGATGACGCCCTGTGAGCACTGCGGACGAATGATACAAGGAGCACATCATGAATGACGATCACGATATGACACGGCATCTTCCGAATGCCGAGGCGATGCCTGCGGATTTCGAGCAGACCGAGGCTTTGCCGACACTGGTCGACGGCGTGTCCGAACAGGCTTCTGCCGTCACACAGGCGTTGCCGGTCGAGCCGACACAGAC
>OBVD01000745.1_pt1 | contig 17159 bp, 15 predicted proteins | sample 1495031 | NCBI WGS metagenome assembly OBVD01 (sample SAMEA2579967, study PRJEB22360) | human gut metagenome
CGGGGAATAGCTCGGGCAGGCCGAAGGCGGCGCGTTGCAGCAGGTCGGTCGCCGTGTGAGGCGTGGCGTACCAGCGCTCGTAGACGGCGGGGTCCTTCAGCCGGAAGTCGGCCGACAGGTCGACCACCGTCACGCCGCGCGCGACGAGTTGCGGCGCCATCTTGAGCGCCGCGGTGTGCGGCACGGCCAGGAACACGAGGTCGCACGCGTCGAGCGCTGGGTCGTCGTGCGTGGCGAAGGCGAGATCGGTGGCACCGGTGAAGCCGGGGTATTCCGCGGCCACGGGCGTGCCCGCCAACTCGTTGGACGTGACCACGCGCAGATCGAGGTCGGGATGACGCAACGCGAGCCTGGTCAACTCGATGCCGGCGAAGCCGGCCGCTCCAACGATGCCTGTCGTGATCGCCATGTCGATCCCCTTCGTACCCGTCGTCCGATGCGCGGACGCGACGCTCAAGCCGTTGCGTCGCCTGTAATTTGTGCGCATGCACAAAATTGAGGCGTTTCGAATGCTGTTGTCCATCCTATGAAAGAACGGCGCGTTTGACAAGATTCGGGCGCAAATTGACGGCTCCCCCATACACATTATCGGCCGAAAAACACGGATTTATGCGCAAAACCGTGTTTTTCGGCCGATAATGCGGCGGACGAGCTCGAGGCGCGGAAACGGCAACCGTGCCTCACGGAAGCATTTTCGTCAAATCGCGCGCGCCGTACAGGAACCGGCGTACCTCCATCACGTCGTCGAGCACGACGTAGAACACCATGTAGTTCCCCACCTCGAACCAGTAGTACGGAAGAGGTCTGGGCTTCGCCGTCTTGTACGTCGTCGCAAGCGTGGGATTTCGGGAATGAGCCAAGATGCCCGCTTCGGTTGCGTCGATCAAGCGCTCGGCAGCTTCCGGAGCCTTGAGCACATCGGCAATATAGGAGACGGCCTCGTTGAGGTCGTCCCAGAAAAGAGGTAGGTACTCAAGTCTATAGCGCCGCGGCTTCTCGTCCATTGCGAAGCCCTTCCCGAATGGAACCGAACACTTCTTCATGCGTGTAGCGCAGAGACGTCGTCGCAGCTTGCCGATCGGCCGCATCGAGAGCGAACTCGACACCGCCGTTGATATGCTCGAATTGCTCTACGCTCATGACCACCATCGAGCCGTACCCGTTCTTCGTCAGGAAAACGGGACCGCCCTCGATGACATCCCGCTCGACGTCCGCGTAGCGGTTTCTAAGATCCGATATCGGCCTGATGTTCATAGGCACCTCCTTCATGATAAAATTTTATCGTAATTATATCATGATCGCGTCTTGGCGCGAACCAACCGCTTATGCATTGTCGCCCGAAAAACACGCTTGGAGGCCGTTTTCCGTGTTTTTCGGGCGACAATGCAGCGGGCACGCGACGCGTCCATGTCCGAACGCGCCTCGAGGCGCGCCTCTTCAGGATACCTTGTTGGGGGTGTGGCGATAGGTGCAGACGGTTTTCTCCAGCACGTGGACGGCTTCCTCGTCGGTGAGGGTGAGTGCGGCTTCCAGCTCGTCCAGTTTCTCAGCCACTTCGGTGTAGCTGATCTCCTGGCCGGTGGAGATGAGGATGGAGTGGTTGTCGGTGGGCAGCGTGCTCTCTTCGTCCATGAGCAGCTCCTCGTACATCTTCTCGCCCTCGCGCAGGCCCGTGAACACGATTTTGACGTCCACGTCGGGCGTGAGGCCCTGCAGCTGGATGAGGCCCTTCGCCAAGTCGACGATCTTCACCGGCTCGCCCATGTCGAGAATGAAGATCTCGCCGCCCTTCGCCATGCCGCCTGCTTGGATGACCAGGCGCGACGCCTCGGGGATGGTCATGAAGAAGCGCTCGATGTCGGGATGGGTGACGGTGAGGGGGCCTCCCGCGGCGATCTGGCGCTGGAACACGGGGATGACGCTGCCGTTCGAGCCCAGCACGTTGCCGAAGCGCACGGCGGAGAAAATGGTCTTCGACGTGCGCGCGTAGTACTGCATGACCATCTCGCCCATGCGCTTCGTGGCGCCCATGACGCTGGTGGGGTTCACGGCCTTGTCGGTGGAGATGAAGATGAAGCGCGCGGCGCCGTAGGCGTCGGCGGCGCGCACGGCGTTGAGCGTGCCGAACACGTTGTTGTGCAGCGCCTCGCGCGGGCATTGCTCCATGAGGGGCACGTGCTTGTGGGCGGCCGCGTGGAACACGGCGCCGGGGCGGTACTTCGCGAACACCTCGTTCAGGCGCGCCTCGTCGCAGACGTTGCCGATCTCGATGACGAGGTCGATGTCGTCGTATTCGGCCAAAAGCTCGTTGCGCAGCATGTAGGCGTCGTTCTCGTACATGTCGAAGATGACGATGCGGGCGGGCGCCACCTTGCACAGCTGGCGGCACAGCTCGCTGCCGATGGAGCCGCCGCCGCCCGTGACCAGCACGGTCTCGCCGGCGATGTAGCCCGACACCGCGCGCGTGTTGAGGATGATCTCCTCGCGGCCCAGAAGGTCGGCCACGTCCACGTCGCGCAGGCGCACGTCGCCGATCTCGTCGAGCGACAGCTCGCGCACGTTCGGCAGGGTGCGCAGCTTGCAGTCGGTCTTCGTGCATTCGCCGTAGATGCGCTTGCGCTCCTCGGGCGTGGAGGACGGGATGGCCACGACGATCTGGTCGATGTTGTGCTTGTCCACGAGGTCGACGATGTCGTCCGTGGAACCGGCCACCCTTACGCCGTGGATGCGCGAGCCGCGCTTGGTGGGGTCGTCGTCGGTGGCCACGATGGGGATGCCCGGCATGAGCGGGTCCTTCGAGGCCATGCGCCCGATGGCCAGCGAGCCCGTCTCCCCCGCGCCCACCACCAGCGTGCGCGGCCGGTCGCACGCGCGCTGCGTGGAGACGAGCGCGCGCCTTTTCTGGCGCATGACGCGGAAGATCAGGCGGATACCGCCCATGAAGAATATGAGCATGAAACACGAGACGAAGAACACGCGGATGGGCAGCCGCACGTCGATGATCCAGAGGAACACGGCGCCCACCAGGGTTGACAGCACCACGGCCAGCACGATCTGGATGGCTTCGTCGACGCTGGCGTATTCCCAGAGGTTGTTGTACAGATGGAACAGCCCCAGCACGGCAACGTTGATGAGTGCGAGGATGCCCAGCATGAAGTAGATCTCGTTGTTGACGAACACTTCGCCCTCGACGTCGGTGAGCAGCGATGCGAGCCAGTACGCGGCGTACGTCGCGACGATATCCAGCAGCAGCAGGATCGCTGTGCGTTTTGTGATATGAGCGTCCAAACCGGGCCTCGTCTTCGAGTAGGGCAGCGAAACAATATGGATTTGCCGACATGTCGACATGCTCGGCGACCAAAGCGGTATTGTATACAAAGTAACGCACGATTGCATAGGACACGCGAAGTTCAGGAGCTTGCTACATGAATAAAACAGCCGCAACCGGGCAGGAGCAGCCCGCACGCGAAAGCAACATCAACGCCATCGTCAGCTACTTCGAAAGCGGCATCAAAGCCTTCGGCGGCCCGGGCGAGCTGGGCATCGAGCTAGAGCAGATCATCGTGCACGACGACCTGAGCCCCGTCTCGTACAGCGGCGAGCACGGCGTGGCGTGGGTGCTGCGCCAGCTCGCGGCCGACTACCCGCGCACCACCACCGACGAGCACGGCGACCTCTTGGGCGTCGCCCGCCCAAGCGAGGCGGTCACCATCGAGCCCGCGGCGCAGATCGAGCTGTCCGCCGGCCCCTTCGCCGATCTCGCGACCGCGCGAGACACGTTCGAAGGGTTCGCGCAGCGCCTTTCCGACGTGCTGGAGCCCGCGGGAGAGAAGGCGCTGGCGATCGGCTACCATCCCTCCGCCACGGCGCGCTCGCTGGAGCTCATCCCGAAGCGCCGTTACCAGTTCATGGACCTCTATCTGGGCGAACGCGACATCTACGGCCCCTGCATGATGCGCGGCAGCGCCTCGACGCAGGTGTCCATCGACTACACCAGCACGGCCGACTGCCTGCGCAAGCTGCGGCTGGCGTTCGCGCTGGTGCCGATGCTCTCGCTTATGTGCGACAACGCACCCGTGTTCGAAGGCAAGCCGCGCGAGCATCAGCTGGTGCGCACGGACATCTGGCAGCATGTGGACAACGATCGATGCGGCCTCGTGCCCGACGTGCTGGATCCCTCGTTCGACCTGCGCCGTTACGCTGAGTACATCCTGGACACCGTGGCCATCCTCATCCCCTGCCAGCAGCAGCGGTGGTGCTACTCCGACCGCACGTTCGGCGATATCTACGCCGCGCGCACGATGACGCGCGCCGAGGTGGAGCACGCGGTGTCCATGTTCTTCACCGACGTGCGCCTCAAGACCTACATCGAGATCCGCCCCGCCGACGCCATGCCCATCCCCTACGTCATCGCCTACGCGGCGCTGATCAAGGGGCTGTTCTACGCGCCGACGAGCCTCGACGCGATGGACGGGCTGTTCGCCGACGTGCGGCGCGACGACTACCTGGCGGCGCAGGACGCGCTCATGGAGCGCGGCTACGAAGCCGAGGTATACGGACGACCCGTCGCCGAGCTGTGCGACCGCATCGTGAAGATCGCGCGCGACGGCCTTGCCGACGAGGAGCAGGGCTTCCTGGAGCCGCTCGCCGACCTCGTCGCGCGCCGCGTGACGCTGGCCGACCTCGCGGAACGGAGCGAACGGGCGTGAGCAACGAGGATCGCATGGTGAAGGTGGCCTACCGCGGCTACTTCGACGACGGCGCCACCTTCATCGATCAGACGAGGCAGCCCATCGAGTTCCCCTGCGCAGACGGGTGGATGCCGCCCGCGTTCGTCGACGCGGTGCGCGACATGGCCGTGGGCGAAACGAAGCGCGTCCGCGTAGGAGCCGACGAGGCGTACGAGAAGCGCACCGAAGAGCGCGTCATCGAAGTGGAGCGCGCGAAGATCCCCGCCAATATCAAGCTCGCCGTGGGCGATGTGATGAGCCTCGAACGGCCGGACGGGCAGACGTATCCGGCACGACTCGTGGAGCTGGACGAGGAGCGCGCCGTGTTCGACCTCAACCACGACGCCATCGCCAAGGCGCTGAACTTCGAGATCACGCTGCTCGACGTGCGCGATCTCCCGAAACGGTAGCACCGCGGGAGACTGGAGCTGGGGCGAGTTGTCATCCTGAGCGCAGCGGCGAAGGGAGCAGGGGCCTCGCAACCTCCTTCCAGGAAGGCAGGAGGCTCGGTTACGGACTTGTGGCGACTTGGAGCAAGTTTCGCGCCGCGAACGGGAAAGCTCGAACGGCTCGGGTAGACTGATGGGCATTGCATTCTCTCGAAAGGAGCTCTTGATGAGCAACGAAGGCAAGAAGGTCAAGGTCCACTACACGGGCACCCTCGACGACGGCTCGAAGTTCGACTCCTCCGTCGATCGCGGCGAGCCCATCGAGTTCACCTGCATGGCCGGCCAGATGATCCCCGGGTTCGACTCCGCAGTGAAGGACATGGCGCAGGGCGACACGAAGAACGTGCACATCCCCGCCGCCGAGGCGTACGGCGAGCGCGACGAGGCCATGGTGCAGCAAGTTCCGGTCGACCAGATCCCGAACGGCGACCAGCTTCCCGTAGGCCAGACCGTGTACATGATGGGTCCGGGCGGCCAGCCCTTCCCCGTGTTCGTGCGCTCCATCGAAGACGGCATCGCCACCTTCGACATGAACCACGAGCTGGCGGGCAAGGACCTCAACTTCGAGATCACGCTCGTCGAGGTTGCCGACTAGCACGTCGACGGCATCGGCTTCGTTCGGGAACAGGCGCCTGCGGGCGCCTGTTCCCGTTCTCGCTCCGCTTCCCTCCTCTCCGGCGAACGCTTCGACGAGCCCCTGCCGCTCAGGCCTTGCCCAGACGGCACGCCACGTCGAGCAGCAGCAGCCAAAGGGCTTTGCGGCTGTCGTCGTTGAGCTGCGCGACTCGCACGATCATGCTATCGCGGTAGTCGAGCTCGAAGCGGTCGGGCTCCACGAGCCCGAACCCCTCCGCCTGTCGGCGCCGCTCGTCGGACACGGTGCGCGGAGGCTCCGAGGGACGCTCGCCAGGCACGTCCTTCCCCACCAGACGGCGCGCCTTCTCCTCTGCACGGCGCGCGCAGACGCGCTCGTACTCGAACCCGAAGTACGTCATCTCCCAGAACGCCGACGCCAGCACGAGGTAGCGCTCGCGGCAGCACCGAGAACCGCCCAGCCACACGCGGCTCGCAAGCGTCCGCTCCCACGGATCGAGCGTGTAGGGACGCGGCTGCGGCCTCTCGGCTTCTCCGGGCGGCGCGGCGTCGGAGCGCTGGACGGCCCTGCGCGCGAGCGGCACGTCGTCGAGCGAAAGCAGCGCCGCGGACACGTGGCGCTCGATCAAGCCGCTGCGCGCGTGCAGCACGAACGACTCATGCGGCAGCAGCAGGCTGCCCCGCGCGCCCTTTTTGTCGAGCGGCAGGGCCCACGTGGCCGCCAGCCGCTTCTCGGCCGCCCGCTTGCGCTTCGCCGGAAGCGCATCCCAATCGCCGGCCAGAACCGCATGCTCTTCGACGATAGCACGGACGAGCAGCCGCTCGTCGCAGCAGCGCAGCAGGGCTTGCAGCGAAGGAACCTGCTTGATGGAAAGCGCCTCGCGTTCCCAGGCGCTACCATCCGACATGACCGACCTCTTCCAGAAGCGCGAACGCTTCGGCGCACGGCATGACCGCGGCGCATCGCAACGGGCGCGCGAACACGCTTTCCGCTTCAACCTCCTCGTCGAACAGGGGAAACTCGGTCGGAACCTCCTCTCCCGGCCAATCAGACGCGAGGATGCGGCACAAAGGCAGCGCCTCGACGAGCACGAGCGTTTCAGGGTAGGAGCACGACATTTGATTTCCGAATGCAGGCATAGTACGACACCTCGTTTACCGTGTTCCAGGGCGTGGGAGGATGCTCGATCCTGCAAGCGTGGTACGGATCGCGTGGAACACCGCGGTCATCTATGGGCTGCCCGTCCTTCGGGAGGCGTCGGGTTCAGCGCTTGCACTGGTTCTTTCGTTCGAGAACAGTATAGCATATGATACGAACATTTGTTTGTTAAATTATTCGAATAATCCCAGCAGATCGGACAGCTCGTCGCGCGAATTGATGTCGAGCTTGCGGTAGATATGGCGGATGTGCGTTTTGGCCGTGCCGTTCGCAATGAACAGCTCGCGCTCGATGGATCCCACGGTCTTGCGCTGCGCCAGCAACAGCAGCACCTCTTCCTCGCGCGGCGACAGGCCGTACGAACGCGCCAGCTCCTGGCATCGGTTCGTCAGCTCTTGCTTCTTGACGATGGCCCGGTCGCCCGCCGCGCCATCCTCGCCCAGAAACGACACGCCCCAGCGGCTGGACAGCTCCTTTTCCGAGAAGAGGATCATCGTGGCTGCCACCACGAGGATGACCACGAGCCCGCTGACGACGGCATCCGATCCGGCCAGTCCGAACGACGGCGCGCCCAACAGCTGCTCGGTCTGGCGTCCGAACAGGGTAAACAACGCACGCACGCCGCGCTCGATGCCGAACAGCCACACGGCCGACATCCCGTAGCGATAGCACAGGTTCGCCATGATGAGCATGATGAGGATGGAGAACGCGGTGTAGGACGCACTCGTGCAGAAATCGGACGCGGCCTGCCCCAGGACGCCCACGTTCGGCAAGATGAGGAAAGCCGCCACCATGAGCGGCAGCGCGATGCGGTAGATCACGCCGAAGTCGAACTTGCCGCCGCGCGCTATGACGCCGACGAACACGATAGCGGCCACCGCCAGCGTGCCGAACGCCGAATGCGGGCCGAGCGTCGACTGGTACATCGACGATTCCTTCAGCCCGTACGCGAACGCGTAGATGGCCATGAGCAACACGATCTTCCAAGGGAACGAGAACTTCGACGGCTTGGCGCGCGGAAGCTCGCCGGAGGGCAACGAGCGGAACCCCGCCGCGCAGGCGGCAAGCGACACGACGGGCAGCACGAGCACGACGGCGCCGAGCCACGGTAACAGCAAACCCCTGCACAAATAAATGAGGAGCGCCGCCACGATCATGGACGCCGAATAGTACAGCGCGACGCGAAACGGATTGAGACAGCCGTACAGTTCCGACCCCAGCAGAATGACGAGCGCAATGCCAAACCCGCCCAGCAGCACCGCCGGCACGGCAAGAGCATCCGCTGACCTCGGTATCCAAATGGACGCGAACATGCACAGCGTGGACACCGTAAGCGCAACGCCGGACACGGCGTACAACGAGCGCTTTCCGAACAGCGGGCCGATACGCTTGGCAAGGGCGGCGCACAGAAACATCGTGGCTATCATCACGAGGTCGAACGCATCGTGGCCCGCGACGGAGGCCGCGGGGAACCGGACGAACGAGCCCACGAACACGATCTCGATCCACGCACGGTACACGCCCAGCCCGAGGAAGAACAGCGGGATGGACGGCAGCCACGGCAGCAGCGGGCCCGGCGCCCGTGCGCCCGCAACGGTGCCGTCCTCACACGCGGGCGCGTCGGCCTCCCGCACGCCGACCGCTTCGTCGTCCGCGAAGCGAAGCTCCGCGCTCTCTCGGGGTCGATCGAACTCCCCGGATCCCTTCGTTTCGCCGTTTTCCATAGCATCGAACCGACGCGCTGCCCTCGTCGGCACCCCCTCCCCAGTGTTTCGATGGTTCACCATTCTAGCGAAACTATCGCCCTATGCCCAGGGAGCTCCGCACCTCGACCAGAGCCTCGATCCCTCATTATGCCTGCTCAACGATGGGATGATAGGTAAGGATGATGAAAATAATCCCCGGTTCCCGACACGTGGACGAACGACAGGCGCGCGCCACGAGGCTATGGTGCGTCTCGAGGGGTTCGCCTGAAACGGATCGGGCGAACGCGAAGGACCGACACGCTAGGAGGGCATCATGCACGAGCACGTCAACGGAATCAGCAGGCGCGATCTGTTCAAATTCGGAGGCATCGCGGCAGCGGGCGTCGTGGGCGCCGGGGCGCTGGCGTCATGCGCGCCGCAAGGGGCGGGCGCCGCAGGCTCGGCCAGCGCAGCGAGCACGACCGACGAGGCCACCACGGCGGCAGGGCACTTGCGCACCGGCATGCCCAGCTTCCTGACCGCACCCGAGGCCATCGCCGACGTCAAGGAGACAAAGGACTACGACGTGGTGGTCATCGGCGCCGGCGCGTCAGGCGTGCCGGCCGCGCTGTCGGCCTTCGAGGCGGGCGCGAAGGTGGCGCTGCTTCAGAAGGAATCGCAGGCCATCGCGCAGGGCAACTCGGGCAGCGGCATCGACCTGGCCACGAGCGACCCGGCCGACATCGCCAACCTCGTATCGCAGCTGATCGCCGACAGCCAGCACCGTCCGAATCGCGAACTGGTAGAGCTGTGGGCGCAGAACTCCGGCGAGGCTGTGAAGTGGGTCATCGAGAAATCGCTCGAAGGCGGCGCCCAGGTGATCGACCAGGGCAACCTGCAGCATATGCCCCTCATCAACAAGAAGGGGTACAACATCAATTTCGTCACCTCGTTCTTCGGCCCCAAGCCCTACAACACCGGCGACGGCATGCGCGCGCTGGCCTCCACGGCCGAGAAGGAAGGCGTCGAGATCTTCTACTCCACCCCCGCCGAGCAGCTGGTCACGGGCGACGGTGGCAAGGTGACCGGCGTCATCGCGAAGGGCAAGGACGGCTACATGCAGTTCAACGCCTCGAAGGGCGTGATCGTGGCGTGCGGCGACTACCAGAACGACGAGGAGATGCTGCACTACTACCAACCCGACATGACGAACTTCGAGCCCAAGCAGACGAACAAGACCGGCGACGGCCACAAGATGGTAGTGTGGGCCGGCGGCAAGATCGAGGACCTGGCGCACACGAAGATGCTGCACGACTTCGACGCAGGCCCGGCCTCCATGTGCGACATGCCGTTTCTGGCCGTGAAGATGGACGGCACGCGCTTCGTCAACGAGACGGTGGAGATGTCGCTCATGAACTGCTACCTGCGCTCGAAGGAGGATTCGGGGCACTACTGCCAGGTGTTCGACAGCAACTACATGGAAGCGGCGGCCGAGTGGCCCGGCAAGCTGGTGGACCCCGAGGGCCTCAAGGTGTACATGCCCGAAGAGGACGTTGAGCGCGAGGGCGTGTTCGAGGGGCAGATCAACACGTTCAAGGCCGACACCCTGGAGGAGCTGGCCGACAAGCTGGAGATCACCGACAAGGCCGCGTTCGTCGATAGCGTGAAGCGCTACAACGAGCTGGTTGCCGCTGGCAAGGACGAGGACTTCGGCAAGCCCGCGAACTACCTGGTTCCCGTGGACACCCCGCCCTTCTACGGCATCCACCGTCACGTGCGCATGAGCGCCATCTGCTCGGGCGTGGACGTGAACGCGAAGCATGAATGCCTCACGCCCGAAGGCGAGGTCATCGAGAACCTGTACGCCATCGGCAACTGTTCGGGCCACTTCTACGGCGGCATCTTGTCGGTGTTGCGGCCCACTTCGCCGGGGCCATCGACTACCCGCTGACCGTGTTCGGCCTGTCGCTGGGCCGCTGCTACACCGAAGGATACGTCATCGGCCGCATGGTGGCCGAGAAGTAGCAGGTCACGCGGGAGAGCCGACCCCCTCCCCGGCTCTCCTGCGAACGGCTTCGATGGTCGCGCCTATATCAAAGCCTTCGTGATACCATAAGCTAAAGCTCAGCAGAGGAAGGGGCCTTATGGAAGAACAGACCAAGTATGACGAGATTAGAGTGAAGCTGGGGTCTCGCCTACGCAAAACCGGTCGCCACCCCTTTCTGTTCGTAGGCTCAGGCATTCCTATGAGGTATGCAGAGCTCCCCAATTGGGAATCCCTCTTACGAGGGATATGCGCGAGAATATCCGACAATCCATTCGCACTCGAGAGATACGACAACGAGGTGTCCGGCACAGGGAAATTTGAACGATACCCGGCAATCGCTACACTGATGGAGAAAGACTTCAATCGCACTGCTCTCGCCGATCCATCGTTCGAAGGGTTCAGGAATGAGCATTTCGACCAGCTGAAGGCCGGGACTTCCGCTTTCAAGCTTTTCATCGCCCGCTATCTCGACACATACGAACCGACTCTTTTGCACGAAGAACTCTCTGTCCTTCGTGCAGCATCGAATAAGATCTCAGGAGTGATCACCACCAACTACGACCGCTTCATCGAAGGATTGTTCCCCGGCTTCAAAACCTACGCAGGCCAAAGCGAGCTGCTCCTCTCAGATATATACGAAGTGGGGGAGATATACAAAATCCACGGGTCGGTTGACAATCCCGACAGCATCGTCATCACCTCATCGGACTACGATTCGTTCAACACGAGAAAAGCCTACCTGGTCGCCAAAATTCTTACTGTTTTCGTCGAATACCCCATTGTGTTCATGGGCTACTCCATGAACGACAAAAACATTCTCAACATCCTAGAATCACTCGCCGAATGCCTTGGGCCTGAAGGGCTTGGCAAACTGCGCGACCGAATGATTTTCGTGCAGCACGGCAGCGACGTCGGTATCACATATACCCGTCAATCGTTCGGATCCGAAGCTTCCATCGAAATGACAACGATCACTTCCGACGATTTCACCCCTATTTACCAAGCAATCGCGAAATCGGAAACGCTTTATCCGCCTAGGCTTATGAGGACGCTGAAAAAGAAGATATTTCAAATGGATCTGTCAACACATGGCACCGTAACCACTCGAGGCTTCGACGGAATCTCATCTTTGCCCGAAGATGCCAAGATAATCATCGGAATCGGAGCGGATACCACATCCAAAGGGAGCCCCGTCAAGGCTAACGACATCTATCTGGATGCCGTGTTCGACAATATGAACCTCAATCCGAGGCTGGTGGTCGAGCAATATCTGCCCGATTTGCTCAAGCACAATACCGGTGGTTTGCCAATTTTCAAATACTTGGAGGTGTACGAAGGGGAGCTTTACGACAAAGTTTCCGAATTCGCGAAAAACCATACCGCCATCGATTCGTATTTAAACAGTGCCTATCGCAGCCAAAAGAAAAGCTTCCGTAAACAACTCGATGTAAAAACAGTCAGTGCGATAATCGAAATGGAACGCACAAGCGAGAACAAGCCCGACAGCCTCTACAGAAAGCTCTGCTTTCTCGAAATCGAAGAATACGATATCGACAGCTTGGAGACGCTGCTCAAGACGGACATAGGGAACAACCCTCGCATTTTCAACGATTGTCCGGAAATAAAGAGGCTGATCAGGATTTACGATTTCCTTAAACACGGAAGCGCCCCGGACACCGTCACCACTAGTGCGAACACCTAGATCGAGTGTCGGGACGCTTTCCCCGAAGCCACCTTCACCACTAGTGCGAACACCTAGATCCGGTGGTCCTTTTACAGCAGTTAGTATACCATGGTGTCCCGGGCGCCTTCAAAAAACACAAGTCTTTTTACCTGAACGAAACGTTGCATGCGCCTCGAGGAACGACAACCGAGCTGTTGTCCTCTACCAGGAAAGCAGCTCGTGGCCGTCTTCCGTGATGGCGACCTGCACTTCCCACTGAGCGGTGTCGCTGCCGTCGGCAGTGCGCACGGTCCAGCCGTTCGGGTCGCTCATGTCGATGGGCGCCTCGCCGGCGTTCACCATGGGCTCGATGGTGAACACGAGCCCCGGCACCAGCACCATGCCCGTCCCCGGTTCCGACACGTGGCTGACGAACGGGTCCTCGTGGAAGTCGAACCCGATGCCGTGGCCGCCGAACTCGCGCACCACCGAGAAGCCCTGCGCCTTCGCGTACGCGTTCACCGCCGCGCCCACGTCGCCGAGCAGCCCCCACGGCTCGATGGCGGCAAGGCCCGCTTCCATGGCCTTCTTCGTCTCGTCCACGAGGCGCGCTCGCTCGGGCGACACCTCGCCGATGCGGAACATGCGCGACGAGTCCGAGTAGTAGCCGTCGAGGATGGTGGAGCAGTCCACGTTCACGATGTCGCCTTCGCGCAGCACGTCGTCCTCGGACGGGATGCCGTGGCACACCACGTCGTTGATGGAGGTGCACACGCTTTTCGGGTAGCCCTCGTAGTTCAAGTCGGCCGGGATGCCGCCGTGCTCCACCGTGTAGTCGTGCACCCAGCGGTCCACCTCCTCGGTGGTCGTGCCCGGTCCGATGCGCTCGGCCACGTAGTCCAGCACCCCGATGTTGATGGTCGCGCTGCGCTTGATGCCCTCTATGTCGGCAGCGCTTTTCAGCGAGGCGCGGTCGGGCAGTTCGAAGCCCTGCTCGTACATGCTCTGCAGGCGCTCGTCGAAAGCGAGGTGGCACTTCTTGTACTTCTTGCCGCTGCCGCACCAGCATTCGTCGTTGCGGCCCGGGTTGGTTCGTCCGTCGTACATACGCGTATCCTTTCGTTTTGCCGGCTATTGTACCGCTTGTTAGACATCGCGAACATCGGAAAGAGAAGGAAGATCGGGAGATCGCATCCCACTCTGCCCGTCCCGCCCGCTCCGTTCGCCAGCAAATCCCGCGCCATACCCCTGGAGGACATTCGTAATTATGACCAAAACACCTATGGACAAAATGGGGAGTTTTCTCTAGATTCTGAAGACCGTCGCACCGCCCCGCTAAGCGCATCGTCCGCCTACTTCGCCGCTCCTCCCGCACCCCCGTCGCGCTGGCGCTTGAAGCGATGGTATGCGAGCGCGCCGATCACCACGGCCGCGGCGGTGACGCTGAACACGATGGCGGTCGCCCGACGGGCAGACGCCCCCCCCGCCAATCGCCTGCGGCGGCGAACGACGATCCCAGCGTGATGGCCAGCACCGACGGCAACCGACCGGCCGTGGTGACGACTGCAAGATGCACGGGATGCATGCCGGCGAACGCGGCGAGGTAGGCCATGAGATCCTTCGGCAGGCCGGGGATGAAGAACGCCGCGAGAATAGCGAAGTCGAACCTCTGCGCCCCGCGCAAGCGGGCCAGCCACTCGCGACCCTTTCTCGTGAGGACGAGCTCGAGCACGCGATCGCCGCCGAAGCGCACTACCGCGATGATAGCGAAGCAACCGACCACGCTGGCGGCAAGGTACACGAACGCGCCCTCCCAGAACCCGAACGCGTAGCCCGCGGCAAGCTCCAGCGGCTCGCTGGGAACGATCACCGTCACCTCTTGCAGAACGACCAGCAGGCCGAACACCACGGGCGCAAGCGGCCCCAAGCGCTCCACCTGCTGCTGCACGCGATGTCCGTCGGTCAGGAAAGCCAGCGCGTCGCGGCCGAACAGCAGCGCCAACACCCCGACGATGCCGGCGAACGCAAGCAGCGCCGCCGCCACAGCCATGCGCCGCTTGCGCAACTCCCTATCCTGCGTGCCCACCGATTTCGCCATGCCGCCCCTTTCGCCGTCCGCATAATTGTCGTACGGCGGCGCCGCACGCAGGTGTGCGTCCGTTGACGAACCGGTAACGGGATTGCGCTATACTGGGGAAACGGAACCGACGAGGAAAGGACGCCCCCATGCGCCAATCCAACCGAACGTCCCTTCTGACGACTAGCCTCGCCTTCGCGTTCGCGCTCGGTATAGCATCGTTTTCCGGATGCAGCGGGAGCGATCTCCCCGTCGAGCCTGAAACGCACGAACCCTGATCGAAGCGCTTGCAATCATGGGGATGTAAGGCAGATACCGCGCTAGTCTTCGAGCAACCGCAGGCACAATTCCCGCAGGGCGGGAATGCTTGTTATAGCTGTTTCCCAAACAATCGCAGGCTTCAATTTTGCATAACCATGGGCGATTCGATTGCGCATGCCATATGCCTGAACCCACATATCCGAAGGATAGAGTTCCTGCAAAGCATCGAGGTATCCGCCTCCGCCGATCAGTTCCCCGATCTGAAATATCGGCATCAGCAAAAGATCGAGATGGTCGTCGTTCAGGCACACGCTTTCTCTGGACATCGAGTAGCGCGCGATTCGGTCGGATACGATATCGCAAAGCGGCACCATCAGTTCGATGCATTCGATCGCTTCAGGATTTCTCATAGATGAGCTTTCTGTCTCGCTCGTAGCGCTCGCGCGCACGCGGGTAAAACGAATCGTCCCCGCACACCACGTCGACCGGCACCCCCAACGCCTCTTCAAGATGGCTGCCGAAGCCTCCAAGGGAAAAGAGCGTGAACCCGTCGTCAGGCTCAATGCACAGATCCACATCAGATGCCGCATCCGCATCGCCGCGCGCGTGCGAACCGAACAGGTACGCTTTCACAACTCCGTAACCAGGAGCAATAGAGCGCACAGCCGAAGCGATGGTATGTTGGTCGAGCACTTTCATGGCATTAGTATACCACCGCCATCGACATGCCGACCACCCGCCGGCCCCCTGCGTCCCCGTCGTTGCTGGACGGGACGCAGGGACAGCACGGGCGAGCCTGCGCTCGGGATGGCAACCCGAGCGCCAGCCGCGCCTGGAGGGCGGACCTACCCGCGGACTTCGGCGCCGGTGGCGCTGGACACCTTCTTGACCAGGCGCTCGTGAGCCTTGTCGACCTCCTCGCTGGTGAGCGTGCGGTCGGCGGCGCGGTACGTGAGCGCGTAGGCCATGGACTTCTTGCCCGCGCCCACGCGCGCCTCGTCGCGGTACACGTCGAACAGGCGCGCGTCCTCCAAGAGCTTGCCGCCCGCCGAGGTCATGCACTGCACGAGGCGCTCGTGGGTGACGCCCTCGTCCACGACGAACGCCACGTCCATGGACACGGCCGGGAACGTGGGCACGTCCACGTAGTCGCGTGCGGGGCGCGCCGACTTCGCGAGAGCGTCCACGTCAAGCTCGAACGCCACGACGGGCGCCGTCGCGTCGAAGGCGTCCACGGCCAGCGGGTGCAGCTCGCCCACCCAGCCCAGCTCGGTGCCGCCCGACAGCACCGCGGCCGCGCGGCCCGGCTGCAAATGCGGGGCCTCGTCGGCCGAGAGCGCCTTGAAGCGCAGCTTCGGCAGCGCCAGCTCGCGCGCGAGGTTCTCAATCGCGCCCTTGCCGTCGAAGAAGTCGAACGCGGCCGGAGCGCTGTTCCAACCGGCATCGCCCATGGCGCCCGCCATGACGCCGGCCAGACGGCGGCGCTCCTTCGGCTGGCTCTTGCCCTCGTGCGCGAAGAACACGGCGCCCATCTCGTAAAGCTGCACGTTCTTCACGCCGCGGCTCTGGTTGTAGGCGACGCTGCGCATGAGGCCGGGAACGATGCTCTGGCGCATGACGGACTGGTCGGCGTTCAGCGGGTTGATGAGCTCCACCGGACGCCCCAGCCCCTCGTGGCTCATGCGCAGGCGGTCGAGGTCGCCCGGCTCGGCGAACGAGTAGGTCATCGTCTCGTTGAGGCCGCTCGCACACATGGTGCGATGGATGATGTCGGACACGTGCTCCAGCTGCGAGCGCGTGCCGTAACGGCCGCGGCCGCCCGGCAGCGTGGCCGGGATGCGGTCCATGCCCCAGAGGCGCACCACTTCCTCGTACAGGTCGATCTCGCGCTCCAGGTCCGGGCGGAACGTCGGTGCCGTCACGGACAGCACGTCGGCGTCGTCGGCATCGGACACCTCGCAACCCAGGCGGCTGAGGATGTCGACGACCTCCTCGCGCGGGATCTCGGCGCCCATCATCGCGCAGAAGCGCGGCACGCGGAACTCCAGGTCGATAGGATCGGTCTTCTCCAGCCACACGTCCACCATGCCGGGGCACACCGAGCCGCCCGACACCTCGGCGATGAGCGCGGCGGCCATGTCGGCGTTGAGGGCCACCGGGTTGTCGTCCACCCCGCGCTCGTAGCGCATGGACGACTCGCTGATCAGGCCCAGGTTGCGGCTCGTGCGGCTGGTGTGCGCGCGATCGAACGCGGCGGCCTCCAGCAGCACCGTGGTGGTAGCCTCGGTGACCTCGGTCTCGAGGCCGCCCATGACGCCGGCCAACGCCACGGCGCGCTCGGGCGTGGCGATGACGGTCATGTCGGGCACGAGCTGGCGGTCTTCGCCGTCGAGCGTGGTGAACCGCTCGCCCTCGGCCGCCGGGCGCACCACGATGTGCGCCTTGCCGTCCGCGCCTGCCAGCTTGTCGAAGTCGAACGCGTGCAGCGGCTGGG
>OBVD01000749.1_pt1 | contig 17047 bp, 9 predicted proteins | sample 1495031 | NCBI WGS metagenome assembly OBVD01 (sample SAMEA2579967, study PRJEB22360) | human gut metagenome
GTGAGCTGCCGGGTGAGCCCACGTGGCTGCCGAAGGAGCCGCTGATCCACTCGATGTCGCCATCCTCGTCCACGCGCGCACGCTTGGTGTTGAGGTTGTACATGTTCTTGGACCAGTTCTCGATGGTCGAGTAGCGCAGGTGTGCGCGCTTGCCCACAAAGAGCTCGACGGCGCCGGCGTGGAGGTTGGCCACGTTGTACTTGGGCGCGGAGCAACCCTCGATAAAGTGCAGGTCGGCATCGTCCTCGACGATGATGAGCGTGTGCTCAAACTGGCCGGCGCCCTTGGCGTTAAGGCGGAAGTAGCTCTGCAGCGGGAAGTCGAGCTTGGTGCCCTTGGGCACGTAGACAAACGAGCCGCCCGACCACACGGCACCGTGCAGGGCCGCAAACTTGTGGTCGGTGGGCGGGATGAGCGTCATGAACTTCTCGTGGATGAGCGGCTCCCACTGCGGGTCGTGTAGGGCCTCCTCGATGCCGGAATAGACGATGCCCATCTTAGACGCTGTGTCCTGCATGTTGTGGTAGACCAGCTCGGAGTCGTACTGCGCGCCGACGCCTGCCAGGTAGCTACGCTCGGCCTCGGGGATGCCCAGGCGCTCAAAGGTATTCTTGATGTCGTCGGGCACCGACTCCCAGTCGTGCTTTTGGTCGGTGTTGGGCTTGACGTAGGTGACGATGTTGTCCATGTCCAGGCCCTCGATGGAGGGACCCCACGTCGGATCCGGGAAGCGGTTGAAGATCTCGAGGGACTTGAGGCGCAGGTCGAGCATCCACTGCGGCTCGTCCTTCTTGGCGCTGATCTCGCGCACGATGTCGGGCGTGATGCCGGCGTCGAGGCGCTCGAATCCCTCCTCGCCATAGGTGAAGTCGTAGAGGCTGCGGTCGATGTCCGCGACCTCGGTGCGGTTCTTGGTCATTGCGTCGCCCCTTTACGCCTGCTGCTCGGCAGCGGCGGCCTGAGCTTGGGCACGCTGCTCGGCGGCCTCGCGCTCGAAGGTCTCAAAGCCGTTCTTGTCGATCCAGGGGATCAGCGAGGCGTCGTCCTCGCGTACGATGTGGCCCTTGACCATAACGTGGACGCGGTCGACATCCAGGTGCTCCAGGATGCGCGTGTTGTGCGTGATGATGAGCATGGAGCCGTCGCAGCTCTTGCGGTAGGCGTCCATGCCGTGGCTGACGGTGGAAAGCGCGTCGACGTCCAGACCAGAGTCGGTCTCGTCCAGGATGGCGAGCTTGGGCTGCAGCAGCAAAAGCTGGAGCATTTCGACCTTCTTCTTCTCGCCGCCCGAGAAGCCCACGCCCAGCTCGCGGTTGAGATAGGCGGTATCCATGTTGAGCTCGGCCGCGAGCTCCTTGACGCGACGGCGGAACTCCTTGCCCTTCATCTCTAGGCCAGGGCGGCCGGCGATGCTGGCACGCAAAAAGCTCGACAGCGGCACGCCGGGGATCTCGACCGGTGCCTGGAAGCTCAGGAACAGGCCGGCGCGCGAGCGCTTGTCGGTGGTGAGCTCGGTGATGTCCTGGCCGTCAAAGACGATACGGCCGTCGTTGACCGTGTAGACGGGGTCGCCCATGACCAGGTGGCCGAGGGTGGACTTGCCGGCGCCGTTGGGTCCCATCAGAACGTGGGTCTCGCCGGCGGCGACGTTGAGGTTGACGTTGTGGAGGATGGTCTTCTCGTCCACGGAGGCGGTCAGACCTTCGATGGAAAGCAGCGGATTTGCGCTCATGCTGTCCCTCTCTGTATATGGTGTACTCATAGGTGTACTAAACCCTAGGAATCTTCTCGGAATAAAGTTACTATGGGTTCGGCGTTAGTCAAGGGAAAACCCGACTAATCCACTCGACTTTTCAAATTCTGGGACAAAATAACCTGTTGTGTTTGTCTCATTTACTTAAGATTTGGGACAAACAAAGCTGGTTATATTGTCCCAGATGCGATGGGAGGGTAGGTATGCTCATTTCTTCTAAGGGCCGCTATGCCCTCCGACTGATGATCTATATCGCGGCGCTGGGCGACGCCGAGGGCAAGATTGCCCTGCGCGAGGTTGCCGACCGCGAGCATATCTCGCAAAAGTATCTGGAGCAGCTGGTTCGTCCGCTTATGAAGGCGGGCCTGCTTAAGAGCGTGCGCGGCAAGGGCGGCGGCTACATGATGGCCAAGGACCCGGCCGAGGTGCGTGCTGGCGACATCCTGCGCGCCGTCGAGGGCAGCACGGCTCCGGTGGCGTGCGACGGCATCGACAACAGTTGCGCCCGCAGCGATCTGTGCTCGACCGTCAAGTTCTGGCGCGGTCTGGACGACGTGATCGAAAAGTACGTCGACGGCGTGACGTTGGCCGACTTGGCCGCCGTCCCCGAGATCAACTTTGACATTAAGCTGTAGGTTGAGCGCAATTCCTTAAGATTTCGCGGAGGGTTGTTGCCGTTTACCGAGGGGTTGTTGTGTAACAACGGGCGAGCTGCAATACTGATTTTCATCTTTGCAAACTGAACTTTAATTACACCAATGCAGGGAGGATCTTATGCAGCCCAAGCATTCTGCTATTGTCGCGGGCCTGACGTTGGCGCTTTCGTTTGGCGCCGTTTCCGCGCCGGCACCCGCCGCTGCCGAGGAGCCCACGCCGGGCGTTGCCTCGGATGCCACCGATATCGACAAAGGCCTCTACACCCAGCAGTCCTTCTCGGGCGTGCTGAGGTCGGTTCAGGGTGTTTCGTTTGTCAACGTGACCGACGAGATGAAGTACTTCACCAAATACGAGAGCCACGGCAACTATAACCAGGGCTTTTCGTACGGCGACGGCTATAACGCGCTGGGCTATTACCAGTTCGATCGCCGTTGGTCGCTCATTCCGTTTATGAAGCAGGTCTATAACTACGACTCTGCTAAGTACGGCATGCTTAAGGACGCGATTGATCGCGGCGGCGAGATTTCCAACGGAAGCAACCCCATGTATGCGAACGGCCAGCTTACCGAGCTGGGCCGCATCGCGCAGGATGCTTTCCTGGGTGCTTACAACACCGATCCGGCTGAGTTCTCGGCGCTGCAGGATGCCTATGCGTACAACTCCTACTATGCAGTGACCGAGTCGTGGCTCAAGAACGCTCTGGGCATTGATATTTCCGGTCGTGCCGATTGCGTCAAGGGCATGGTGTGGAGCATCACCAATATGTGCGGCACGGGTGGCTGTCAAGACTTTTTCCGTTGGGCGAATCTTTCCAACGATATGACCGACCGCGAGTTCGTGACCGCGCTTTCGAACAGCGTGGTTGATAACGTGGCGCGCAAGTATTCGAGTCAGCCTCAGTACCATGAGGGCTGGAAGAACCGCTACCGCAATGAGCTCAAGGATTGTCTGGTCTATATTGCCGAGGACGAGAAGAACGAAGCGGCTGATAAGAAGCCTGAGGTGTCCGAGTTCCCTTCGACGCCTGATCCAAGCCAGACTCCTGAGGAGTCTCAGCCCGCGCAGAAGCCCGATACTGATAACAATGAGGGCAATGGGGGCGAGACGAACGGGTCTGCTACCGGTACCGGTAACAGCAACTCCGGCTCGACCGACAATGGCTCTTCTAAACCTTCCAACGGTTCGAGCGATTCCTCTGCCGGTGGCGACTCCGGCACTAACACAGGGTCTGGTTCTGTCACCGCTTCTGGTTCCGATAGCTCTAAGGATGATTCGAATAAGGGGACGGATGCGCCCGTCACCCCGACGAACAAGAAGCCCTCTGTTTCCGAAGTGTTTGGCTCCACGCTGGGGTCTTTGATGGCTGGTCCAAGCGGCAACTCGTCTTCTAACAAGGACAATGACGGTCAGAACTCCGTGACGAAAACCGACGCCACGCAGGCCGACTCTAAGGACAATAAATCCGAGGATACATCTGAGAAGCCCGAAACGGATAAGGGTTCTGGTTCTGAGGAGAAGAAGGACGACTCCGAGGAGAAGGGCAACAAGTCCGGCGGTGGCAAGAACAATGGCGACCGCACCGACAGCGCTGGAGACAACAAGGAAAATACCGGCGACAACAAAGATGGCGCTGGTGATAACAAAGATAACAATAGTGGCGGCAAGAACGATTCTGGTTCCGGCAATGGTAATGCTGGCAATAATGGCGGCATCATGCCCAAGACGGGCGACCTTATCGTGATGGCGAGCCTGGCCAGTGCGAGCTTGGCCACGCTGGGCGCCACGTCTATTGTGAGTGGCAAGCATAAGCTCGATCAGCAAAAGAAGGTTGCTGGGCAGAACGACTCCGAGGAGTAGTCCCTTTCGGTTGCCCGACAACTAAAGATTCGCAATGGGGGCCGGTGCAGTTGCATCGGGCCCCATTTTGTTGCACAACGATTTGTTATGCCCCCTCAAGGCCTTTGTTCCTACCGTTGCCCGATGCCTTTGCACGGATCCAGCGTTGCACTTGAACTGCTCGCTACAATGGGCCTCGTGCTACGTTTTAGGGAGAAGTTACGGTGTCTGAACAGGAGTATTGCAACAGTGCCGATACTTTTGGTGTACGGCTTGTCAACCATGTCGATGATGCGGTTTTGCCGGTCGGTGTGCATGATTTTGCCGATGCCATTGGTCGTTGCATGCTGATCGATAAGACAATGTTTATTGCCGATGTGCTGGACTGCGACGCGTCCGTTGTGGTGTGCTGTCGACCCGAGGGTTTTGGCAAGAGCATGAACTTGTCGATGCTCAAAGCTTTTCTGGAGTGTCCCGCGGTCGGTCGCGCTGGTCAGAGTTTGTTTCACGATGCTCAGATTTGGGATGCGGACGGCGGACGCTATCGGGACGAGCACGCTTGCTATCCGGTGATATCGCTGGACTTTTCTGGCGCTGCGAGGCGTGGCGCCAACGTCGTCGGCGTTGTGCGTGATGCTCTTTCGGGCGAGTGCGCTCGCTTGTTGGCGCTTTTGGAGACTCCGGATTTGCCACGAAATAAGATGCGCCACATCGAACGCGTTGCGCGTGGCGTGGCGAGCGAGGACGAGGTTGCCTCGGTGCTCGGCCTGCTCATTGAGCTGCTGGAGACGGCCTGCGATGAGCAGGTCGTATTGCTCATTGATGGGTACGACGCGGCGTGGTTGGGCCGTGCGAGCGCGTGGAACGCTTCCAGCGCCGATTCGGCGGAGCTATTTGATCGTGTGCTTTTCGACGCTATTGCCGCCGCCGGCGATTCGTTGCGGCTGACGTGTCTGATGGGGGAGTGTTCCGGCCCTGCCGAGGCGGCACTTTCTTCGCGCGGCTGCTCGTATTGTCTATCGACGCCGCTTTCGATCTGGTGTGACCGTTGGTTCGGCTTTTCGGATGTCGAGGTCCAGGCTCTGTTGAATCATGCTGGGCGCGAGGAATACCTGGATGATGCGCGTGAATGGCTCGAGGGATATCGGTTTGGCAGGGCCTATTGCTCGAGTCCAGCGCGTGTGATCGGCTTTCTGGACCGAGGCTGCACGGCGCCTGTACGTGCCGATCTGTATGGATATGCCGATTGCCTGAGTAGGGTAGTTGCCGGGTGGAATCTCGACCGCCTTTCGGTCTTGTTTGATTTGCTCGAGGCCCATGGGTGTGCTGAGGTCCCGCTTTGTTTGGGCACTGCAGAGCCAGATGTCTCGCCTGACGATGGCATGTGGACAGCGCTGTATCTGTCCGGTTTTCTCACGACGGATATGACTGAGGAGCCAGAGCATGGCGATCGGCTCCGTGCTTTGCGATTGCCCAATAACGAGCTTCGCCAGGCCTTGCGTCTAGTGATTGTTGAGTGGTTTGAGTGCGCTGCCGAAGACATTCGAGACGTCGATGCGTTTCGCGACGGGCTGTGCCGTGGGAACGAGGATACCGTGAGGCGGGCGCTAAGTCGCATCCTGGGGGATGCGGGAATCGGTGAGACCGACCCAGATACGCCGCTGCCATATCATCTGCTCTTGCAGGGGCTCTGCTTTGGCTTGCCGGGCTATGCCAATCCTGCCTCGAGGCGAAAGTGTGGCGCGAGTCGCTGGGACATCCAGGTTTTCCCTACGGGCACTGTGCTCGACGTAGCAGACACGATTGGCATGCTGGACGAGCGCCCGCTTATAACGATCAATATGATGTATGACCCCGATGTGGATGCGCTGGGGTTGGAATTGCTGGCCGTGCAGTCGCTACTCGACATAGAGCGCGACGGCATCGACGATATCCGTGTGCCGCGCCCCGGCGTGGGTCGCATGCGCTGGGGGTTCGGTTTTGATGGGCGGCGTGTGACGGCGGTGTGCCAGCGGCTTTAAGCGCCGAGGTGTTTCCGGCTTCCGTTACTCGGTGTTCTTCATAGGCGGCATGGGCTTCCAGTTAGGATCCTTGACGATCTTGCGGGCGTCCTTCATGCCACGGCGCAGCGCCGGAATACCGGTCTTAAAGCACTTGTCAACGGCGGCCAGGCGAATGAACTCCTTGCAGAAGGTCGCGGCGTTGCCCAGACGGAACAGCATGGGGTGATAGTCGCCATAGATCTGCATGTAGCGGGCCAGATAACCGCGGTTGCGCATGATGTAGTAGCGGTTGGTGTCGCTCGTGGAGTTGAGCTGGCGCTTGCCGGCGATATCCCAGTTGGAGACGGCGCGGGCGCGCTTGAGCACCACGTCGGCGACCACGGCGGCGGGGAAGTGCTGGCTGGCTACGTAGCCGTAGCAGGCATCGTCGCCGTAGATAAAGAAGCGCGCGTCGGGCAGGCCAATCTTGTCGACCACGCGGCGCGAGAACATGCCGCCCTCAAAGCACAGCTGGTTCATGGCGCGATAACCCTCTGGACCCAAGTCCCACTTGGCGACTGGGTTGGGAATGCCGAGCGAAAGGATGAGTTGGTATTGCCAAAAGAAGGCGCCGCCGTCAAAGTCTAGGCGCGAACCCTGGATGACATCGTAGCGGTCGGTCCACTTGGCAAGACGCTCGATGCCTTCGGGGATGACGAGCACGTCGTCGTCCATCACCCAGAACCACTGGGCGCCCAGGTCGTAGGCGAATTTAGTGCCGGCGGAGAAGCCGCCCGCACCGCCGCCGTTTTCGAGCTGCGGGGCGTAGATGACACGGTCGGTGCCGCCCTGCGCGTCAGGCTGCTCGGTGTCGATGCCCCACAGGTTGGCCAGGAGCTCGTTGAATGCGGTGCACATGGCCTCGGTCTCGCGCGAATTCTCGTTATCGACAATCACGATGCGCCAGGGCGTTGCCGTGAGCTCGGTCATGGAGTCGAACAAATTTGCCAGGAGTTCCTGGCGCTTGTACGTAACGACGACGATGGCGAGCTTATCGATGGGGGCGGGAAGGGTTGAAGGCATGGGGCAATATATCCTTTCACGCGCGGCGGGCGAGCGCTGCACGGAAGCTATCGAATACGTCCTTGGGACTGTCCTATTGTAAAGGCTCGGCGCACCTTAGCGGCAAGCTTTGAATAAAACGCAGGAACCTGCCATGGGCCCGCCGCATGACGTGGGGCTGCTTTGCCCGCAAGAGGCTCCATAGATTATATAAACGCCTGCTGGCGCGCTGACCCTTTGATACCATGAAACGACAGGTATTTCCTAAGGAGCACATTTGTCTACTAACGCCTCTGGCAGCCCTGTTCTGTCGCTGCTTATTCCCATTTACAATGTTCAGCGCTACCTGCGCGAGTGCCTCGATTCCGCCGTTGCGCAGACACTCAAGGACATCGAAATCATCTGTATCAACGACGGCTCTACCGACAACTCGCCGGCGATAATCCGCGAGTATATGCAGCGCGATGCGCGTGTGAAGATGATTGATAAGGCCAACAGTGGCTACGGCGACTCTATGAACCGCGGGCTCGATATGGCGCGCGGCAAGTACATCGGCATTCTGGAGTCCGATGACTTTATGGCGCCCGATGCGCTGGAAAAGCTCGTGTCAGCTGCCGAGCGCTGCAACGCCGATTTTGCGAAGGCGAATTTTGACTTTTACTGGTCCAAGCCCGAGGAGCGCCGCTCGCTACACGAGATGTTTAGGCCCAAGGACTGCGGCAAGCCGGTACACCCGAGCGATACGACGCAGTTCTTTAAGCAAAAGCCGTCGATTTGGTCGGCTGTGTACCGCCGTGATTTTCTTGAGCGCAACGACATCAAGTTCTTGCCGACTCCGGGAGCATCCTTTCAGGACACGTCGTTTGCCTTTAAGGTGATTGCGTGCGCCGATAAGGCCGTTTACCTGCACGATGCTGTGCTTTCGTATCGTCAGGACAACGAGAGCTCCTCGGTCAATTCTTCGGCCAAGGTCTTTTGCGTCAATGCCGAGTATGCCGAGATTGAGCGTTGGATCAGAGAGGAATATGCCCGCGACCACGCAAGCGATGACGTCGCGCGCATGCTTAAGTTCAATCAGCTCATTAAGTACGATTCGTATATGTGGAACTACATTCGCTTGGCGCCTAAGTTCTATAAGGAGTTCCTGGTGCAGATGGCCAAGGAGTTCCAAGCGGCCTTGGACGCCGGGGAGTTTTTGCTGGACGATCTGAAGCCGTGGAAGCGTGCGAATCTCGCTGCCATCCTCAAAGATCCTGAGGGCTGGGTTGACGAGCATCCGAGTTTTGCGACGGATGGTGCCTTGGGACGCGCCAAATACTACGCATCGGTTGGAGGCCCCGGCGTACTTGCAGCCTTCCTCATCGAATCGCTGAGGGGGTAGGTCGGTATGGGAGAAGCTACGAGCCCCAAAGCGACTATTGTCGTTCCCGTATACAACTCTGCAAACTCAGTTCAGCGATGTCTCGATTCGCTGCTGGCCCAGTCTGAGCGCTCGATTCAGGTTGTCTGCGTCAACGACGGTTCGGCTGACGATTCGCTGGGCGTCTTGCGTCAAATTGCGCAGACCGACGACCGTGTGCTGGTGATTGACCAGGAAAACGCGGGCGTCTCGTGCGCTCGAAATGCCGGAATCGATGCCGCCAAGGGCGAGGTGGTTTTCTTTGTAGACGCCGACGATTACATCGACGCCCAAACGGCGGAGCGCGTGCTGCAGGCCATGGAGTCGTTGGATGCCGAGGTCGCCGTATTCGGTGGCGTTTGCGAGCCGTCCGACGCCGCACCTAAACGCGTCCAACAACTCATGAGCCCCAAAGCGAGCACCTTTGGCGCACGAGATCCCCGGTTGCTGTTCCACGCAAACGCACAGCCCTATGCATGCCGCGCGGCTTTTTCGCGCGAGCTGCTCAATCGCGAAGGCATTCGCTTTGCTCCCGGCTTGGCCTTGGGCGAGGATGTCGTATTCCAATTTGCGGCCTATGCGCTTGCCCGCAAGACCGTAGTCATGCCGGACAAGTTTTACCACTACGTGATGGAGAACGACTCGGCAACGCACGAGTTCAACAGTGCCGATGCTCGCGCCAAAAAGCTTGACGCCCACATGAGAATGCTCGAGGAAGTCTTGGAGGATTGGGCGGTTTACGGCCTTTTGGACCTGTGTCCCGGCGAGCTGATCACTTGGTTCTTGGACCTTATTGTGTTTGACTTGGCGCGTCTGGACGCCGATGGTTTCCGTCGCGTGGCCGGTCGCGTCAATATGGTTTTCACGACGTTTTTGGGAACGGAGTGGGCGGATATGCCTGCTAAGGGCGCCGTTTGTCGTGTTGCCCATGAGCTCGTTGTGGCGACCTCGGGCGTTTCGATGGTAGACGCCATGCTGTTCTATCTTTCGACTCGCGGTCTCAAGGCCTGCCTGGAGCGCTTTATCTAATTCCAAGCGCTGCCGCCCGCCGCAACTCGGCTGCTAAAATAACCCTGTTACACGCTATTCAACAGGAGGTTCTCTTGCAGAACTCTGATACCCCTAAAGTTTCGCTGCTTGTTCCCATCTGCAATGTTGAGCGCTACCTGCGCGAGTGCCTCGATTCTGCCGTTGCGCAGACACTCAAGAACATTGAGATCATTTGCATCAACGATGGCTCTACCGATAGCTCGCCGGATATCATCCGCGAGTACATGGAGTGCGATGCGCGCGTCAAGATGATCGACAAGGCCAATAGCGGCTACGGCGACTCGATGAACCGCGGCCTGGAGATGGCGCGCGGTGAGTACGTGGGCATTTTGGAGTCCGATGACTTTATGTTTGAGGATTCGCTTCAAAAGCTGGTTGCCAAGGCCGACGCCGAGCATGCCGATGTTGTCAAGGGTGACTTTTACTTGTATTGGTCCACGCCCAGCGAGCGCCGCGAGCTGTTTGGAATTATCGACGAGCATATGACGGGTGCGGCGTATCGCCCCGCCGATCGTCCGGGTATCTTCTACCGCAAGCCTTCCATTTGGTCGGCCATCTATCGACGCGAGTTCCTCAACGACAATCAGATTCGGTTCCTTCCCACGCCGGGTGCATCGTATCAGGATGCGGGTTTTAACTTCAAGGTCTGGGCAAGCGCCGAGCGTGCTGCGTTTATTGAGGATCCCATTTTGTGCTATCGCCAGGATAACGAGAAGAGCTCTGTTAATTCGCCCAATAAGGTGTTTTGCGTGTGCGACGAATATGCCGAGATGCAGCGCTTTTTGAATGAACGCCCCGAGCTCAAGGCTCAGCTTCAGGGTATTTTAATGCGCATGAAGGTCGATACGTACCGCTGGAATGATGAGCGTCTGGTCGATGAATTGCGCGAGCAGTTTTGGGAGAAAGCATCTCCCGAGCTCAAGGCCGATTGGGATGCCGGGCGCTTTGACCTGTCGCTCTTCGACCCGCGCGGTGAGACCGACCTGCGACTGATGGTCAAGTCGCCCCGCGCCTATATCGATTCGCGCTTTGATTTTAAGAAGCCGGGCAAGCTCAATACGTTTAAGCACTATTTTAAGATTGGCGGTCTGCCGCTGGTCTGGCGCGTGCTGACGTATCAGCGTACCTACGGTGATAACCCGCATCCCGACGACGTGCCGGCGGCACAGTAGGAGCGCGTGATTATGGCTACCCCCAAGATTTCCGTTGTCGTTCCCATTTACAAGGTGGAGGAGTGTCTGGCCTGGTGCCTGGACTCCCTGCTTGCACAGGATATGTCCGATTGGGAAGGCGTGCTGGTCAACGATGGCTCGCCGGATGGTTCGCGCGACATCGCCGCTGCCTATTGCGAAAAGGATACGCGCTTTAAGCTTGTCGATAAGCCCAACGGTGGTCTGTCGAGCGCGCGCAATGCGGGCATCGCTGCGTCCACGGCGCCTGTCGTTGCGTTTTTGGATTCCGACGACCGGTTTACCCCTGATGCGTGCCGCGTAATCGTTGATGCCTTTGAGCGTGAGGATTGCGACGTTTTGACCTTTGGCGCGAATCCGTATCCGTTGGAGGCGGGGTATCCGTGGCTTAACTATGTACTGAGCCCGCGCGATGTGTCGTTTGAGGGCTATAGCTCCGACCTGCTGTTTAAGGAAGCGTCTCGCCCCTTTGCATGGCGCACCGCTTGTAAGCGCGCTTTTTTACTGGGCAACGGGATCGTGTTCGATGAAACCGTTAAGTATGGCGAGGACCAGGTCTTCGATTTTGCCGCGTACGGTCGCTCCCGCAAGACCGCGCTTATCTCGAACAAGCTGTACGACTACCGCGTGGCACGCAAAGGTTCGCTCATGGACACCATGCGCTATGACGACGAGACACGTTTGCTTGAGCACGTGAAGATTTACTCAGCGGTGCTGGCTGACTGGCAGCGCGACGGTCTCGATGCCCAGCATGCCGATGACCTGTCGTACTTCCTGTGTGATTTGGTACTGTACGATGCACTCAGGCTGCTGAGCTCGGGTTGCGGCAAGGTGTTTGCTGCCGTCGCCGCGGCGCTTGACGGTTCTGCCGTGGGCAGTGATGCTGCGCTCGCACAATGCGCTCCTTCTGTTGCCGCTCTGGTGCGTGCGGCACTTGTCGGTAAGGCGCCTGCTGCTCGTTCGTGCAAAAAACTCATGTTCGATTACGATGTCTTGAGGTTTGGGCGCTTGGGCGCGTGCAAGCGCATGGCTGCGAACGCTCTGGGAAAGCGAGAAGTGTAGATGAGTATCAAGCGTTTGGCGCTTTGCCGCAGTCAGGGTCGCCTGTTTGTGCTGCTTCGTTTTGTCGGCCAGGATATCGCGGGGCTTATTGAGCAGGAGGGTTCCCAGGCCTTTGCTCACGCGACGACCAATGGCGTTTGCGTGCCGTCTTTGGCGCTGCCGGTCGATCATGGCCGCGTGCTTGCGCTTTGTCCCACCGTTGCCGATTATGAGGGCGAACTCGTTGTCTTGGTGCTTCCGTTTATGGACGGCTCTACAATTGACGTCTCATTTGCGTCCGGCGGCAAAAGGCTGGGCTCTATTCACCTTGATAGTCGTATTGCCAAGCTTGAATCCAAGATTAACTACAAAGCAAAGCCTGCGATGTGCGCGCTCGTTCGCGATGCGCAGCGCGGCGAGTGCTGCGGTCGCTACGAGATCGATGCCGTTCGTTATTTACCGGCAGATGAGGGCATCGTCTGGCGCTATGAGGTCAAGTGGGCGGGAGATCCCCAGTGCGCCCCTGAGCTCCAAATCTTCGATACGCATATGAACGTCATCGATGCCACGGTGCATGTGTTTGAGTCGCAGGTCGATGTTCTCCAGCAAAACGGATGTCGCGTCAATAAAACGTATCTGAGCGTTGAGATGCCTCAGGATATACGCGATTTTGTCGTGATTGCAACTGATCCCACGGGCCAAATCCAGGGCGGATTTTGCGCCATGGATGGCCGCCTGTACAACGGCATGGTCGATGACAGTTGGAATCGCATGAAGGATGCACGCGCGGACGACGCCGCTTATCGTCGTTGGTTTGAGCAACATCGCGTAAAGCCGGGCGACCTGGCGTGCCAGCGTGTCGCTTCGGCTGCATTCACCTACAGGCCGCTCGTGAGCATTGTGGTGCCTTGCTATAAGACCGATCAAGTCTACCTGCGCGAGCTACTGGACTCTGTGCTATCCCAGAGCTATGGCAACTGGGAATTGCTGCTTATGGACGCCTCGCCCGAATGGGATGCGGTGGCCGCCCTTGTGGCAGGTGCCAACGACGAGCGCATCCGTCGCATCGAGCTTCCCGGCAACGGCGGCATTGTGGTCAACACCAACGCAGGTATCGAGCAGGCGACTGGCGACTACATCGCGTTCTTGGACCATGACGACATTCTGGAACCGGACGCGTTATTCCACTATGTTGCCGCGCTGAACAAGGCTGCCGAGGGCGAGCGTCCCCAGGTCCTGTTCTGTGACGAGGACATGTTCCAGAAAACGGGGGAGTGGGGTCAGCCGGTCTTTAAGACGCAACTCAACGTCGACCTGCTCTATAGCCATAACTGTGTGACGCATTTTCTGATGGTGGAGAAGGCGCTTATCGATCACATTGGCACGTCCCCAGAAGACGTTGCGGGTGCCCAGGATTACGACCTGACGCTTCGCTGCCTTGCATCGGGCGCACGGTTTGAGCATATTGCCCACGTGTTGTATCACTGGCGTGTGCACCCCGGTTCCACCGCCGATGGCTCTGCAGATAGCAAGCCGTATGCCATTGAAGCTGGTCGTTTGGCGCTGCAGCGCCACTTTGACTCGCTGGACGTTCACGGAACGGTCGAGGATACCGAGACACCGTTTGTCTATCGCATGCGTTATGCGCTGCCGGAGCCTGCGCCGCTGGTGAGTATTGTGATTCCCACCAAGGACCACGTTGAGACGCTCGATGCCTGTGTGATGTCGATCGCCCAGAAGGCCACGTATGCCAATTACGAGATCGTCTTGGTGGAGAACAACAGCGAAGCCCCGGAGACGTTTGCGTATTACGAAACCCTGCCGGAATGCGTGGCTGCAGCATCCGAAGGCAAGGGCATCGCGCGCGTTGTGTACTGGCCGGGCGAGTTCAATTACTCTCAGATCATCAACTTTGGCGTTGAGCATGCCAAGGGCGACTACCTGTTGCTGCTCAACAACGATACCGAGGTCATAAGCCCCGATTTTATCGAAGAGATGATGGGCTATCTGCAGCGTCCTGATGCGGGTGTGGTGGGCGCCAAACTCTACTTTGCCGATTATTTGGTGCAGCACGCTGGCATTTTGGTCGGCGTGCGTGGCGCACTTGCTCATGCCAACCAGGACTTCTCGGCAAAGCGCGAGGGTTATCTTGCCCGTGCCGTGCGGCCGGGCAACTTTAGCGCCGTGACGGGCGCCTGTCAGATGGTCCGACGCGACGTATTTGAGCAGGTCGGAGGCTACAACGAGGAATTCGCTGTCGGCTTTAACGATGCGGACTTTTGCCTGCGCGTGTGGGAGGCGGGCTACCGCACCATCTTTACGCCCTATGCCGAGCTGTACCACTACGAGTTCACCTCGCGCGGCAGGGAAGAGGCCAACGAGGAAAAACTGCGCCGTTGGAAGCGCGAACAGGCCCTGTTCATGCAGCGCTGGCCGGAGTTTTTCCTTGACGGTGACGCGTGGCTCGGGCCAAACATATCCTCCGACAGTGAGTATTTCTCGCTTTAGCGCGGAGTGGCGCCAAAGTCCGGCAACAAGGATGCTAAGGCGCCGGTGGGGAGACCAATCCGGGTGCAAGCGTTGGCTTGGGTGCTGTGCTGCCTGACAACTCGAATCCTGCCTCCGTGCCCGAAACGGATTTGAACCCGTGGTAAAGCTTGAAATCGTATCAACCAAGACGATGGTCACTAAGGCCTCCGTTTTGAAGCGGGTTAAGTTCAAGGTCGCTGCGGTGATCGCTATGAAGCCCCCTAAGACCGGTGGCGTTGAATGAATCTCACTATACCTGGTGTTTGCATTGCTGGGGCGGTTGCCGGCTGAATTGGATAGTCTATTGAATGAACAATCCCCGCGCTTTAAGTAACTGAACTTCCGATGTGAGACTGATTGTTAGATAATTACTCTTAACTAACAATTATTAGTGACGGGGGATTCGATATGAAAAACGCGTTGCGTGCCTCAGCTGCTTTTTCTATGGCTACACTTTTGGCGGCCTCATCTTTGATGGGTCCTGTAACTGCTGCTTATGCTGCGAATAATGTGCAGTCTATGGATGTTACGTCGGGTGCTGTGCCCGTAGATGACAGCGTGGCCTCGCGTGACGAGAGTTCCATCGACGGTGAAGACATGGTCGTTGATCAGTCTCTGCCAGTGGATGCTACGGAATCAGAGGATGAGGGTTTCAACGTAGATGTTTCCGCGTCCGAACACGAGGTCGAATCGGTTGATTCTTCTTTTCAATATGTCTATCTGGCCTACCCGAGTCTTCCCGGCGGGACTGATCAAGTTGTCGCCTTTGCTACTCCCGATGACGGCGATACCCTTGCTTCTGCAACGCTTAACTATGTAAGTGCGGATGGAGTAAGGGGAACCACGGATGCATCTGAATCAGCTGGCAATTCGGCTGCTTTTGTATTTGGCTCGACGTTGAAATCCAATACTTACTTTCTGACTTCGATAACCTACGTTTTGCAGGGTGATGGCACTAAACATGTAGCGGATCTCTCTGACAGGGATTATTCGTTTACGGTTATCGATACCTCCATGAATCCTGAGGCCACTTCTGTTTACTATGCAGACGGCGATGGCAATGCCGTTGAGGCCCAATCGATCCAGCAGGCGTTGGAATGCGCTGATTCGCCTGATGGCATAACTACCTACGCTGAGCGCTCCGCGCGCAATGTTGGGGTAATTGCACTTGATGCCGGCCATGGCGGAGTTGATTCCGGCGCGCTGGGAAATGGCAAGAGTGAAGCCGACCTTACCTGGAAGATCATGACGGCCTGTAAAAATAAACTTGAAGCTTACGGCTTTAAGATCGTTCTTGCCCGCCAGCAATCCGGCTACTATCCCAGCAATGATTTCCTTTATCGCGTACAGCGCTGCATAGATCAGGGAGCGCAGGCCTTTGTTAGCTTCCATATCAACTCTGGTCCTTCTGGAGCTCACGGCGCTGAAGTTTATGCTCCTACCGTAAATGGCACCGACTACACACAGGTTTCGTTTGAGCTTGCCAACAAGGTCATGAACAACCTTGCTGCTATGGGATTAACATACCGCGGCGTATTTCAAATGAAAGTTGGCGACGAGTTCGCCGTTATCCGTTGCGCTCGCGAGCAGGGAATTCCCGGCATTCTTATCGAACATGGCTTTATCTCGAATTACGGTGATGTTTCCAACTATTTCTCGGATGATGGTTGCCGTCGTCTTGGAGAGGCTGACGCTGCTGCTATCATTGCTCAATTCCCGCATCCTTACTCCATAGATGGGATTTCGTTCTCGGAGGATATGGGAAGGGCTGGTACGTCTATTAATATCGGCGTGAATGTGGTCGGTAAAACCGATGGGCTTAAATACAAGTTCGTTTGGCATAAGTCTGGTATGGACTGGTCTGACGATAACTGGGGTATTATCGGACAAGATTTGACGAAACCGTCGGTTTCTTGGACTTTACCGAAAGCCGGCAATTATGAGATTTACGCAGACGTTATCGACTCTAATGGCTATATAACGAGCACTTCTGAATATAAGGTTGTTAATTGGTCCCTCGAGTCGCTCGACGTCTCGGGCGACGCCCGCTGCGGCAAGTCCGTCAAGCTCCAGGCCAAGGTGTCCGGCGACGCCTCCGGCCTCAAGTACAAGTTCGTCTGGGAGAAGGGCGGCTGGGCCAAGTGGGGCGTCGCCCAGCAGCCCTCCGCCGCCTCCTCCTGCGAGTGGACCCCGACCGAGCCGGGCGACTACACCGTCTACCTCGACGTGATCGACGGCTCCGGCCAGAAGCACATGACCCGCAAGGTCACGGTGGCCGAGCGCTACACCCTCGAGTCGCTCGACGTCTCGGGCGACGCCCGCTGCGGCAAGCCCGTCAAGCTCCAGGCCAAGGTGTCCGGCGACGCCTCCGGCCTCAAGTACAAGTTCGTCTGGGAGAAGGGCGGCTGGGCCAAGTGGGGCGTCGCCCAGCAGCCCTCCGCCGCCTCCTCCTGCGAGTGGACCCCGACCGAGCCGGGCGACTACACCGTCTACCTCGACGTGATCGACGGCTCCGGCCAGAAGCACATGACCCGCAAGGTCACGGTGG
>OBVD01000761.1_pt1 | contig 16574 bp, 7 predicted proteins | sample 1495031 | NCBI WGS metagenome assembly OBVD01 (sample SAMEA2579967, study PRJEB22360) | human gut metagenome
GAATATAACGCTTCTCATCTCGAACCCGCAACCCACCCCGCCGCAAAGGATAGGCCGGGTCACGAAGCTCATTCTCTACCTTACACAATTGGCTCGAATCATGCCACCAGAGAGCAATTTCGTTCTCATTTCATTACACCATCCAACCAGCGTGCCAGACGTGAGTGAAATCCCAAGGGTCGAGGCATGACGTGTCGGATTGTGGGTCGATGGTAGGCAAGAAATCATGATTACCACGTAATTGGTAGCTCCAATAAATCTGCCCGGCGGATGCGCTCCACGCTTTGCGCTGCATGGCGGCAACCTCGCGGTAAATAGAGCCTCTGATTGATGTACTGTGCATAGCGTTTTCCTCGGAGCGACCGCCATCGCCCGAATGCTTAGCGATCATCCGGTTCACCAGATTGTTGGCCACGCACCACTCCCCTACGATCACCGGCGTATAGCGCGCGGCCCGGCGGATGCGGCGTTCGTTCCAGCGCACGAACAAGCGATACCAGCCCATCAGCCACCGATCCGGAATCATACGGAATAGCGGAAAATGCTCGGCCATGACCAGATAGATATGCGTATCGAGCATGACGCCCCGCATGCCCTCCCGCACAAACCAGTCCCGCCAACGGCCCAGTCGGAAGCCGTCATGGAACACAATGACTTGGTTCTCGGCCAAAATCGGGCGCAACCGGCGATACGACTCACGGTAGAAACGCTTGAGGAACACCATTGGAATCGGCCCACTCCTCCGTGCTTCAAAGCTATCCTTTGCCTGCCTGCTCGATGACGACGTAGCATACGTCAACCAATCGATCGGCTCATTCAGCACCTCGATACCGAACAGCGCCGCGCGATCGCGATACCGGCGAGCCAGACAGGCCAGCACATTCAACGCATAGGCGACCGCTCGCGGGCTATGATGCCAGCGCACCACGCCGGTGAGGCCGCCGTTGTCGAATCCATTCTGTGAGCCGGGCACCGTGTGCAGGTCGATAAGAATCTTGAGACCGGTACGCTCGGCCCAGTCGAACGCCCTGTCCAAATACTCGATGCAGCCCGGATGACCGGACACATCCCCGAAGATAAAATACGGCACAGGAATACGCACCAGATTGCAGCCATGCGCGGCAATGTTCCGAAAATCAGCTTCAGTGATATACGTGTCGCGATGCCGCGTCAGCAGAGCCTCCAACTCAGCAGACTCCGTAGACCGATGCAGCCAGATCTCGTCCGCTTCGCCGCTGGCGGCAAAAATCCCCGGCTTCATCCACTTTTCCAGTACCAGCCAGTTGCCGAGGTTCACCCCATTGATTTGTTCGCCAATGCCCAGCGTGCCCAGTGCCATTAATGTCACCCGCGCTAATCGTTCAATGCTTCGCCGTAACGAACGACCAACCCCTGATTCACACGCTCAAATTCGGGGATGTAATCAACGATGATGGCATCTACAAGACGCCGGGCGCGTTCCTCATCGTAGATATGAGCAGAATCATTGCGATCGCGCAGCATACGCAGCCACAACGATTCGTCCATGAAATCGTAATATTGGAAAGCGGTTTTGAGCACATCTCGCGGAGAACCGGAAGCGGAAACAGGGTCTCCCTCATAAGCCAGCAGCGCCTTGAACAGTTTCCAACCAAGCTCGAACTGCAACCCGAACTTGTCAATAATGCCGCTCTGGATGAAATCATTGCCGAGATCCTGTTCGGGAGCCTTGCGCAGCGAATTCAATGCGGAAACGTAATTCTCATACTTTTTCATACAGCACCTTTCCGCTACGCTCAATCTCCGCCCTCAGCGATGAAGAAATCGGCTCATCCAGATTGATGACATCAACTTTAAGCAGTGACCACAGATTGTCCTGAAGGTTCTGCTCCAAGCGATTGAAATCGGGACAACCGGCCACGGCAAGATCGATATCGCTTTTAGGCCGGTTCACGCCCTTTGCGCGAGAACCGAACAGCACGACCTTGCGAGCGCCGGCATCAGCGGCAAACGCGCGAATCTGGTCGTACACGTGCTCGATAGGAACCATGACACCTCCCGCCGCATCCAACAGTCCCGGACCAATCCCGGACCACCCGCGCTTCCATCATACGGCCGCGGCCCACTCACCGCACGGAGCCCGAACCACCCGAACGCGGCGACGTAGTTGCGGGAGGCGGGCTGGCGCTGTAGGGTGTGCGGGAAGTTCCTGACGTCTACTTTTCAGGAGGTGAATCCTCATGTTCACCACGTTTTCTCTGGCCATCATTCTCGACTGCACCGTACGCATTGTGCTCGGCACGGCATTGGGCGCGCTGATAGGGCTCGAACGCCAGTTGCGCGCCCGAAGTGCTCGGCGTGCGCTGGGATGTGGAGCACATCACCACGTCCGACTGACGCTGACCAGCAACATCGCAACAGTACAACAAGCCAACAAGTGGGATGGGGCATCGAGCCTCATCCCACTTTGTTATTATCCGGCGATTGTCAGACTCACTCACGCCACGGTGAACGTGGTGCGCTTCAGGTCCTCACGGCGCGAGGAGTGGCCGATGAGCAGTTCGAATTCGCCGGGCTCGACGATGCGGTTGGCGTCCGGGTCCACGATCGTGCAGTTCGCCACCGGGATCTCGAAGATGACGGTCTTGGTCTCGCCGGGTTCCAGTGCGACGCGCTGGAACGCCTTCAATTCGCGGTCGGTCCAGCTGTAGGAGGTCACGATGTCGCCGATGTAGGCCTGCACGATCTCCACGCCGGCGCGCTCGCCGGTGTTGGTGAGGGTGATTTCGGCGCGTACGGTGTCGGTTTCGGCGAATGTGCCGTCGGCGTTGCTTGCGCCGCCCGTAATGGTCGGTTCGCCGTATGCGAACGCCGTGTAGCTCAGGCCTTCGCCGAACGCGAACGCCGGATCCTGGGTGAGGTCAGCGTACCGGTCGCCGTGCTGGCCGCGGATCTGGTTGTAGTAGACCGGCAGCTGGCCCGCGTGGCGCGGGAAGGTGATCGGCAGTCGGCCCGACGGGTTGGTCAGGCCCAGGATGATTTCGGCGATGGCCCGACCGCCCTGCATTCCAGGATTTGCTGCCCACAGGATGGAACCGGTGCCAGTTTCGGGGTCGTTGACGCGCTTGGCGAATACACTGGACTCGCCCACGATGGAGGCGGGCAACACCTGCGGCTTGGAGCTGATGAGCACGGTGACCATCGGCTTGCCGGTTTCTTCAGACACAGCGGCGAGCGCGTCGAGCAGGGCGTTCTGGCCACCGAGCAGTTCGAGCGTGGCGGTGGAGCAGGTTTCGCCGACCAGCTGGACCACGTCGCCGACCACGGCCACGATCAGATCGGACTGGCGAGCGTTGGCCACGGCTTCGTCGATCATTGCTTGATCGACGGCGGCGGAAACGCCGATTTTCGGGCGAGGCTGGCCGTCCGGGTAGAACTCGCCGGCGGGGTCAGGCACGAGGTCGATGACGTTCGCGCCGCGCGAGTAGACCACTTCGCAATCGTCGGCGGTGAGCTGGGTCAGGCCGTCGAGCACGGTGGTAATCATGTCTCGAGGCTGTCCGTCTGGCATCCAAGAGACCTGACCGGAGTTGCCGGTCCAGTCGCCGAGCTGGTTCTGGGCGTCGTCGGCAAGCGGGCCTACCACAGTGATGCGCTTGGCCTTGTTTGCGGCGAACGGCAGGGCGCCGTCGTTGCGCAGCAGGGCGACGGATTCGCGGGCGAGGTCCAAGTTGGTCTGCTGGTGTTCGGCGGAGCCGATGACCGCCTTGATGCGTTCGGCATCCGGCAGGCGCGGGTCTTCGAACAGGCCGAGGCGGAATTTCAGGGCCAGGATGCGGGCTACCGCATCGTCAATCAGGGATTCATCGAGCAGACCGGTTTTTACGGCTTCGATGGCTCCCTCATAGAACTGTGGGGTGGTCATGACCAGGTCGTTGCCGGCCTTGACCGCGTCTGCCGCGGCGTGCACGTAATCGGGTTTGACGTGCTGCTCCCATACCGAACGGCCGACGTTGTCCCAATCGGTGATCAGCGTGCCGTTGTACTTCCATGCGCCGCGCAGCTTGTCGGTCAGCAACCATTTGTTGAATGTGACCGGCACGCCTTCAATGGACTCGTAACCCAGCATGAACGTACCGCAACCTTCTTTGGCCACGCGCTCGAACGGCGGCAGGAACCAGGATTCGAGCTTGCGGTGGGAGAGGTCCGCTTCGGAGGCGTCGCGGCCGCCTTGGGTTTCGGAATAGCCGGCGAAATGTTTGGCGCAGGCCAGAATTGCGTTCTTCGGCAGGGCCTCGCCGGCCTTGGCACCGCCTTGATAGCCCTTGACCATGGCGGAGGCGAGTTCGCCGATCAGCATCGGGTCTTCGCCGAAGGTCTCGTCCACACGCCCCCAACGGGTATCTCGGGCGATGCACAACACAGGAGAAAACGTCCAATGTACACCGGTACAAGAGACCTCCTCGGCGGTAGCACGGCCGGCGGCCTTGACCTTGTCCGGATCCCAGCTGACAGCCATGCCGAGCTGGGACGGGAAAATAGTGGCGCCCGGCCAGAAGGAGTATCCATGGATGCAGTCATCTCCGATAATCAACGGGATGCCCAGACGCGTCTTCTCATTGACGGTCTTGGCGGCACGAGATAAATCCTCGGGGCTGGTATGCAGAATGGATCCGACATGCTTATTCACGATGAGATCCTCAAGATCGCCGCCGCGGGCGTCAAGCTGCATCATCTGGCCGACCTTCTCTTCAAGTGTCATACGAGAGAGCAAGTCGGCGATTCGCTCACCAGCGGGCAAATCAGGATTCTTGTACGGTAAGGTTTCAGCAGTTGCGGCAGGCGTAGTGTTGTCGGTCATACGAAGTCGCTTTCCTCAGTGAAATCGAACAGTTTTTTTAATTACCAATTGGTAGTTTATCTATTGACAGCATACAACACGCTTATGCCGCGCGCATCACATACACCAAAACGACCGTATGTATGCGACCCCTTCGTTCGCCCGCATACTTACTGCCGCTATCAAGCACAAGCATCGGTTCAAGGCACACAGCGAATCAGCGATACCCGTCCCATATCGGCGAAGGAAATATCGCCGGCTCCAGATCGGCCCATTCATCGCATAAGTCAATGGCCGGCCCCCGTAACCACCTCAGTTGCACACCATCCATGATCTCCAGAGCATGGCGCAACGTGGGCCGGATCTCCTCAAACGAGGTGAATTCGGAAGGCAGGTTCCAGTTGTATGTCGAATAGTATTGCCATATTGAATCCCGACGATTGGCAAACTCGTCATGTAACGGATGCGCAGGATTGAACGATTCGACCTGCAATATCGAGAACAGCTGAACAAGCATGGGTCGCGTGGAATTGCAATGTACCAAGAACCTCAGATACGCGGGCAATCTGAAATCATCGGGCACTGAACCAGGCAGGCCGGAGGCCATGAAGTCTTCCACACTGCCAAACGTGTTGTAATTCTCGTGATACACCGCGGCAAGCAGGTTATCTTTGCTAGGAAAATATCGCAAAACTCCCTGCTTGGTAACACCGACCGCATCGGCCACATCCTGCACAGAAGTACCGTTGTAGCCACGCTCGGAAATCAGTCGCACGGCGGCATCGAGAATTTCCTGCCGGCGTTCCCCCGGCGACTTGCGAACACGCTTATGCTGCAATGAATTCCCAGATGTCATATCCGCCAGTCTATCCGCATTCTCCCCACTCCCATGCGCAACCACATCCAATATCCTTGGCCGGATATGCAAAACGGTGCCAAAACATAACATTCTGTCACGCCTTCGACACCGATATCGCGCAATAGATTTTTCTGTATATGCTTCTTCGCTTACTCCTGGAACACGTCGGGGTGCTTCAGATCGCCGGGAATGTCGGACAAGAGGCCCTCCAATCCCAAGAATTCCTTCCAGAAGTCAAGCGGCTGGCCGTAGGGCGTGGCTTCGCGCCCGTGGGCCTGAATGTTGGCCTTGGCCTCGAACACCTCTTCCTCGCTGATGCCCTCGAAGTAGCTTTCCAAGCGGTCGCGATGCTCGGGCACGTAGAACAAGGAGGAGACGATTTCGGTCAGGCGCTCGGCGCGCTCGATGGGCAGGGAGTCCCAGTGGCGCAGTTCGATGAAGTTCTTCAGGCGCACGTCGTTGAAGTGCGTGGAGATGATGTGGTTGATCTCGTATGGGTTGAGTTCGCGGTCCGGATACACCTCTCCCGCGTTCTCGCGGAAGGCCGGGCGATGCAGTTCCTTCGGCGTCGCCCCGGAGGCCACGGCCTCGGGCGTGTGCGTCAGATCGGCGAACATGAGCGGTGTGGAGAGCACGTCAATGGCGTAGTCCTCCCACCCATAGCGCGGGTCAAACAGGCCCGGCAGCACATTCGTGCGCTGGAAGTCGAGATAATCCCACATGCGCTGGCGCAGCAACGGCCACGGGTTCTTCTCGCCCTCGAAATACGGGGTGTTGCGGAAGAAGTACGCCAGAATCGGACCGATGACGGTTCCCAACCGCAGTTTTTCGATGGAGTCGCGCTCGTCCACGTAATCAATGCTGACCTGGGTGGAGGCGGAGCAGCGCATCATGCAGGGGCCGAACTGACCAACGCGGCCGAGATAGTCGGTCATCGCGTCGTAACGATCCTTGGGGTTGACCGGCACGTCCGCGAAGCTGGACTTGGGCTGGTAGCCGTAGTTGATCAGGCGGAAGTCGAGGTCATCGAGAATCGGATCGAGCTCGCGACGGAACTTGGAATACAACGTATTCAGGTCGGACGGCTTCTTCAGAATGCCGATTGAAGTCTCCACTTGGCCGCCGGGTTCGAGCGAGACGGCAACACCGGGGCGCGCGAGTCCCACCAAATGACCGTTCTCCCAGTATTCCTTGTCCTCGTCATAGTAGGGGGCGAGGCGTTTGAGCAGCGCTTCCATGCCGTTCGGCTCGTAGTAGGTCACGGCGGTGTCGTCGCTGTTGTGCACGGGCAGGTGCTCGATCTCCACGCCGAAGCCGCCGGTGCCACGCTGGGAGCGGCCGTTCTCAAAGAACTTGAGTAGGCTTTCGACGTGCTTGGGGTTCGGCTTGGCGAGCAGGTGCGCGTAACTGATTCGGGGAGTAACCATGCTTTGTATCGTATTCGAGCCGGCCGGCGCGCGTGCCCGAAAGCCCGCAATACGCTATACGAAAAACCGATAGCAGGCTCCGGCCCGGTTTCTCGCTCTAGAGACTCCCCTCAGTCGCTGCGCGACAGCTCCCCTCATAGAGGGGAGCTTACGTGTATGCGCGTTCAGTCCGCGGAGGTGAAGCCCTGCGGCTCGCCAGCCTCGGCGAACTTGGCGTTGTGGGCCTTCTTGGCGGCGGCGATCATCAGCTTGATGCGGTTGAGCTGGTTCGCTTCCGAAGCGCCCGGATCGTAATCGATGGAAACGATGTTGGCTTCCGGGTGCAGGCGACGAATCTTGCCGAACATGCCGCGGCCGGTCACGTGGTTGGGCAGGCAGGCGAACGGCTGCGCGCAGATCACGTTCGGGCAGCCCTGTTCGATGAGCTCCAGGATCTCGGCCGTCAGCAGCCAGCCCTCACCGGCCTGCACGCCGATGGAGGTGACTTCGGCGGCCTTCTTGACCAGTTCAGGCATCGACTCGTCCTGCTTGAACTTGCCGTTCGATGTGGCCAGCGCGGCCTTGATCGGCGCGTTATACAGATCGAGACTCTTGCGCATCAGGGCGTAGAGCGTCTTGTTGCCGCCCATGCCAAGGTTCTTCTCGTTCCAGTCGGTGATGTAGGGGCGGGTGGTCATGAATTCCATGATGCCGGGCACCACGGCCTCGCAATCCTGGGATTCGATGACGTCGACCACATGGTTGTTCGCGTCCGGCTGGTACTTGACGAGGATCTCGCCGACCACGCCGACGCGCACCTTGCGTGGGATGTCACGCAGCGGCAGATTGTCGAAGGACTTCACGATCTCCTTGGCCAGCACGTTGTACGGCAGGTACCCCTTCCTGATGCCCGGCGTCTTGGCGGCGGTCTTGGAATAGCCGTGGTGTTCGATGGTTTCGCGCACGATGGTGTCCCACAGCTCGTACAGCTTGTTGGCCGAGCCCTTCTCCACTTCGTACGGGCGCACGCGGTAGAGGCACTTCATGAGCAGGTCGCCCAGAATCAGCGCCTTGATGGCACGGTGCAGCAGGGGCAGGGTGGCCTTGAAGCCGGGGTTGTCTTCGAGGCCTTGGGTAGAAATGGCGATGACCGGAATCTGCGGGTAGCCGGCATCGACCAAAGCCTTGCGGATCAGGCCGAAGTAGTTGGTCGCACGGCACATACCACCGGTCTGGGTGATGGCGAGCGCCACCTTGTCCGGATCGTACTTGCCTTCCTGAATCGCGCCGATGAGCTGGCCGATGACCATGATTGCCGGGTAACAGGCGTCGTTGTTCACGTATTTGAGGCCGGTTTCCACGTCGCCGCGGCTCGCGTGCTTCAGGATGTCGAACTTGTAGCCGCCGGAGCGGATGACCGCCTCGACCAAGGACATGTGGATCGGGCTCATCTGAGGGCCGACAATCGTATAGTTCTTCTTCATGTCCTTGACGAACTTCTCACGATGCGCGTATCGGGACATGGTGGCGTTGTTGTGGCCGGACTTCTTGGCGTTCTTGGCGTTCGTCACACCAGTAGTGCCGTCCGAAGTGCCGTTCTTGCTGGCGACTGCGGCCTGCAGGTCGCGTTCGGCGGCGCGCTTGGAGGCGGCGCGCATGGCCTTGGTGAGCTTCGGGTTGGCGGCCATGGTGCTGTCAAGCAGAATCTGGCGGCCGGGGGTTGGCGCGGTGGAGCCGGTCTTGCGGAATCCGGTGGACTTGGGGCCTTGCACGGCCTTCGTCGCGGCGGCCTGGGATGCCTTGGCCGCGGCGGCTTCGCGGGCCTTGTTGGCTTCGCGTTCCTCGACGGCGGCCTTGAGCGAGCGCAGGCGGATCTTCGCCGCGCCGAGGTTGGAGACCTCGTCGATCTTGAGCAGCGTGTACACGTCGGCCTTGTCGGCGAGGATCTCGGCCACCTGGTCGGTGGTGATGGCGTCGAGGCCGCAGCCGAACGAGTTGAGCTGCACGAGTTCGAGGCCCGGATAGGAGGCGACGAAGTGCGCGGCCGCGTAGAGGCGCGAATGGTAGGCCCACTGGTTGGTGACGCGCAACGGCATGCGGTTGACGGTGACCTTGCGGTCGTCGACGTGGCGGAATCCGTTCGCGTTCTTCTTGCGCGGGTCCTCTTCGCCTTCGGACAGGAAGTCGGTCAGGTCGAGCTTCTCCCCCGGCTGCAGTTCGCAGATCGAATCCTCGGAGAGGACGACCATGCCGAGCGCGCAGATGGTTTCGGGGATGCCGTGGTTGATTTCCGGGTCGATGTGGTAGGGGCGTCCGGCAAGCACGATGCCGCGGCAGTCGTGCTCCTTCATGTAGGCGAGGGCTTTGAGGCCTTCCTGCTGGACGTCGTGTTTGAAGACCTTGTCTTCGGCGTAGGCGGCCTTGACAGCAGTTTCGGCCTCTTCGCGGCTGACGCTCGCCCATGCGAACTCCTCGACGATACGGTCGACCATGAGCTCGTGGTTGGCGAGGTTGAAGTACGGGTGCATGTAGCGCACGTCGGGGTCACGCAGTTCGGGCATGTTCGCGCCGACGACGAGCGGATAGTTGGCGACGACCGGGCAGTTGTAGTGGTTGTCCGTGTTGGGCACGAGGTTGTCCTCGTAACTGACGCACGGGTAGAAGATCGTCTTCATGCCCTTGTTGAGAAGCCACTTGATGTGGCCGTGCACGAGCTTGGCCGGGTAGCAGATGTTCTCGGAGGCGATCGATTCGATGCCGGTTTCGAACAGTTCGTGGCTGGAACGGCCGGAGATCATCACCTTGAAACCGAGCGAGGTGAGCAGCGTGAACCAGAACGGGTAGTTCTCGTACATGTTGAGCGCGCGCGGAATGCCAATCTCGCCTCGGGTGGCGTTCTTGTCGGTGAGGCGGCGGTAGGCGAAGCAGCGCTTGTACTTGTAGTCGTACAGGTTCGGACGGTCGGAGCGTTTCTTCTTGGCATCGCCGCCGCGTTCGCAACGGTTGCCGGTCACGAAGCGGGAGCCGTCGGAGAACGTGGTGATGGTGAGCTTGCAGTGGTTCTGGCACAGCTTGCACACGTCGCGTTCGGTGGTCATCGACATTTCGTTGAGGGCTTCGCCGGTGAGGATTGACGAGACGGTGTGGCGCACGCCGTCGACGACGATTTCGCCGGCGTGCGCGGCGGCGTTCGGCTCGTCGCCGGCGGCGGACTCCTCAGCCGCCGCCGCGTCGACGGAACGCCCGTCCGCGCCGACGTGCGCGTTGTCGTCGTCCGCGATGTCCTCGTAGTGCATGCGGGCGGTGAGGGCCGCGCCGAACGCGCCCATGAGGCCGGCGATGTTCGGTCGGGTGACTTCGCGTTCGGTGAGCAGTTCGAACGCGCGCAGCACGGCGTCGTTGAGGAACGTGCCGCCCTGGACCACCACAGTGTCGCCGAGTTCGCCGGAATCGCGCAGCTTGATGACCTTGTACAGGGCGTTGCGCACCACGGAGTAGCACAGGCCGGCAGCGATGTCCTCGATGGAGGCGCCTTCCTTCTGCGCCTGCTTGACCGAGGAGTTCATGAACACGGTGCAACGCGAACCGAGGTCCACCGGATGGGTGGAAGCCAGAGCCTTTTGCGTGAATTCCTGAATCGTCAGGCCCATGGACATGGCGAAGGTCTGCAGGAACGAACCACAGCCGGACGAGCAGGCCTCGTTGACGGCGATTGAATCGATAACGCCATCGGTGATGGCCAAGTACTTCATATCCTGGCCGCCGATGTCGATGACGGCGGTGACGCCGGGGCTGACCATTTCGGCGCCACGATAGTGGGCCATGGTCTCCACCACGCCCTCGTCCAAGTGCAGTCCGGTGGTGATGAGGCCTTCGCCGTATCCGGTGGCGCAGGAGCGTGCGATCCACGCGCCTTCGGGCAGCTCAGACTGAATCTTCTTGACGATGTTGATGGCGGCGGTCAGCGGGCTGCCTTCGTTGTTGGCGTAGCTGGACCAGACGATTTCACGGTCGTCGTTGACGAGCGTGGCCTTGATGGTGGTGGAACCAGCGTCGATGCCCAGGAAGTGCGGGCCGTGCGCGTCTTCAAGGGTGCCGATGTGGATGTGTTCCTTGTGGTGGCGCTTGTTGAAGTCCTCGCGATCGGCCTCGGTGGGGAACAGCGGCGGCATGGTGGGCGTGTTGGAGGGCAGGTTCTTCAGCTCGTCCAAACGCTTCAGGATTTCGTCGCAGGTGTAGGCCTCGAAATGGTGGCCCTGATCGTCGGAATCCGTGTCGGCCTGCAATGCCGAACCGTAGGCCACATACAGGTGGGCGTCGGTCGGCACGATGAACTCGTCGACCTTGCCCTCAAGCGCGCGCTGGAATGCGGCGCGCAGCTCGGACATGAAGAACAACGGGCCGCCGAGGAAGATGACGGTGCCGTGAATCGGGCGTCCGGAAGCCAGGCCGGCGATGGTCTGCGTGGCCACTGCGGTGAAGATGGAGGCGGCCAAATCGGGCTTGGCGGCACCATCATTGATGAGCGGCTGCAAATCGGTTTTGGCGAACACACCACAACGCGAGGCGATTGGATACAGGTTCTCGTAGCTCTTGGCCATCTCGTTGAGGCCGGCGGCGTCGGTGTCGAGCAGCGTGGACATCTGGTCAATGAACGCGCCGGTACCACCTGCGCACGAACCGTTCATGCGTTGTTCGGGCGTGGGTTTCAGGTAGGTGATTTTGGCGTCCTCGCCGCCGAGCTCGATGATGACATCGGCCTGCGGGTATTCCTTGTCGATTGCCTCGGTCTCGGCGATGACCTCCTGAATGAAAGGCACATGCAGATTGTCAGCAAGCGCCAGACCGCCGGAACCGGTGATAGACAGGCGAATCGGTTCGTCGCCGCGTCCGAGGTCCACAAGCTTCTTGTGGATGTCGACCAACAGGCCGGCCACGGTGGCACGCACGTTGGCGTGGTGGCGTCGGTAATCGGAGAAGAGGGTGTCTCCCAGGGAATCGGACTGATCAAGCACCACGGCCTTGACGGTGGTGGAACCGATGTCCAATCCCACACGCAGGGGCTTCGGGTGTGAAGCGGGCTTTACGCTCGCGTCAGTGGCGATGTCAACCATGTGTTCCTCTTAATTCCGACTTCCGGGAGTGCACGCTTTGAGGCATCATGAACCGTTTCGGGACGGCTGGCAGATACCCTGCGGACGGCTTCGCCCGGCTACTTCTTATGGAATATTAGTCCGACCACCTGCCCAACATGGCACGAGGCGAGGCGATTTCGCTCACGGGAAGGCCTTTTCCCAACAGTTCCAACGATATTGCTGAGTGCGGCATTCCAGAACTGCTACTACGAGGCCTGTTGGCCTTCGCCGGCTTCGCGGTCTTTCAAATAGATTTCGGGGATATCTCGTTCTTGATCGTGGAGCTTGGCCCAGATGACCGGTTCGCCGGCTTCCAGAGACTTGGGCACATCGAGGATGCGCTGGTTTCTGGAGCCGCGGAATTGCAGCAGCGAGTCCTTCTGGTCTCTGAGGTAGCGGCCGTCGACGAGAATGTCGATGAGATGTAGCAATTCAAGCTTGTCTGGGGTTTCTCCGGGGCGCATGAGTTCTTCCCATGTGTAGCCGGTCCACGACCAGATATCTTTGGTATGACCGAATTCCTGGCGGATACGTTGTGCGAGCGGCACCAGCACGGGAGTGTTGAGGAATGGCTCGCCGCCAAGGAACGTAATGCCTTGCACCCATGGGGCTTTCAGATCTTCGATGATTTTGTCTTCAAGTTTTTGCGTGTATTCGTGGCCGGCTTGGAAATCCCAGATGGAGGCGTTGAAGCAGTCGACGCAGTGGAAGGGGCAACCGGAGACGTAAAGGGAGTTGCGCACGCCTTCTCCGTCGGTGACAATGAAGGTTTTGTAGTCGGCGATCATCCGCTTGGACATGCGCCGGCCATCCCATTGACCGGCTTTCGGATCGTTGGCAAGACCGTTGGAGGGTACGGAGGGGCCACGCCCGGTCTCGCCGGCCGCAAAGTCATGGCGCTTGGGTTCGGGCTTGGTCGTATGCAGCTCCGGCATGATTCCCTCCTTACGGAAAGCATTAGCTCCCGCTGGCGGGAGCTGTCCGTCATCAGACGGACTGAGGGTGGTCAACACCATAAAGGATGACCGCCCTCAGTCTCGCTTACGCTCTACAGCTCCCGTCAGCGGGAGCAAGTATAAACCCTACTTGGTCTCTTCGAACCACTCGCGAGTGGTTCCGTCATCCAGCGTCACACGACCGGTTTCGCCGCTCATGTGCTTGACTCGGTGGGCAATTTCCTCGTGACGGCCGTGCACCATCGGGCGCTGGACCGGGCTGCCGAGATAGCCGCAGGTGCGCTTGGTGACGTTGCACTTGTCCGGGTTGGAGTTACCGCACTCCGGGCACTTGAAGCCTTCCTCGGTCGGCTCGAAGTCGCCCTGGAAGCCGCACACGAAGCAGTGGTCGATCGGGGTGTTGGTACCCAGGTAGCCGATGCCGATGTTGTAGGCGTAATCCCACACGGCTTCGAGCGCCTTCGGGTTGTCCTGCAGGCACGGGTACTCGCAGTAGTTGATGAAGCCGCCGGAAGCGTAGTACGGGAAGTCCTTCTCGTAGCTGAGCTTCTCCATCGGAGTGGGCTGCAACCACACCGGGTAGTGGAAGGAGTTGGTGTAGAAGTCGTGATCAGTCACGCCTTCGATACGGCCGAACTTTTCACGGTCCATGCGGTTGAAGCGGTCGGTCAGGGATTCAGCCGGAGTGGAGTACACGGAATAGTGGTAACCCTCCGCTTTGCTCCACTGCTTGCACAGCTCGTTCATGCGCTTGACGATGGACAGCGCGAACTCCTTGCCTTCCGGATCCCAGCCGTGGTCGCGAATCCAGTTCTTGCCATAGAAGACCGCAGTGGTCTCGGCAAGGCCGATGTAGCCGAGCGACACGGTGGCACGCTCGTTCTTGAACAGCTGGTCCACGTTGTCGTTGGCACCAAGACGACCAAACGCACCAAAGCGGAACAGGGTCGGGGCGTTGACCGGGGTGGCTTCCTTGCAGCGCATGATGCGGAACTGGAGGGCCTGATGGGCGACTTCCATACGCTCGTCGAACAGCTTCCAGAAGCGAGCCTTGTCACCGTGGGATTCGATGGCGATACGCGGCACGTTGACGGTGACCACGCCGAGGTTCATACGGCCGTCTTCTTCATCCTTGCCGGTCTCCGGGTTGATCCAACCCTGCAGGAAGGAGCGGCAACCCATCGGAGCCTTGAAGGAGCCTGTGATCTTGACGATGTTCTCGTAGAACACCACATCCGGGTACATGCGCTTGGTGGCGGACTCGAGGGCAAGCTGCTTCAGATCGTAGTTCGGGTCACCCGGGTCGGCGTTCACGCCGTGCTTCACAGTAAAGACGAGCTTCGGGAAGATGGCGGTGTGGTGTTCCTTGCCGAGGCCGCGAATACGGTTCAGCAGGATTGCGCGCTGCACTTCACGAGAGAACCAGTCGGTGCCGAGACCAAAGCCGACAGTCACGAACGGGGTCTGGCCGTTGGACACACGGTTGGAGTTGATCTGGTATTCCATGGTCTGCATGGCATCATAGATGGCCTTGCGGGTACGAATCTTGGCGAGGATTTCACGCTCTTGCTCAAGTTCGTCAACGTCGGTGTGGAACGGGGTGTCCATCGGCAGCGGTTCACGGGAACCGAAATGCAGCTTGGCGGGCTCGTTCTTCTTGGCGCTCTCGACCTGACGACGGGCGAATTCAACCGGCATGCCGTCGGGGATGGTCTCACGAGCTTCCTCAAGGAACTTCTCGTAATCCTTCTTGGCATACTGGGCAAGATGCTCGTCGGCACGGTTGGCGGTCTGGCCACCATACTGGCTGGAGGCCACGTCCTTCATGATCTGGGTAATCTGGGTGGCCGCAATGGCGATGGACTTCGGGGAAGCCATCGGAGCGTTGCCAAGAGTGAAGCCATTGGCCAACATGTCCCAGAAGTTCGGCAAGGAGCAGTTGGACTGGGCAGTGAACGGCGAATAGTCGGCATCGTGGAAGTGAATGTCGCCCTTCATGTGGGCGTTGGACACCGCCGGCGGCAGCATGTTGAACGCGGCGGCCTTGGACACGGCACCGGCCAGCAGATCACGCTGGGTGGAGTAGACGTTGGAATCCTTGTTCGCGTTCTCGTGAATCAGGGTCGGGTCATGATTAATGAAGCGAGCAACGGCCTCGTTGACATCAGTGGCCTTGGCACGCTGAATGTCTTTGTCGAGACGGTAATTGGTGTAGGCGCGAGCCACATCGTACAGGTGGGCGTCAATGAGGGCGTGCTCCACGAGATTCTGGATGTCCTCGATTTTGGCGGGGCCGGTGTAACGCCCCTTGATTTCGCCTTCGACTTGGTTGGCGAAACCACGGATCATGGCATCTTCTTCGGGGCCGACTTCCTTGTTCAGGTCGCCGAAAGCAGACTTGACCGCAGAGATGATGTTGATGGGGTCGAAGTCGACCACACGACCATCACGCTTCTCAACGAGCACGGTGGAGGCCTTGGCGGCCACCTTGGTCTCGTTATCGGTGACGGTTTCCTCCAGCACCTGTGCGCCCATCGGGCACCCCTTTCCTATAAGGCGAACACTCTCCTGAGTTCCGCATTTTGGCCGCACTCGACGTGGGCCACACGAAATTACATTGATATCGTTTTCTTGAACCTCTAGAAGAATACGGCATCCCCACCCCTATATCTAGTGCTCAACAGTGGTGTGTCGAACTATTTATAGGGTTTTTCGGCTATTTTTCGCCAAAACTACAAGTGTGTGATTAGCGTAACTGTTTTCTGCTCGCGTGTCGCACAGCGAGCTCACTGACGACTCTCAATCGTCAGTGCAACGCATATCTCACTCCTCTTCATAGCACCCGTTTCTTCGCCATAATGACTCCTTTCTTCTGATGCACCAGACCATCTCCATCATCGGCTGATACATCGCTTCGTACGGTTCTTGCATTCATCATCACACCGTTTTCAGGCGACGGTAAATTTTTACCGTCATCAACCAACGCACTTATAGTGGAGTGCATGACTACTGCAATGGGCTACTCATCTACCGGCCGTCCACCGACCGCCGCTTCACTGGCCTCGTCTGGCTTTGAGCCGGGTCAAGGCACTTTCGCGCCCGATCGGGGCGCCATCAATCTGCCGAATGAGCCTCGCCCTATCGATCAGCTGCCTGCACGCGCCGCTGAAACCACCGCGCAAAATCCGTGGCCGGTAAGCGTGCTGAGCCAGAAGTTCTACGGTGCCGTGGAACGATGGCCGTCCGCGTGGGTCACCGGCCAGATCACGCAGATCAATACCCGTCGCGCCGGCTCGGCCTACATCACGCTGCGCGACGACTTCGAGGATATCGCCATGGAAGTCAATGGCTTCGGCAGGTTCGGGGGCGCCGCCCCGCCGGTCGTTTCGTTCACATTGG
>OBVD01000779.1_pt1 | contig 15963 bp, 8 predicted proteins | sample 1495031 | NCBI WGS metagenome assembly OBVD01 (sample SAMEA2579967, study PRJEB22360) | human gut metagenome
AGTTCTAATACAGGATTTATCCCACATTAGAGTTTGTACGACAACAAGTCGCACGCACATTGGTGCCTGCGCCCATCTTTGCGGTACTTCCCAAAAGGACACGAACCTGACCGGTACGGACCTTAGAGAACAGCTCCTTTTTCCGCACTTCGGTATTGGCTTCATGGATAAAAGCGATCTGGTCGGCAGGCATTCCCTGAGCAATGAGTTTCTGACGAATATCGTCATATACCGTAAAGACCGGTTCCTGCTCCGGCAGAGGCACAGCGCCTTCCAATGCGTGAAGCAGTGGATTATCCAGCGTTTTCGCCGCCTTGCTTGCAGGAACTTTTGCCTGCGGTGTAGAAATGTCGCAGAACACCAGCTGGGTCAGTTTATCAACTTCGCCATCCCGCCATATCTGCATGATGTTGTCCACGCACTGATTGACCTTTGTGCCAGGTTCATCCGGCAGCATCTGGTTGACGATCCTCTGGTCCAGGCCCAGCTTACGGCCATCCGAGGTAATCTTGAGCATATTGTCCTGGGACGGGTCAACGGTTCCGCTGTGTACCAGCGATGCCCGTTCCGAAAGGGTCTTGACCATTTCCTGCTGATGTTCGGTAGGCTGCGCCACGATGTTGTGGTATTCCACCTCCGGGGTGGGCAGGTTCAGCTGATCGGCAGTCTTAATGTCGGCCACTTCTTTGAACAGGTTCATCAGCTCCGGCAGGTTAAAGAACTTGCTGAATCTCGTTCTTGCCCGGTAGCCGGTGCCTTCCGGTGCCAGCTCCAATGCTGTGACGGTCTCTCCAAATCGGGAAGCCCAACAGTCGAAGTGGGTCATGTTCAGTTCTTGCAGGCGTTCATACTGAAGATAACGCTGCATGGTGTAAAGCTCAGTCATGGAGTTGCTGACCGGGGTTCCGGTGGCAAAAATCACTCCACGGTTTCCGGTAATCTCATCCATATAGCGGCACTTGGCAAACATATCGGAGGATTTCTGTGCATCCGATGTGGATAAGCCTGCCACATTCCGCATTTTTGTGTATAGAAACAGGTTTTTATAATTGTGGGCCTCGTCCACAAACAAACGGTCCACACCCAGCTGCTCGAAAGTTACCACATCGTCTTTTCGCCCCTCGGCTTGCAGCTTTTCCAGTCTGGCTTCCAGAGACTTTCTGGTACGCTCCAGCTGCTTGACGGTAAAACGCTCGCCGCCGCTGGCCTGCACCTCTGCGATGCCCTCAGTGATCTCGTCGATCTGTTCATAGAGAAGCCGTTCCTGACGCTCCCGGCTGATTGGGATACGCTCAAACTGGCTGTGTCCCATGATGATGGCATCATAATCACCCGTCGCAATACGAGCGCAGAACTTCTTTCGGTTATGGGTCTCAAAGTCCTTTTTTGTGGTGACTAAGATATTGGCAGAAGGATAGAGACGCAGAAACTCCGACGCCCACTGCTCGGTCAGATGGTTTGGAACCACAAAGAGAGATTTCTGGCACAGTCCCAGGCGTTTGGCTTCCATCGAAGCAGCTACCATTTCAAAAGTTTTGCCTGCGCCTACTTCATGTGCCAACAGGGTATTTCCTCCATACAGCACATGGGCAATGGCACTTTTCTGGTGTTCCCGCAGGGTAATGGCCGGGTTCATCCCTCCAAAAGTGATGTGGCTGCCATCATATTCGCGGGGACGGGTAGAGTTCATTTCCTCGTTGTACTGGCGCACCAAAGTCTGGCGGCGTTCAGGGTCTCTCCAGATCCAATCCCTAAAGGCTTCCCGGATCGCCTGCTGTTTTTGAGCTGCCAGGGTGGTCTCCTTGGCGTTCAGCACGCGGCGCTCTTTTCCGTCTGCGTCCTCTATGGTGTCATAGATACGGACATCCCGCAGGTTCAGGCTGTCCTCTAAAATCTTATAGGCATTGGCACGACTGGTCCCATAGGTGGTATAAGCTGCCACATCGTTGTAGGATACGGAAGATTTCCCCTTGATCTGCCATTCAGCGGTAAAGGACGAATAGTTGACCTCGATACTGCGTTGGAGATAAAACGGGGTATTAAAGGTCTCATACATAAACTGCTGGATATATTCCTTGTCAATCCAGGTAGCGCCCAGACGCACCTCAATCTCCGACGCATCCAAGTCTTTGGGCTGGGCGGCGGTAAGAGCTTCCACATTGACTGCATAAACCGGGTCCTGCTGTGCGGCCCGTTGCGCCTGACGCAGTTTGCGGCGTACATTGCCGGAGAGGTATTCATCAGCAGTCACATAATGGGGTGTGCCGTCTTTCTCCAGCTGTCCCGGTACACGGAAGATTACGCCTTGCAGCTCTCCGGCCAGTTCTTCTTTTGTTTTTCCGGTAAGCTGGCTCATATAGTCCATATCCACGCAGGCTTTTTCCGAGATGGACACCGCCAGTGCTTCACTTGCCGTATCCACCACAGCCACCGCCTGATGGGGCTTGATGGTCCGCTTGGTGAACATATCTGCCTTGCGTTCCAGCTTTCCGTCCTCGTCGATGACTTCCAGCGCACAGAGCAGGTAATAGGAAGAATCGTCTGCATAGGCCAGACGGTTTGCACGGTCATTGATGAGACCGTATTTGGAAGAAAAGCTGTCATAGAGACTGTTCAGTTCCGCCTGCTTCTCCCGAATGGTGCTGTCCGGAACCGCTGCATCCATCTGAAGGTCGATCAGTTCCTGCACACAATCACGCAGTCCCACAAGACCTTTTACACGGGCTTCGGCGGTGGCGTTGAGGTCAGGGCGCACCATACGGCTGTTTTCCCGGTAGTACACCTGCCCGTCTACAATGGCATAGGAATAGTTCTTCACATTGGGGTCGGCAGGAATGGAGGTGTCAATAGCTTCGCCTTCGCCCAGCTCCGGCAGCTCTGCCTCGTGATAAGTGCCATGAATGTACTTCACAGCATCATGCAGCTGGTCGGAAAGCTCCAGTCCCTCGATAGGGTTCACGGTGTAGTCCATACCATGAGCAGTGCTTACCGGCTCCTGTCTGCCCAGCACCATTTCTGGGTGGTCGATAAAATACCGGTTGATGGCAAACCCGTCCTCCGTCTGTCCGGTCTGGGTCCATTCCGGCACGATGTCCAACGGGCGGTCCCGCTTTTGGAGGAAGATGATGTCCGATACCACCTCGGCACCGGCATTCTTTTTGAACGCGTCATTAGGCAGACGGATAGCTCCCAGCAGCTCGGCACGCTGGGCAAGATAGCGGCGCACGGTGGAATCCTTGGCGTCCATAGTATAGCGGGAGGTCACAAAAGCTACCACACCGCCGGGACGCACCTGATCCAGTGCTTTGGCAAAAAAATAGTTATGAATACTGAAATTCAGCTTGTTGTAGGCTTTGTCGTTGACCTGATACTGACCGAAAGGTACATTGCCGATGGCAAGGTCAAAGAAGTCACGCCTATCGGTGGTCTCAAAGCCGCCTACTGTGATGTCCGCCTTGGGATAGAGCTGCTTTGCGATGCGCCCGGAAACAGGGTCCAGCTCCACGCCGTACAAATGGCTGTTTCGTATTTTCTCCGGCAGCATACCAAAGAAATTGCCCACACCCATAGACGGCTCCAGAATATTTCCGGTCTCAAATCCCATACGGTCCACCGCTTCATAGATGGCCTGAATGACCGTAGGGCTGGTGTAATGGGCGTTGAGGGTAGAGCTTCTGGCGGCGGCATATTCCTCCGGGGTCAGCAGTTCTTTTAGCTGGGCATACTCTAAAGCCCATACCGGTTTCTCCGGGTCAAACGCATCAGAGAGACCGCCCCAGCCCACATATCGAGAAAGAACCTCCTGCTGTTCGGGGCTTGCCTGCTGTCCGGCAGCTTCCAGCTCTTTCAGCAAACGAATCGCATTGACATTTGCCTGGAACTTGGCTTTCGGACCGCCTTCGCCCAAATGCTCATCGGTAATGCGGAAGTTTTTTGCATTGCGGCGCAGGTTAGCCTTGTATTCCTCATAAGATGCTTCCTCGGCAGCTTTGGCATTGGGGAAGGTCTGCCACTGGCCATTGACCTGAATGGAAACCGGATGTTCATCCAACACTTCCTCAAAGGTTTTCTCCGGCTCAGTCACAGGGGCTGGTGGCTCCGGCTCCTCGATATGCAGTCGTTCCACCACCACATCATAAGGCAGATTGTTCTTATCGCCCGGATAGACGGCCACAGTCTCGGAATGGAAGGTCGGGGATTCGGCAACCGGTTGTGGCTGTTCCTGTCCAAAGCCGTCCTGCTGACGGGCATACATCCCGCGCAGCAAAGGTGCAACCTCATCCCAGCGGAAATACAGCATAGCCAGACGCTTTTCCTCTGCATCCATGACTTCCAGTTCTATGCCCTGTGCCGTGGTACGGTAATCGGCAATATCGCCGGTCTCCAGATTCAGTGTCTCAATCTCACCGGAATAGGCTCTGCTCAGCCAGTAGGCGATCTCGCTGTTGCTCCTGCCGGATTGCAGCAACGCGGAAATCTGCTTTTTATCCGCTTCATCCATCAGTCCATGAGCCAATACATCCCGCAAGTCCTGATCTGCCTTGTCCGGGTCAATAGGAAGAAACTCGGTATAGTAAGCATTGCGGCGGTCTGCCCGAAGCAGCTGCTCGAACTGTTCTTTGCGCTCTGCCCGGTAGATGGGATATACCATCCCGGTGGGCAGAAGCTGTACGGTGTCCTCCCGCAGCTCGGTGATCTGATAGGCATCATCCTCGATATACACGGTATCGCCCACGGCATAGACCGGGGCGGCTGGGTCATAGGAGGTTCTTTGCGGAATTGGGCGGCGAACTGCGTCATATTCCTCATCGGAAATGGAAACTTCGGAAGTCTGCTCTGTCTCGGCATCTGCGATCTGCTCGGCATCTGACATCACCTGTTGGATAAATGGGGCATTGTCCAGTTTTTCCGGGTCTGCCACCTGGCCGTTGACGATCCCTCTTTCCTCCAGAGCTTCCCGGATGGCGATTGGGTCGATGGCGTCAAAACGGTCCTGTTCTTCTTCTGTATAGAACCGGTCCTCCTGAATGAGCTGGGCAATCCGGCGCTGTACCTTCGGCCAGGGCAGCTGCGTTTCCTCCGGGCTGCCGGCACGAACAACAAACAGGCTGTTGCTGTTACTGCCGCCGTATTCCTGAGCCAGCCATGCGGCGGTATCTTTTTCTCTTGCATGGTCTTTCATATAGCGGACAACAGCGTGTTTACTCTCGATATTGCCGTTCCATGCACAAAGGGCAGTATCAATATCTTCCTGAGAAAGAGGGCGCAGAAGTTCATGGAGCTTTGGATAGGTCTCGTCGATCACTTCCCGGTGTAAACGCTGACGGAACTCCGGCACATCCGAATAGAGTCGGATCAGCTCCATATCCTTAGAACCAAGGACTGCACGGCGCACAGCGGCATTACCCTCAATGACAGCATTTTCACGGTCAGAATGACCGCAGGCATTGCGATATGCGGTATCCTCGGAAATAGCGGCAGTCACCACAGGCTTATACTGCTCAAACTGCTCCCCAAGGGTAGGCTTTGGCGTTTCTTCTTCCATCTCCGGCTGCTGGGCTTGAATGGCATCTTCTTCGACCAGTTCCTTTTCAGCCTGGATTTTGTCATACTGAGCCTGTTCCTGTTCTGTAAGATAGCGGTCTTTCTGGACGAGAGATGTAATGCGTTTGGCAACCTTTTCCCAGTTCAAGTGAACATCCGGGCAGTCCTGCTTTTTATAGTGCAGTCCTTTCCCATCGTGATCTTCGCCGCTGTGTGTTGCACCGGACAAGGCATGAGAGCGTCCGCCAATGCCATACTCGTCTTTGAGGAATCTCACTTTCTCCTTATCCGTATGGTTTGCCATGAAGAACGCATAGATACGGCCTTTTCCTCCGGCGAAACTGCTGCCGCCGGTCATAGCGGCGTCGATCTCATCCTCGGTAATGAAGTGCTGAACGGTTGGCACTTGGGAAAGGTCTGAAGAAAAGGTCCTGCGTGGCAGGTCAAGGTCCTTCAGGTTCTCCCAGATCTCCCTTGGTCTGTGATAGTGAAAACGCAACAGATCACGGTCCTGCTGATAGGCAGTCCAGAAGGCGGCGTACTCTTCCTTGAGCGTCTGGCGGAAAGCCGGGTCACTCAGCTGCTCCGTCAGGCGGCGGGTCTCCTCCGGGAAACCATTGCCTTTGATCTCTGACAGGCAGGACAAATATCCGGCTTTTCTGGCGTCCTCACTGAGATCGTGATACAGATACCAGAGCTTTTCCGAGAGGAGGGAGCGTTCATAGCCTACCGCTTCCGCAAGCTCCACATTGGAGGCAAACTGGCCGCTCTCCAAAAGCTCCCCGATACGCTCTGCGGCGCTCTCCCAAGAAATGACCTGGGCAGACCTGTCATAACGGACAGACTTCCCGTGGGAAAGATGGATACCATCATCGGCATACCATGCGCTCACACTGCCAAGGCCGTTGCCGCCGTGGTACAGCGTTTTCAGTATCTCGGCAATCTCAGCGGTGGTTTTCTGCTTTTCAAAGGCTGCAACCACACGCTCCCTTTGACGGTCTGTATTGCCGCCCAAACGCAGCACATGGTCGATGTCATTTTGGGCAAAAGAAAAAGCAGAGGATGTATGCGCTACATTCTCTGCTTCATCTATGGATTGGATCTGTTCCGCTTCGGAGAGGAACAGGTTTAGAGTCAGCTGTTGATAAGCTCCGCCATCAGGATTTCCTCGGCCTGAGCTTTGCAGGTGTTCATCAGCCCCACCCACTTCATGGGATCGCTGGCTTTCAGTTCCTCGGTGGCTCCCGCTTCCTTCGTCAGCTGGGGCATCATCTGCTCCAGTCTGCTCTGGGCGGTCTCGTCGATCTCCAGAAGGTGCGGATACAGCTTCTCGCTCAGCAACATCTGGTTGTAGAGGATGGGACGGTGTTCCTTCAGGTAGGTTTTCCTCATCCTGCCGTACTTGCCCAGGGGTTTCTCCGGCTGCTGGCTCAGCTTCAGGTCGGGAATCAGATAGTCTCCGTTCTGGATATAGGTCATGGGATTGTTCATCTTGTTTGCTCCTTTCTTGGTTGGCTTCGCGCTCTGCATTTCGGACGGTGACGCCGATCTGCCGCAGCACCTGCTGGTTAATCTGGCTGACCGCTGTTCCCAGCGCCCCGATGGTGGACGGGGTGTTGAAATCAAAGATCGCCATAAAATCTTCGTGGTCGAAGTAGCGTTCCGGCTCCAGTCCACAGCGGGACATCAAAGCGTAAGTGATGCTGACGGTGGCGGCTGCCTTAAACTGCACTCCGATGTTATACTCATCATATTCTTCCAAAAAGGAACCGTCAACGATATAGAAGAAGTCCTGCTGATGCTCCGTCCAGTATTCCTCAGCCAGTTTTCCGGCTACCTCGGTGAGCTGTCCGGCAAGGTCATCACCGGAAACATCATAGGTGCGCTCCAGCATGGCCTGCACGGAATCCAGATGGCGCTCCTCCAGCTGCCACAGCCAGGGTGTGCGGGAATGTTCACGGGTTCCGGTGTCGGAAATGTCAAAGACATAGCGCAGGCGGGGCCTGTCCCCGGAATCGTCCACCAGAGCGATTCCCTTGGAACCGCGCCTTACATACCGGCCCATCTTTTCATTCCACAAATCGTACTCCGCACAGGCGGTGGCGTCCGGTCGCTGGGCGTAGATCATCAGCTGCTCATGGAACGGGTACTTGTAAAGGCGGGAAGCAGTGGTGAGAAACCCTGCCCATTCCTGCCAGCTCCCCGTGAGCTGTGTTGCCACCTTGTCCGCCATCTGTGCATATAGTTCAGCTTTGGTTGGCATAGTGTTCTGTCCTCCTTTCAGTTTTGGGGTAAAAGGTGGGGTAGCATATTGCCACCCCATCCCTGCGACTATGGTGTTTACTGGTCGAAATCCGGGTACAACTCCAGCTCGGCAAACTCGGCATCACTCATGGCCTGGAGCTTGCCCAGTGCGCTGTCTGTCAACTCTCGCAGCTCGGTTTCCTCCGGGGCCAGTTCACCGCACATCTCAGTCAGAGCTTCGATCAGTCCGGTGCGGCTACCGGTATTGTAAATGCACATCAGGTTCATTTCCTCAAAAGTAAAGTTTCCCATATCAAATCTCCCTTTCCGCACTCTTTCTGGGCGCTGTCTTTTTGTGTTCTGCCTTGGGCTGGCTTTTCAGCTGCTCCATGACGGACTTTTTCTTTTCCCGTTCCTCCCGATGGGCAGCGGCAGCCAAATCCATGAGGGAAATGGACTGACCGCTGCGGGCCTGCTGTTCCAGCTCTGCCACCGTAGGCTCTTTTGCGCCATTGTTGATGATACCGTCGATCATGCCGTAATCGTCCTCCACGGCCATCTCCGCATTTTTCAGCGGATTTTCCGGCAGGAATCCGGGGATCTGGGTAAAACCAACACTGTCACAGTAATGACAGGATACCTTACCCTCCTGCTTGATCGCAACGATGTCACTGACACTCATAGAAGGACTGTGAAAATCCGCCGGTTTTTGCAGATTAAACTGCTCATATAGTTTTTCCAGCTGCTCCGGTACCGTGCCAGACTCCCTCAGCGGAGCAGTGTAAATGAGATCATAATTGCTACGGTCTATGGAAATGTCATGGGACTTTAGCCAGTCCAGATTCATAAAGCGCACATTCTGCGGATCGTCACGGCTCACCTGATAGATGGCAAAGCAATCTCTGTTCTGAGCAAGAAATGCCTGTTCCCGTTCCTGCTGATGTTCCTGGCGCTCCATGACCTTTTCGTGGAACTGAGGGCTTTTCTCCCATTCCTCACGGTCCACACCGAAAATGCCGCCATGATCCATGATTTCCTGCGAGTCAAATACCATACTCTCCGTATTGTCCTCATGCAGCACATAGACAGTCAAACCAGCGGCATCCAGTTCCAGCGCCCGTTCTCTGGTGATAGGGAGCATCCCATCATAGAAGTAGCCGTATTCCTGCATATCCGGTGTGGATACCTGCTCATCAGGCATAGGGTATTCATCCAGCGCCTGCTCTTGTGCTTCCGGCAGCTGGGAAGAAGCAGCCATCTGACTGACCTCTGCCTGCATCTGCTGGTAGGCAGCTTCCTGCAAGGTCTCAATCATGGACAACGGTGCGTATTTTACCGAGTCTCTGCCCAAATCGTTGTCATCACAAATCTGGAGAACTGCCTTCATGCGGGAAATCTCCGGCATATCCAGCTGACCACCATCCAACTCTTTCATGGACGCGGCATCGTAAAGGGTATAGTCCCAGCCGCTGTCACAGGACTGGATATGAAGATAGGTGGCATCGTCAATCAGAAACAAAGCCTCCTGCTGGTTGGCATCCGCCCCCAGCACTTCCATTTCCGGCATTGCCGCAGCCAGTTCCTTTACCGCTTTTTGCACCAGAGGATTATCACGGTAATAGTCGATTGCCTGGATGGTGTCCAGGTCAATGGTCTGGCCGGTCAAAATCGGAAAAGGTCCTTCATAGTCGCTTCCGTCTTTCAGCTCAAAACCAATGCCCTTGATCCCGTTCATTCGCTCTGCCGGAATCTCCTGATAAATGCGGACAGCTTCCTCCAAAGACAGGTTATCGTGGTATTCTCCGAGGTTTGGAAATTCCATGCACTCTGCTACATAGTAGGTCAGATCGCCGGTCGGCAGCCTATCAGATACCTTAATGGCATCTGCTGGCTGCTCTATCGGGGCGGTTTCCGGCTCTACCTTTGCATGAGGGTCGATTCCGCGCTCTTTGCAGATTTCCTTATAGTGGCGCTCAATGTCGGAGATCAAAGCGCCGGAGGTTTTGTTGATGGTCTCCAAACTGGCTCTCAGCTCTTTCAGCTCTTTGCCCTGGCTCCAGCTTGCAATATAGCCGAAGCTGTTTTCTCCGGTCTCGATGCCAAAATACTTGCAGACCGCATAGGAGATGCTTTCAGCCTCCACTTCCTCCGTGTGGCGGTTTTTGATTGCCTGTTTTTCTGCGGTTGGATCTTCCTCAACTGCAAGACGCCATTCAAACTGATTTTCGTCCACATAACGCCAATCCATATCAGAAGCAAACTGTTCGGCTTCTTTTTCTGTGGCAAAATCCAACTTGAAATCATGTTTGGTTCCACCTTCACTCTCCTGCACAACCTTCCATGACGGTAGCATTTCATATTTTTTAGGGTCATGGAGCTTGCTGTGGGCAATCTCGTGTACTGTGGCTGAAACCGTCTGAACCTCACTCATGCCCTGACGAATGGCAATTTTCTGATGATCAGCAGAAAAATAGCCGTCCGTATCAGCGGCCATTGCTTCAAAAGTAATCGGCACCGGTGCGCTGCGGCGCAGGGCCTCCATGAATGCCTCATAATTTGGCACATTGCCGGAAAGGGATGATGCAAGCTCAGGCAAAGGTTTCCCGTCGGTCTGGCTCACATCAAAGACCTTGACCGGACGAAACATGGGGATCTCGATTTCTTTTTCCTCTGTAACGATCTTTCCGTCTTTATCCAAAATCGGAGCCTTGGTATCCGGGTCCAGCTTCTGCTCCTCGATTTTCTTCTTATACGGTGTCGGGGCAATGATGGTAATGCCATGCTCGCCCTTTTTTACATGACGCTCAAACTGGTCTTTCCACTTATTGTATCCGGCTACCAATGTGGCGTCCGGCTTCTGCATATAGATGAGCATGGTGTTGTTTACCGAATAGCGGTGGAAGCGGGACATGACGGACAGATAGCGCATATACTTTTCACTCTCAAACAGTTCTTTGATGCCCTGCTCGATGCCATCTGTGATTTCCCTTAGCCGTTCTCGGTTGGTGGGTTTGTTCTCAGCCATGATTTTCAATCTCCTTTCCAAGTGTGTGATTTCTGCTGTGTGTTCCGCAATCCATGCCTTTTGTTCTTCTTCACTTTCATAAAGAAAAAGGTCCAGCAGGTACTCTACATAGGCTTTCTTCTGGATTGCTTCCACAAAGCGGGGGTGCGGTTCTTCCTCCGGTGTTTTGGGAGAACGGTCGGCTTCCCATTTTTTCAGCAGATAGTAGTAATCGGACAGTACGCGGTAACAGCGCTGTCGATCCTCCCGAAACTTCTGTGCCTCGTTTTTTTGCCGGACATATCTCCTGCGGGGAGGGGCCTGACTGTCATAGATCAGGCCAAAGTCCTGTGCCAGTTTCTCCGCCGCTTCTTTTGGGGAGAGGTTAAAGAGCTTTGCGGTAAAGTCGATCACATCCCCATCTTCACCGCAACCAAAGCAGTGGAACCGCTGGTCTACCTTCATGCTGGGGTTCTTATCATCGTGAAAGGGACAGCAGGCCATACCATTTCGTTTGACCTCGATCCCATAAAACGCTGCCGCATCTCTGGTGCTGACCGACTGCTTGACTGCTTCAAATACATTCTCTGCCATGTGCCTTTAACTGCTGGACTTTCTCACAGGAGGCTGGTATCCGGCAGCTTTCGCACGCTCACTGGCAGCTTTGCGGCGTTCTGCGCTGTATGGTTCCCTGAGTGATACACACCGCTTGGGGACGGTAAAGTTATGGGCGTCCTTTCGGGTGATCTGGTCGGGGTGCTTTTTTGCCAGCAGTTCCAGCTTCTCCATCAGACGGGGATCGTGGGTGTAGACCTCAGCCATTGGTTCTGCCTGGTTATAGAGGAGAATGGTTTCCCGTTCCACTAAAGAGAGCTTCATCGGCTGCCTCCTTTCCGCTGGTCAAATTCCAGCTTGAAGTTGGCGTACTGTCCATCGTCCTCCAAAACCACAGCGGCATCGTAGGTCTTTCCGGTTTTCTCCGAATATAGGCCCGTCACACGGACACGGCCATCGTTAAGCAGTGCAGACACCACAGCCTTGGTCGGCTGTTTTTTCTTGGCGGCCCACCATTTGTTGTTTTTCCAGATTGCAAATCTGCAAGAATCATTCTGACAGAAGAAACCTTTTTGCAGTTCTGCAACTTCCCCGCCGCAGCGAGGGCATTTGCCCACCACCTCACGGGGCGGAGTGAACAGGTACTCAGTTCCTTTGATGACCTGATAAGTTCCCACCAGATCTTTCAGCATGGTGCTGATCCCGTCCAAAAACTCCTCCGGGGCAAGCTGCCCGCGCTCGATCTCGCCCAGTCGGTACTCCCACTCGGCAGTCAGAAGCGGCGATTGCAGTTGTTCCGGCAGAACGGTGATCAGGGAAACTGCATCGTGGGAAGGGAGAAGCTGCACCGTTTTCCTGCTCTTTTTTCGTTCCAGAAAACCGGCAGATACCAGCTTTTCCAAAATACCGGCACGGGTGGCCGGTGTCCCCAGACCTTTTCTCTCAGCATCCTCTGGCATATCATCTTTTCCGGCAGTCTCCATCGCGGACAATAGGGTGTCCTCCGTAAAGTGCTGAGGCGGACTGCTTTTGCCTTCTTTGACGATTGCCGCAGCAACCGAAAGGGTCTGTCCTTCAGTCAGCTCCGGCAGGGCTTTCTCTGCGCCCTCTTTTTTCGGCTCCGCATCCTTCATTTTGGCACGGTAGGCGTCCTCCAGTGCTTTCCATCCGGGGTGCTTCACCGTTTTTCCTTTGGCGGTAAACTCCCTACCGGCACACGCTGCAATCACAACGGTTTCCGAATAGATATGGGGCTGGGCCACGGCACACAGCAGACGCAGGGCCACCAGCTCCAGCACCGCTTTTTCTCCCGCAGGAAGGGCAGAAAGGTCTGCATCCTTGAGATTTCTGGTAGGGATTACTGCGTGGTGGTCGGTTACTTTCTTGTCGTTGATGACCGTCTGCGGATCACAGGTAATGGCGATCCCTTTGCGAAATGGCATAGCATTGGCAACCAGATTCACCAGCACCGGCAGGCTGTCTGCCATATCACCGGTCAGATAGCGGCTGTCAGTACGGGGATAGGTGCAGAGCTTCTTTTCATACAGGCTTTGCAGATAGTCCAGGGTCTGCTGGGCTGTAAATCCAAGCAGGCGGTTGGCATCTCTTTGCAGAGTAGTCAGGTCATAGAGGGCAGGCGGCTTTTCGGATTTTTCCTTGCACTCCACTTTTTTGATTGTGACAGCTGCACCCTGACAGGCTTCTTTCAGCTGCTCTGCGCTTGCTCGGTCACTCATGCGCTCCCCGGATACGGTAAGACCGGGCAGCTCCAGCGCCACGGTATAAAAAGGAACCGGCTTAAATGTGTCGATTTCAGCTTCTCGCTGGACAATCAGTGCCAGCGTTGGGGACATCACGCGCCCGATGTTGAGGGTGCGGTGGTACAGCACGGAAAAAAGCCTTGTGGCATTGATCCCCACCAGCCAGTCGGCCTTGGCACGGCAGAGAGCAGCATCCCGAAGTCCATCATAATCTACACCTGGGCGCAGATTTGCAAAGCCTTCCCTTATGGCGGAGTCCTCCATCGAAGAAATCCAGAGCCTTTTCATCGGCTTCTTGCAACCTGCCAGCTCATAGACGCTGCGGAAGATCAGCTCACCCTCGCGTCCGGCATCGCAGGCATTTACCACCTCCGTCACATCCGGGGCGTTCATCAGCTTTTTCAGAATATCAAACTGCTTTTTCTTATCCTTTCCCACTACCATCTGCCAATGTTCCGGCAGAATAGGCAGGTCATCATATCGCCACTTGGCATACTTGGGATCATAACTGTCTGCATCCGCAAGACCGGCCAGATGGCCCACGCACCAGCTGACACGCCAGCCGTTCCCCTCCAGATAGCCGTCCTTACGAGCAGTCGCGCCGATCACGGCGGCCAGACTTTGTGCAACCGATGGTTTTTCAGCGATTACCAGTTTATATCTCATCATCTTCAGCCTCCCATTCTTCCCGCACAGGCGTGTGCAGTTTTTTCTCTATGCTGTTTTCCTCATCCAGTAGCAGGTTATAACCAAACCGGTAGTCATAGCGGTACAGTTTCCCCAGCAGGTCATTGATGATGATACGACAAGCCAAAATGACACGGGTTTTATCCACCTGCATCAGCTGGTAGCGTTGATAATTGCTGTAATATTCTTCGTGACGGCGGGTATTGCAGGCGGCATCTTCAAGTAAACTATCTACTGCATCCTGACAACCATCTTCTTTTTCCCCTTCCATGCAGTTCAGAAGTTCCATCATCAAAGGAAAGCTCTGTTCATCCATAGGAGCTTCTGCTGCAAGAAAACCGATCAAAGCGGATAAGAGCAGACGAGCCGCCGTCTGTTCTTGTTCCGTCAGCACGGCCATTGTTTTCTCCGCATTTGGCAGGATCTTTTCTTCCACAAACTCTGCCGCGTCACCGGAATAAAGCTGACGGATAGAATCTATGGACAATGAAACTGTCACGGTATCTAAGGAGAAATCAAAGGGGTCATCTTGCTTTGGCTTTCTCCGAAGTTTGTTTAACATGGTAGAAAGAATGTCGCCGCCAAAATACACGGCGATCACCAGCAGGTCAAAAACAGCAATCAGCTTGATAAATATAATCAGAACACTCATTTTTTTCGTTTCCTTTCTTTGAGCCAGCGTTCCATCTCACGATGGCAGATGCCTACGCAGGGGCTTCCATAACTCCCGCAGCCATAGCAGGGGTGGTTGTGGGGTAAAGAAGGAGGACGGGAAGTTTCCCTCCCGCCCTCCGGCCTGCGTGTCATCATGCGTTCATAGGGACTGTCTGTGAAACGGGTCATTTCACGCTGTCCTCGTCATCTTCTTCTGTGCTGCCCCCGTCAGCGTCCGGCTCGTCCGACTCCTCATTTTCGGTTTCCCATTCCTCGGAATCTTCCTTGCCATAATCATAATCGTCCAGACTGTCATTGCCCTTGGTCTTAGGCTTGTTCTTAACGAGCTTCAAATAGGCAAATACGCCACCGCCACCAAGCAGAGCCAGTAAAAGGACCAGCGCAGCCGGATTCAGTCCGGCAGGCTTCTCCTTTTCCGGCTCCGATATTTCTGCCGGAGGTTCCGGTGCTTTGCCCGTACATTTACTCTTATCAGTTGCACAGACCGGACAAGCCGTATTGACTGCCCCTGCTTCACATTTTGTCGTGCAGCTACACACAGCAGGCGGCTCCTCTTTGACATTTTCATCTTTCATCAGTGCCATCAAATCCGCTTCATCCACCTGGTTCAGAAAGTGAACAGCAGTCTTTTTATCCTCATTCGCCCTGTCGATCAGGATGTAAAAGTAATTTCCAGCTTTGGTCGTAACAGTAATAAGCTGCTTATTGCCTCCAAAATCATCCACCAGTGCCGCATTCCCCTCCGGTGTAAGTGCCGGTGCTGGTTCTGTTTCTTCCACAGTAACATTGCTGTCATTGGTAGAATCCTCTGCCGGTGCCGCCGGAGCCTGTTCTGACCCCTGTGCAAAAGCAGGGATCGTAAAGCCAAATGCCACAACCATTGTTAGGCAAAGGGCGGAAAGTGTTCGGAGCAATCGTTTATTCCTCATAGCTGTTTTCCTCCTGTTCGTTATTGTCATCAGCCAAACTGCCGGGAACTGTGCCACCGGACAGCATGGCGCTCAACTGGGTCGGGGTCATACGCAGGGCGCGCACCATCTGGACGATCTCCAGATTTTCTGCCTCGGTTTTCTGTGCTTCCAGCGCCTTGAGCTTTTCCTGATACTCTGCGATCTTCTCGCGGACCTTTGTAATCTCCTGGTCAATGCGCTCAATTTTGTTCTTTGCCATCGTCTATCACTCCTTCTTAAAAATCTCTGTTACCAGTTCATCAGGCCGTAGCCCTTAATGCTTTGATAATTCAGGTCATAACTTTTAATCTTGCAGGCATCGCCGGAATTTCCCTCCACGGTATAAACACGGCTGCCATCCGTACCGATCACGATACCTACATGGTCTGCTGTCCCATCCAAATCCCAGTCAAAGAAAATTGCATCTCCGGGAGCCAGATTGTTATAGCCTCTTGCGCCCCACTGTCCATGAGACTGGAACCACGGAACGCCCTGCCACTCACAGCCTGCAAAGCGCGGTTCACTTTTTCCTGCCTGGTTATAG
>OBVD01000791.1_pt1 | contig 15693 bp, 9 predicted proteins | sample 1495031 | NCBI WGS metagenome assembly OBVD01 (sample SAMEA2579967, study PRJEB22360) | human gut metagenome
ATAGATACACTCATCAGCAACAATGCACTATGGTCAAAAATGCTGGTGGAAGAGGATCCCGGGTTTTTTGAGAAACTGGCACAAGCGCAAAAACCGCGCTTTCTATGGATTGGATGTTCCGACAGTCGCGTTCCTGCAGAACGTTTAACCGGTCTTGAGCCGGGCGAACTCTTTGTTCACCGTAATGTTGCTAACCTGGTCATTCACACCGACCTGAACTGCCTTTCCGTGGTTCAGTATGCAGTGGATGTACTCGAAGTTGAACACATTATTATCTGTGGCCACTACGGTTGCGGCGGCGTACAAGCCGCAGTTGAAAACCCGGAACTGGGGCTTATCAACAACTGGCTGCTGCATATCCGCGATATCTGGTTCAAACATAGCTCATTGCTCGGCGAAATGCCGCAAGAGCGCCGTCTGGATACCTTGTGTGAACTGAACGTCATGGAACAGGTGTATAACCTGGGCCACTCCACCATTATGCAATCAGCGTGGAAACGCGGGCAGAAAGTTACCATTCACGGCTGGGCCTACGGCATTCACGACGGCTTGCTGCGTGATCTGGATGTCACAGCGACCAACCGCGAAACCCTTGAGCAACGTTACCGTCACGGGATTTCCAACCTCAAGCTGAAACACGCCAACCACAAATAAAAATGCCATGCCGGATGCAACACATCCGGCAACTTCACACTTACTCGTCCAGCAGAATCACTTTGCCGATATACGGCAGATGACGGTAACGCTGTGCGTAATCAATGCCGTAACCCACCACAAACTCATCCGGGATCGAGAAACCGATAAATTCTACCGGGACGTTCACTTCACGACGGGACGGTTTATCCAGCAGCGTACAAATCGCCAGCGACTTCGGTTCGCGCAGGCTTAAGATCTCACGCACTTTCGACAGTGTATTCCCCGAGTCGATGATATCTTCAACAATCAGCACGTCCTTGCCACGGATATCTTCATCCAGATCTTTGAGGATTTTCACATCACGGGTGGTGGACATGCCGCTACCGTAGCTGGAGGCGGTCATAAAGTCGACTTCATGAGATACCTGAACTTCACGGCACAGGTCCGCCATAAACATAAATGAGCCACGCAGCAGACCAACCAGCACCATATCGCTGCCGCTGTCTTTGTAACGCTCAGTAATCTGACGACCCAGTTCGGCGATACGCGCTTTAATCTCCGCTTCGGGGATCATTACTTCTACAGTATGTTTCATATCTCTAACCATATGATTTAAAAACAAATCACTTCGCACGGGCAGGTTTTGGCACCGCAACAAAGCGCAAGACACGCAGTATACCAGTAAAACTATTCATTCGCGGAATCTGTTAATAAAGCTCGAATTGTGATGACGATCACACATGTTAAAACCTATAATTAATTGCTACTAAAATATTAATGAATTGAAATGGTGTCTCTTTATGGCAATTAACAATACAGGCTCGCGACGATTACTCGTCACGCTAACAGCCCTTTTTGCAGCGCTTTGCGGGCTGTATCTACTCATTGGCGGAGGCTGGCTGGTCGCGATTGGCGGCTCCTGGTACTACCCTATCGCTGGTCTTGTGATGCTCGGCGTCGCCTGGATGCTGTGGCGCAGTAAACGTGCCGCGCTTTGGCTGTACGCAGCCCTGCTGCTCGGCACCATGATTTGGGGCGTCTGGGAAGTTGGTTTCGACTTCTGGGCGCTGACTCCGCGCAGCGACATTCTGGTCTTCTTCGGCATCTGGCTGATCCTGCCGTTTGTCTGGCGTCGCCTGGTCATTCCTGCCAGCGGCGCAGTTGCCGCACTGGTGGTGGCACTGCTGATTAGCGGTGGTATCCTGACCTGGGCCGGATTTAACGATCCGCAGGAAATCAACGGCACCTTAAGCGCCAATGCCACACCTGCGGAAGCTATCTCACCCGTTGCCGATCAGGACTGGCCTGCCTATGGTCGCAATCAGGAAGGTCAACGCTTTTCACCTCTGAAACAAATTAACGCCGATAACGTCCATAATCTGAAAGAAGCCTGGGTGTTCCGTACTGGCGATGTGAAGCAGCCGAACGATCCGGGCGAAATCACCAATGAAGTGACGCCGATTAAAGTGGGCGACACCCTTTACCTGTGTACCGCTCACCAGCGCCTGTTTGCGCTCGATGCCGCCAGCGGCAAAGAGAAATGGCATTACGATCCTGAGCTGAAAACTAACGAGTCTTTCCAGCACGTAACCTGCCGTGGCGTCTCTTATCATGAAGCCAAAGCAGAAACGGCTTCGCCGGAAGTGATGGCGGATTGCCCGCGTCGTATCATTCTTCCGGTCAATGATGGTCGACTGATTGCGATTAACGCTGAAAACGGCAAACTGTGCGAAACCTTCGCCAATAAAGGCGTGCTCAATCTGCAAAGCAATATGCCAGACACCAAACCGGGTCTGTATGAACCGACTTCGCCACCGATTATCACCGATAAAACCATCGTGATGGCCGGTTCAGTTACCGATAACTTCTCAACCCGCGAAACGTCTGGCGTGATCCGTGGTTTTGATGTCAACACCGGGGAGCTGCTGTGGGCTTTTGATCCCGGCGCGAAAGATCCGAACGCAATCCCGTCTGACGAACACACCTTTACCTTTAACTCGCCAAACTCCTGGGCACCAGCGGCCTATGACGCGAAGCTGGATCTGGTCTATCTGCCGATGGGCGTGACCACGCCGGATATCTGGGGCGGTAACCGCACACCGGAACAGGAACGTTATGCCAGCTCGATTCTGGCGCTGAATGCCACTACCGGGAAACTGGCGTGGAGCTACCAGACCGTTCACCACGACCTGTGGGACATGGATCTTCCGGCACAGCCGACGCTGGCGGACATCACCGTTAATGGTCAGAAAGTGCCAGTTATTTACGCTCCGGCGAAAACCGGCAACATTTTTGTGCTCGATCGTCGCAATGGCGAACTGGTGGTTCCGGCCCCGGAAAAACCGGTGCCGCAAGGTGCTGCGAAAGGCGATTACGTTACTCCGACCCAGCCGTTCTCTGAACTGAGCTTCCGTCCGAAGAAAGATTTGAGCGGTGCGGATATGTGGGGAGCCACCATGTTTGACCAACTGGTGTGCCGCGTGATGTTCCACCAGATGCGCTATGAAGGCATTTTCACGCCGCCATCTGAACAGGGCACGCTGGTCTTCCCGGGTAACCTGGGAATGTTTGAATGGGGCGGGATTTCCGTTGATCCAAATCGTGAAGTGGCAATTGCCAACCCAATGGCACTGCCGTTTGTTTCGAAACTGATCCCACGCGGTCCGGGTAACCCGATGGAGCAGCCGAAAGATGCCAAAGGCACGGGTACGGAATCCGGCATTCAGCCACAGTACGGTGTACCGTATGGTGTCACGCTCAACCCGTTCCTCTCACCATTTGGTCTGCCATGTAAACAGCCAGCATGGGGTTATATCTCGGCGCTGGATCTGAAAACTAATGAAGTGGTGTGGAAGAAACGTATTGGTACGCCGCAGGACAGTATGCCGTTCCCGATGCCGGTTCCGGTGCCGTTCAATATGGGTATGCCGATGCTGGGCGGGCCAATCTCCACGGCGGGTAACGTGCTGTTTATCGCCGCTACGGCAGATAACTACCTGCGCGCTTACAACATGAGCAACGGTGAAAAACTGTGGCAGGGTCGTTTACCGGCGGGTGGTCAGGCAACACCGATGACCTATGAAGTGAATGGCAAGCAGTACGTGGTGATCTCCGCAGGCGGTCACGGTTCATTTGGTACGAAGATGGGCGACTATATTGTGGCTTATGCGCTGCCGGATGATGTGAAGTAAGACTTGCTCAGATTGCTGACAACGTGCGCGTTGTTCATGCCGGATGCGGCGTGAACGCCTTATCCAGCCTACAAAATTGTGCAAAATCAATGGATTGCACAGGTAGCGTAGGCCTGATAAGCGTAGCGCATCAGGCAGATTTGCGTTTGTCATCAGTTTAATGCCCGGAGAGATCCGGGCATATTTCCAAATACGGTCTTTTTATACCGTAAACCCTAACATCATCCCCGTATCTTCATGCTCCAGCAGATGGCAGTGCGCCATATAAGCATGTTCTTTCGGTGCATCGTGATTAAACTTCACCAGCACTTCGCTGACATTACCTTCTATCTTAACGGTATCTTTCCAGCCCGCGCGATGAGCCGCTGGCGGTTTGCCATTTTCTGACAAGATACGGAACTGCGTGCCGTGAATATGGAACGGATGCAGCATCATGTCGCCCACACCAGAGATAACCCAACGTTCGTACTGCCCTTTCGCCGCCGCAAACATCGGCTTATTCATATCAAACGCCTGACCGTTGATTTTATTGGCATGGTGGAAATCGAACTTCCCGCCATGGTTCATATGATTCATATTGCCGTGCCCCATATGGCCCATCATCTGGCTATGATCCATCCCGGCCATCGCCTGATCGCCATATTTCTCCATCAGCATCTGCATCCCCATCATATCGAGCATCGGGTCCATAGAAAGTTGCAGCTTGCGTACCGTCAGCCCTTCCAGCGAAGGTAACGCAGGCAGGCTACTTAATGTGTCTGGCAAAGCACCGGAGGCACTAATAGCAATCGGCTGAATCCGCATTACCGGATGCGGCTTGTCAAACGGCGCAATCGCCATCCCCATCTGGCTGACCGGTAGCGTCACCAGGTCAAAGGGTTTGTTGTCGTTAACCTCCACCAGCACTTCAAAACGCTCGCCCATCAGCACCGGCAGCTCGCTCACCTTCACCGGTTCAGGTAGCAGACCACCGTCGCTGGCAATCACATACAGCGGGCGATTGTCGCTGGTGGCGAAATTGAGCGAGCGGGCATTACAGCCATTGAGCAAACGCAGGCGCAGCCAACCACGTGGGGCAGCGTGTTGTGGGTAGATTGCACCGTTGGTCAGCAGCGTATCGCCAAACCAGCCCACGGCGGCGGTCATCACATCCAGTTGATAATCAATCTGCCCATCAGCGTTAAATTTTTTATCCTGAACAATCACCGGAACATCATCGATACCCCACTGTTTTGGCAGCATTAATTTCAGGATCTCGTCATTTTCAATTACCACCAGCCCAGCCAACCCCATCGCCACCTGTCGCCCGGTCTTGCCATGTTGATGTGGATGGAACCAGCAAGTAGCGGCAGGTTGATCAACGTTCAACGTCACCGAGCGCTTGCCACCTGGCGGAATAATTCCCTGCGGGCCGCCGTCGACTTCACCCGGTACTTCCAGCCCGTGCCAGTGCAACGTCGTCTCTTCTGTCAGTTGGTTATAGATATCAACCGTTACCGCTTTGCCGCGCTGTAATTTCACCGCCGGCCCCAGCAGATTGCCGTTATAGCCCCAGGTAGTTGCAGTTTTCTCGCCAAAGGTAGACTGACCTGCGCCAATAGTTAACTGAATGCGATTACGGGCATCGGTCGTGAGCAAATCAGGGATCGGTAACGTTGGGCGTTCCGCCGCAAAGACTGCGCGGCTCCACAGCGGCAAGGCTGAAGCCACACCCAGCGCGACGGAATATTTTAAGAAATCACGACGTTGCATAGTTATTTCCTTATTCTTAAGCAGGCGAAACAAAATCAAACGTTGAGCATAGTCCTTCCCCTTACGGGAAGGTCAAGCCGCAGACACAATTTAATCGACAATAATGGTCGTCGCCTCGCTCGCAGTGTGCTAACGTTTATCTTCTTTAAGCCCCTGGTAGAAGCAATGAAGACGTTTTTCAGAACAGTGTTATTCGGCAGCCTGATGGCCGTTTGCGCAAACAGTTACGCGCTCAGCGAGTCTGAAGCCGAAGATATGGCCGATTTAACGGCAGTTTTTGTCTTTCTGAAGAACGATTGTGGTTACCAGAACTTACCTAACGGGCAAATTCGTCGCGCACTGGTCTTTTTCGCCCAGCAAAACCAGTGGGATCTCAGTAATTACGACACCTTCGACATGAAAGCTCTCGGTGAAGACAGCTACCGCGATCTCAGCGGCATTGGCATTCCTGTCGCTAAAAAATGCAAAGCCCTGGCCCGCGATTCCTTAAGCCTGCTTGCCTACGTCAAATAATCCCTGATACCTTTTTGTAGAAATATTGACCGTGCATCCGCGGTCAATGTTAGCTATTATGTTGCGCCCTTTTTTTACGGGTGTTAACAAAGGAGGTATCAACCCATGGCCGAAAAAAAACAGTGGCATGAAACGCTACACGACCAGTTTGGGCAGTACTTTGCGGTAGATAACGTTCTGTATCATGAAAAGACCGATCACCAGGATCTGATCATTTTTGAGAACGCTGCATTTGGTCGCGTAATGGCGCTGGATGGCGTAGTACAAACCACCGAGCGCGACGAGTTTATCTATCATGAGATGATGACCCATGTTCCGCTACTGGCCCACGGTCATGCGAAACATGTGCTGATTATCGGCGGCGGCGACGGTGCCATGCTGCGTGAAGTAACCCGACATAAAAACGTTGAGTCAATCACGATGGTGGAAATCGATGCGGGTGTCGTATCGTTCTGCCGTCAGTATCTACCCAACCATAACGCCGGTAGCTACGACGATCCGCGCTTTAAGCTGGTGATCGACGATGGCGTCAATTTCGTTAATCAAACCAGCCAGACCTTTGATGTCATTATCTCCGACTGCACCGATCCTATCGGTCCCGGCGAAAGCCTTTTCACTTCGGCATTTTATGAAGGCTGCAAACGTTGCCTGAATCCTGGCGGTATCTTCGTCGCACAAAACGGCGTCTGCTTTTTACAGCAGGAAGAAGCCATCGACAGCCATCGCAAACTCAGCCATTACTTCAGCGACGTTGGCTTTTATCAGGCGGCGATTCCGACCTATTACGGCGGTATCATGACTTTTGCATGGGCGACAGATAACGACGCCTTACGCCATCTCTCAACCGAAATTATTCAGGCGCGTTTTCTCGCTTCTGGCCTGAAATGCCGTTATTACAATCCGGCAATCCATACGGCAGCTTTTGCCTTACCTCAGTATCTGCAAGACGCACTGGCTTCACAGCCGTCCTAAGGAGAAGATAAGAAATTGAAAAAACTGAAACTGCATGGCTTTAATAATCTGACCAAAAGTCTGAGTTTTTGTATTTACGATATCTGCTACGCCAAAACTGCCGAAGAGCGCGACGGTTATATTGCTTATATCGATGAACTCTATAATGCCAACCGTCTGACCGAAATCCTGTCAGAAACCTGTTCCATTATCGGGGCCAATATTCTTAACATCGCCCGCCAGGATTACGAACCACAGGGTGCCAGCGTCACTATTCTGGTGAGTGAAGAACCGGTTGACCCGAAACTCATCGACAAAACAGAACACCCCGGCCCACTGCCAGAAACGGTCGTTGCCCATCTCGATAAAAGTCATATTTGCGTACATACCTACCCGGAAAGTCATCCTGAAGGCGGTTTATGTACCTTCCGCGCCGATATTGAAGTCTCTACCTGCGGCGTGATTTCTCCGCTGAAGGCGCTGAATTACCTGATCCACCAGCTTGAGTCCGATATCGTAACCATTGATTATCGCGTGCGCGGTTTTACCCGCGACATTAACGGTATGAAGCACTTTATCGACCATGAGATTAATTCGATTCAGAACTTTATGTCTGACGATATGAAGGCGCTGTATGACATGGTGGATGTGAACGTCTATCAGGAAAATATCTTCCATACCAAGATGTTGCTTAAAGAGTTCGACCTTAAGCACTACATGTTCCACACCAAACCGGAAGATTTAACCGACAGCGAGCGCCAGGAAATTACCGCTGCGCTGTGGAAAGAAATGCGCGAGATTTATTACGGGCGCAATATGCCAGCTGTTTAACGGCTCTGGCGGAGCTCCCAGGCTCCGCCAGATTTATTTACTTCTGCTGCACGAAATTGCGGTAAGCCGCCACGACCTGCAGAAAATCCTCAACGCCGCATAGCGACAGGCTTTCTTCGTCGTAGTAGTTCATCCCCTCTTCCATTTCATCGCCAGCGAATTCCAGTTGATTGGCGCGAACCATCACCTCTTCACCGTCCATCCACAGGGTGTATTCATGCCCTGCCCGTTGCCAGGACCGTTCGCTACCTTTCAGTGCGTGCGCTGCTTGTTCCACTTCATCAAGCAAGGCCAGGTTTTCTTTCACCTCTTCATTAAACCAGTGCCCGACCACTTCATGCCCCATGGACATACGCACCTTTACCACTCCGGTAATATCGCGCAGAAATTCGTAATCCATAGTGTGTTCCTCTGCTCCCGGCAATGCGCCGAAATCGCATCGCGCCATTGATGTAATTATCGCAGCCTTACCGGAGAAAAACAGCGGAACGGCGATGGTTTAGAAATAAAAAATGCCCGGGAATCTCATTCACCGGGCATTGTGTCGTTTATGCGCAGCGCGTGCGCTTACTTATTACACCGCAGTCTGGAAAATCACCCCATCGGCTTTTTCGGTGTACTGAGAAAGCTGGTTGAAGTTCAGATAACGATAAGTATCAACGGCAGTTTTATCTACTTGCGCAACGTAGGTCTGGTACTCTTCCGGCGTCGGCAGTTTGCCAATCAGCGCCGCAACAGCCGCCAGTTCTGCAGAAGCCAGGAAGACATTCGCGCCAGTCCCCAGACGGTTCGGGAAGTTACGGGTAGAGGTGGAAACCACCGTCGCACCGTCTGCTACACGCGCCTGGTTACCCATACACAGAGAACAGCCCGGGATCTCGATACGAGCCCCGCTCTTACCGAAGACGCTGTAGTAGCCTTCTTCAGTCAACTGTGCGGCGTCCATGCGGGTTGGCGGTGCCACCCACAGGCGGGTCGGCAACTGGCCTTTGTGCGCATCCAGCAGTTTACCCGCAGCACGGAAGTGACCGATGTTAGTCATGCAAGAACCGATAAATACTTCGTCGATCTTCTCGCCCTGTACCGCAGACAGCGGACGCGCGTCATCCGGGTCGTTCGGAGCACACAGGATTGGCTCTTTAATATCCGCCAGATCGATGTCAATCACTGCCGCGTATTCCGCATCTGCATCGGCTTCCAGCAGCTCAGGATTCGCCAGCCATTTTTCCATGCCCTGAATACGACGTTCCAGGGTACGACGATCGCCGTAACCTTCCGCGATCATCCACTTCAGCAGGACGATGTTAGAGTTAAGGTATTCGATGATCGGTTCTTTGTTCAGCTTGATAGTACAACCAGCGGCAGAACGCTCAGCGGACGCATCGGTAAGCTCAAAGGCCTGCTCAACTTTCAGATCCGGCAGACCTTCAATTTCCAGAATGCGGCCAGAGAAGATGTTTTTCTTGCCTTTCTTCTCAACGGTCAGCAGACCTTGTTTGATGGCATACAGCGGAATGGCGTGTACCAGATCGCGCAGGGTGATGCCCGGCTGCATTTTGCCTTTGAAGCGCACCAGAACGGATTCCGGCATATCCAGCGGCATTACGCCTGTTGCGGCTGCAAATGCCACCAGACCAGAACCCGCCGGGAAAGAGATACCGATCGGGAAACGGGTATGGGAGTCACCTCCGGTACCGACGGTATCCGGCAGCAGCATACGGTTCAGCCAGGAGTGGATTACGCCGTCACCCGGACGCAGCGACACACCGCCACGGTTCATAATGAAGTCCGGCAGCGTGTGGTGCGTGTTCACGTCAACTGGCTTCGGATACGCCGCGGTGTGGCAGAAAGACTGCATCACCAGGTCAGCCGAGAAGCCCAGGCACGCCAGGTCTTTCAGTTCATCACGGGTCATCGGGCCGGTGGTGTCCTGAGAGCCTACAGAAGTCATTTTCGGTTCGCAGTACGCGCCCGGACGAATGCCTTTCACGCCACAGGCACGGCCTACCATTTTCTGCGCCAGCGAGAAGCCGCGATCGCTCTCAGCGACATCTTTCGCCTGACGGAACACATCACTGTGCGGCAGACCAAGTGCTTCACGCGCTTTGGTGGTCAGGCCACGCCCGATAATCAGCGGGATACGGCCGCCAGCACGCACTTCATCAATCAGCACGTCGGTTTTCAGTTCGAAGGTCGCCAGCAGTTCGCCTGTTTCGTGGTTACGCACTTCACCTTTGTACGGGTAAACGTCAATCACGTCGCCCATGTTCAGGTTAGAGACGTCGACTTCGATTGGCAGTGCACCCGCATCTTCCATCGTGTTAAAGAAGATGGGTGCAATTTTACCGCCGAGGCACAAACCACCGCCGCGTTTGTTCGGCACATGTGGAATATCATCGCCCATAAACCACAGAACGGAGTTCGTGGCGGATTTACGCGATGAACCCGTACCCACAACGTCACCGACGTACGCCAGCGGGAAACCTTTCTGTTGCAGAGCTTCAATCTGTTTGATCGGGCCAACAACACCTGGCTGGTCTGGCTCAATACCTTCACGGGCGTTTTTCAGCATCGCCAGCGCGTGCAGTGGGATATCCGGGCGCGACCACGCATCCGGTGCCGGAGAAAGGTCATCGGTGTTGGTTTCGCCAGTGACTTTGAAGACGGTAACGGTCAGTTTTTCAGCCAGCGCCGGGCGATTCAGGAACCATTCGGCATCCGCCCAGGACTGCATTACCTGCTTCGCATATTCGTTGCCTGCTTTCGCTTTCTCTTCTACGTCATAGAAGTTATCGAACATCAGCAGTGTGTGAGAAAGTGCTTTGGCAGCGATCGGTGCCAGTTTGGCATCATCCAGCGCGTCGATCAGCGGATGAATGTTGTAACCACCCTGCATGGTGCCCAGCAGTTCGATGGCTTTTTCCGGAGTCAGCAGAGGGGATTTGGCTTCGCCTTTCGCGATAGCAGCCAGGAAGCCTGCTTTGACATAGGCGGCTTCATCGACGCCAGGGGGAACACGGTTGGTTAACAGATCTAACAGGAATTCTTCTTCGCCCGCGGGCGGGTTTTTCAGCAGCTCTACAAGTGCGGCCATTTGGTTTGCATCCAGGGGTTTGGGCGCAATCCCCTCAGCGGCACGCTCAGCTACGTGCTTACGGTATTCTTCTAGCACGACGGTTCTCCTCGCTCTCATTGTCATAGTGCGGCAGGCGATTCTCTTCACGCTCCTGTGAGACAGCAGTTTGTAGGGTAAATGCCCAGTACCGCAACGGGCAGAATAGCAGGATTTTGACGATGTGTTAATCTGTTTACAAAAAAGCAACATAAAAAAGTGGCTGAATCGTTAAGGATGGTCTAGAGATTGTTTCCCTCCGTAAAAACTTCGTTAATTCGCATGGTGATAATCACCTTTCTCAACGAATCCCAAGATTAGTCAAAATTTAAACTACCGCCTCTTTATACTCGGATTCACAGCACCTGCGGGTGGCAGTTCGCCGACCATTGCGATTTCCTTGAGATCCGAATTATGAAAATGACTTTGCCGTTTAAACCCCATGTGCTGGCGCTAATTTGCAGTGCCGGGCTTTGTGCCGCCTCTACCGGGCTATATATAAAAAGCCGCACAGTGGAAGCGCCTGTGGAAACGCAATCGACACAACTGGCTGTGTCTGACGCTGCCGCGGTTACGCTTCCTGCAACGGTTTCCGCGCCTCCCGTAACACCCGCCGTCGTTAAATCCGTATTCAGCACTGCACAAATAGATCAATGGGTCGCGCCCGTCGCGCTGTATCCCGACGCCCTACTTTCGCAGGTGCTGATGGCATCAACCTATCCGGCAAACGTTGCTCAAGCAGTGCAATGGTCGCACGATAATCCACTTAAACAAGGCGATGCTGCTATTCAGGCGGTATCTGACCAGCCGTGGGACGCCAGCGTTAAATCACTGGTGGCCTTTCCACAATTGATGGCATTGATGGGCGAAAACCCGCAATGGGTGCAAAACCTGGGCGATGCTTTTCTGGCGCAGCCGCAGGACGTGATGGACTCGGTACAGCGATTGCGGCAACTGGCGCAACAAACCGGTTCGCTGAAGTCATCAAACGAACAAAAAGTTATTACCACAACGAAGAAAGCTGTACCGGTAAAACAGACAGTCACGGCACCCGTCATACCATCCAATACCGTTTTAACTGCCAACCCCGTCATTACAGAGCCGGCAACAACCGTCATTTCCATTGAGCCCGCCAATCCTGATGTGGTCTATATTCCCAACTACAACCCAACCGTGGTTTACGGGAACTGGGCCAATACTGCGTATCCGCCGGTTTATCTGCCACCACCAGCCGGAGAACCGTTTGTTGACAGCTTTGTGCGCGGATTCGGCTATAGCATGGGCGTTGCTACCACGTACGCACTATTTAGCAGCATCGACTGGGATGACGACGATCATGACCATCATCATCATGACGATGATGATTATCATCACCACGATGGCGGTCATCGTGACGGTAATGGCTGGCAACACAACGGCGACAACATCAATATCGACGTCAACAATTTCAACCGTATCACCGGTGAGCATCTTACTGATAAGAATATGGCATGGCGGCACAATCCAAACTACCGTAATGGTGTGCCCTATCATGATCAGGATATGGCAAAGCGGTTTCATCAAACCGATGTCAACGGCGGAATGAGCGCCACGCAGCTACCTGCTCCAACACGCGACAGCCAGCGTCAGGCGGCAGCAAGTCAGTTTCAGCAACGAACACACAGCGCACCAGTCATTACACGAGATACCCAACGTCAGGCAGCGGCACAGCGGTTTAATGAAGCTGAAAACTATGGGAGCTATGACGACTTCCGCGACTTCAGCCGTCGCCAACCACTGACCCAGCAACAAAAGGACGCCGCTCGTCAGCGTTATCAGTCGGCCTCTCCTGAGCAGCGCCAGGCAGTCCGCGAGAAAATGCAGACTAACCCACAGATCCAGCAGCGAAGAGACGCAGCGCGTGAGCGTATTCAGTCAGCCTCGCCTGAGCAGCGCCAGGTGTTTAAGGAAAAAGTACAGCAGCGCCCACTGAACCAACAGCAACGTGATAACGCCCGCCAGCGTGTTCAATCAGCATCACCTGAACAACGTCAGGTTTTTCGGGAAAAAGTTCAGGAGAGCCGCCCACAACGTCTAAACGACAGTAACCATACTGTCAGGCTGAATAACGAGCAACGGTCAGCAGTACGCGAACGTCTCTCTGAGCGCGGAGCAAGGCGACAGGAAAGGTAAATTGCAGACGTAAAAAAAGCGGCGTGGTTAGCCGCTTTTTTAATTGCCGGATGTTCCGGCAAACGAAAAATTACTTCTTCTTCGCTTTCGGGTTCGGCAGGTCGGTAATGCTACCTTCGAACACTTCTGCCGCCAGGCCCACAGACTCGTGCAGAGTCGGGTGCGCGTGGATGGTCAGTGCGATGTCTTCAGCATCACAACCCATTTCGATTGCCAGACCGATTTCACCCAGCAGCTCACCGCCGTTAGTACCGACAATCGCACCACCGATCACACGGTGAGATTCTTTGTCGAAAATCAGCTTGGTCATACCGTCTGCGCAGTCGGAAGCGATAGCACGACCAGAAGCAGCCCACGGGAAGGTGGCGGTTTCATAGCTGATGCCTTTCTCTTTCGCTTCTTTCTCAGTCAGACCTACCCATGCAACTTCTGGTTCGGTATAGGCGATGGACGGGATAACTTTCGGATCGAAGTAGTGTTTCTTACCGGCGATAACTTCAGCGGCAACGTGACCTTCGTGAACACCTTTGTGTGCCAGCATCGGCTGACCGACGATATCGCCGATAGCAAAGATGTGCGGTACGTTGGTACGCAGCTGTTTGTCAACGCGGATGAAACCACGGTCGTCCACTTCCACGCCAGCTTTGCCTGCGTCGAGGTTTTTACCGTTCGGCACACGACCAATCGCTACCAGCACGGCGTCGTAACGCTGCGGTTCAGCGGGTGCTTTTTTGCCTTCCATCGTCACATAAATACCGTCTTCTTTCGCTTCAACGGCGGTAACTTTGGTTTCCAGCATCAGGTTGAATTTCTTGCTGATACGCTTGGTGAAGACTTTAACGATGTCTTTGTCAGCTGCCGGGATAACCTGGTCGAACATTTCAACCACGTCAATCTGTGAACCCAGCGCGTGGTATACGGTGCCCATTTCCAGACCGATGATACCGCCACCCATTACCAGCAGGCGTTCTGGTACTTCTTTCAGTTCCAGCGCGTCAGTGGAGTCCCAGATACGCGGATCTTCATGCGGAATAAACGGCAGTTGGATCGGGCGAGAACCCGCTGCAATGATCGCATTGTCGAAGTTGATCACGGTTTTGCCGTTCTCACCTTCAACTTCCAGGGTGTTAGCCCCGGTGAATTTACCCAGACCGTTGACCACTTTGACTTTGCGGCCTTTCGCCATACCAGCCAGACCACCGGTCAGCTGATTGATCACTTTCTCTTTCCAGGTACGAATCTTGTCAATATCGGTTTTCGGTTCGCCGAAGACGATACCGTGTTCAGCCAGCGCTTTGGCTTCTTCGATAACTTTTGCTACGTGCAGCAGTGCTTTAGAAGGGATACAGCCGACGTTCAGGCAAACACCGCCAAGGGTGTTGTAACGTTCTACGATTACGGTTTCCAGACCTAAATCAGCGCAACGGAAGGCAGCGGAGTAACCTGCGGGGCCTGCCCCAAGTACCACGACCTGAGTTTTGATTTCAGTACTCATCATGACCTCTATATATTTATCTCCGGCGGTCATACCCGTCGTCTTTCAGGCCGCAGCGGCGTTAGCTTCACGCCCTCACCCCAGTCACTTACTTATGTAAGCCCCTGGGGATTCTGGCGCTTGCTACCTTGCTGCACCCAGAAATCCATAGGGTATGTGAAGTAATACCCTAACCACCACCGGGTCGTTCTATCCGTCGGTATTTTACAAAATTGTTAACAATTTTTAAACAACAAACGGCAACCGATTTGTCTATTCGCTAATAACCTCAATACATTCATGAGATTACCAGAAAAAAGCCGGCCGTTGGGCCGGCTCTTTTACTTACATCACCAGACGGCGAATGTCAGACAGCGTGTTGTTAATGATGGTAATGAAACGGGCACCATCAGCACCGTCGATCACGCGGTGGTCGAAGGAGAGAGAAATCGGCAGCATCAGACGCGGCACGAACTCTTTACCATTCCACACCGGCTCCATCGCGGACTTGGAAACGCCGAGGATAGCCACTTCCGGCGCGTTCACAATCGGCGCGAAGTGGGTAGTACCCAGGCCGCCGATGCTGGAGATGGTGAAGCAACCGCCCTGCATTTCGCCCGCAGTCAGCTTACCGTCACGCGCTTTCTTAGAAATAGTCATCAGCTCGCGAGACAGCTCGATGATGCCTTTCTTGTTGACGTCTTTGAATACCGGAACAACCAGACCGTTCGGGGTATCCACCGCCACACCGATGTTGATGTATTTCTTCAGGGTCAGACGCTGACCGTCTTCCGACAGCGAACTATTGAAGCGAGGCATCTGCTCAAGAGCTGCAGCAACGGCTTTCATGATGAAGACAACCGGGGTGATCTTCACATCCAGCTTACGTTTCGCCGCTTCTTCGTTCTGCTGTTTACGGAACGCTTCCAGCTCGGTGATATCGGTTTTGTCGAAGTGAGTAACATGCGGGATCATCACCCAGTTACGGCTCAGGTTCGCACCAGAAATTTTCTGGATACGGCCCAGTTCCACTTCTTCGATTTCACCAAACTTGCTGAAGT
>OBVD01000796.1_pt1 | contig 15552 bp, 15 predicted proteins | sample 1495031 | NCBI WGS metagenome assembly OBVD01 (sample SAMEA2579967, study PRJEB22360) | human gut metagenome
GCAAGGCCCATGTGAGAGTCGCCGATTTCACCTTCGATTTCCGCTTTCGGCGTCAGGGCCGCCACGGAGTCAACGACGATAACGTCTACTGCACCAGAACGCGCCAGGGCGTCACAGATTTCCAGTGCCTGCTCGCCGGTGTCCGGCTGGGAGCACAGCAGGTTGTCGATATCGACGCCCAGTTTACGTGCGTAGATTGGGTCCAGCGCGTGTTCAGCATCGATAAACGCACAGGTTTTACCTTCACGCTGCGCTGCGGCGATCACCTGCAGCGTCAGCGTGGTTTTACCGGAAGATTCCGGTCCGTAGATTTCGACGATACGGCCCATCGGCAGACCACCTGCCCCAAGCGCGATATCCAGTGAAAGCGAACCGGTAGAGATGGTTTCCACATCCATGGAACGGTCTTCACCCAGGCGCATGATGGAGCCTTTACCAAATTGTTTCTCAATCTGGCCCAGTGCTGCCGCCAACGCTTTCTGTTTGTTTTCGTCGATAGCCATTTTTACTCCTGTCATGCCGGGTAATACCGGATAGTCAATATGTTCTGTTGAAGCAATTATACTGTATGCTCATACAGTATCAAGTGTTTTGTAGAAATTGTTGCCACAAGGTCTGCAATGCATACGCAGTAGCCTGACGACGCACCGCATCACGGTCGCCGCTGAAGCATTCCCGCCGGGTAATGCCTTCACCGCGGGCAGTGGCAAAAGCAAACCAGACGGTGCCGACAGGCTTCTCTTCACTGCCGCCATCCGGCCCGGCGATACCACTAATAGACACGGCATAATCAGCACGAGCCGCTTTCAGTGCGCCTATCACCATTTCCACCACGACGGGTTCACTCACCGCGCCATGCTGCGCCAGCGTCTCTTCGCGTACGCCGATCATCTGCGCTTTGGCTTCGTTACTGTAGGTGACAAATCCGCGTTCAAACCAGGCGGAGCTACCGGCAATATCGGTAATCACTTTCGCTACCCAACCGCCGGTACAAGACTCGGCAGTTGTTACGGTTGCGCCACGGGCTTTCAGCGCCTGCCCAACCTGTTCGCTTAACTGCATCAGTTCACTATCATTCATCACAACCTCTGTCAGTCAAAAATTTATGCCGGACAAGATAGCACTTTCGTCAGGAAGATGGTGTTGGCGTTGCAATTTTACGAGGAGGATTCAGAAAAAAGCTGATTAGCCAGAGGGAAGCTCACGCCCCCCTCTGGCAAATAGTTACTGCACGCGCGCCAGCGCCACGGCTTGTCCTAACTGCCAGACCGCCATTGCGTAATGGGTGCTGTGGTTATAACGGGTAATGGTGTAGAAGTTCGGCAGACCGTACCAGTACTGGTAACCGGTACCGACATCCAGACGCAGTAGGCTGGCTTGTTGATGGTTGCCCAGCGGCTGCTGTGGCGTTAAACCTGCCGCGGCAAGCTGCGAAATGCTGTACTTGGTTTTGAAGCCATTTGGCAAGCCTGGAGCCTGACCGTTTGCCATTACCGCGACCTGATCGCCTTTCACCCAGCCGTGCGCTTTGAAATAGTTCGCCACGCTACCGATCGCATCAACCGGATCCCACAGGTTGATATGCCCGTCGCCGCTGAAATCTACCGCATATTGTTTGTAAGACGACGGCATAAACTGTCCGTAGCCCATCGCCCCGGCAAAGGAACCTTTCAGATTGAGCGGATCGTCCTGCTCGTCGCGCGCCATCAGCAGGAAGGTTTCCAGCTCGCCAGAGAAATACTCCGCGCGGCGTGGGTAGTTAAATGACAGCGTTGCCAGCGCATCGAGGATGCGAGTTTTCCCCATCACGCGCCCCCAGCGGGTTTCAACGCCGATAATCCCGACGATAATTTCCGGCGGTACGCCATACACCTGCCACGCGCGATTCAACGCATCTTCATACTGATTCCAGAAAACCACACCGTTCTGCACGTTGTCCGGCGTAATAAATTTTTTGCGATAACGCAGCCATGCGCCGTTCGGACCTGATGGCGGTTTCACCGATGTGGTTGGTGCCTGGTTATCCATCAGCCGCAGTACCGAATCCAGACGCTTCGCCTGGGAGAGAATTTCCTGCAACTGCTGACGATCGAAACCGTGTTTGTTCACCATTTTGTCGATGAACTGCTGGGCATTCGGGTTATTAGCGAAATCGCCGCCCATCTGCATCACATTGTGCTGCGGCTCAAGCAGGAAGCCGCCAGACGGCGTTCCGGTGGTCGTTTCAGTCTCAGTAGGTTTTGGCTTGCTGCTACAGGCGGCAAGCAACACAAAAAGGGGAAGCAATGTTACATAACGACGCTTGAACATGAGGGGTCCATTTAACAGATTCAACCAGGGGCAAGTATGGTAAAGCATCACGCCCCACACAAGGAAGCGGTAGTCACTGCCCGATACGGACTTTACATAACTCAACTCATTCCCCTCGCTATCCTTTTACTCAAACTTTCAAATTAAAATATTTATCTTTCATTTTGAGATCAAAATAACACTTTTAAATCTTTCAATCTGATTAGATTAGGTTTCCGTTTGGTAATAAAACAATAAATCCTGAAGGAGAGAACAATGATAGAAACCATTACTCATGGTGCAGAGTGGTTTATCGGGCTGTTCCAAAAGGGCGGAGAGGTGTTTACCGGGATGGTGACCGGCATTCTTCCGCTGTTGATTAGCCTGCTGGTTATCATGAACGCACTGATTAATTTTATCGGTCAGCATCGTATTGAACGTTTTGCTCAACGTTGCGCCGGTAACCCTGTTTCCCGTTACCTACTGTTACCGTGCATTGGCACGTTTGTCTTTTGCAATCCGATGACCTTAAGCCTGGGTCGCTTTATGCCGGAAAAGTACAAACCCAGCTACTACGCGGCGGCCTCTTATAGCTGCCACTCAATGAATGGCCTCTTCCCCCATATCAACCCTGGCGAACTGTTTGTTTATCTTGGCATTGCCAGCGGTCTGACAACGCTGAACCTGCCACTTGGCCCACTGGCGGTGAGTTATCTGCTGGTTGGTCTGGTCACCAATTTCTTCCGCGGCTGGGTGACCGATCTGACCACCGCCATTTTTGAGAAAAAGATGGGCATTCAACTTGAACAAAAAGTTCACCTGGCAGGAGCAACATCATGACGCATATTCGGATCGAAAAAGGAACGGGTGGCTGGGGCGGCCCGCTTGAGCTGAAAGCCACGCCGGGAAAAAAATCGTCTATATCACCGCCGGTACCCGGCCTGCGATTGTTGACAAACTGGCACAGCTTACTGGCTGGCAGGCTATTGACGGATTTAAAGAAGGTGAACCCGCGGAGGCGGAAATTGGTGTCGCGGTAATCGACTGTGGCGGCACATTACGCTGCGGCATCTATCCGAAACGACGTATTCCCACCATTAATATCCACTCGACGGGCAAGTCCGGTCCGCTGGCGCAGTACATTGTGGAAGATATTTATGTCTCTGGCGTAAAAGAAGAAAACATCACTGTAGTGGGTGATGCGACACCACAACCCTCTTCCGTGGGCCGTGACTATGACACCAGTAAGAAAATCACCGAACAAAGCGATGGTTTACTGGCGAAGGTGGGAATGGGCATGGGGTCCGCCGTTGCGGTGCTGTTTCAATCTGGTCGTGACACCATCGACACTGTATTAAAAACCATTCTGCCGTTTATGGCATTCGTCTCGGCGCTCATTGGCATCATTATGGCTTCTGGCCTTGGTGACTGGATTGCCCACGGTCTTGCTCCGCTGGCGAGCCATCCACTGGGTCTGGTCATGCTGGCGCTCATCTGCTCCTTCCCACTGCTTTCACCTTTCCTCGGCCCAGGCGCAGTTATCGCACAGGTTATCGGCGTATTGATTGGCGTGCAGATTGGTCTCGGCAATATTCCGCCGCATCTGGCTTTACCGGCACTGTTTGCCATCAACGCGCAGGCGGCCTGCGACTTCATCCCGGTCGGTTTGTCGCTGGCGGAAGCCCGTCAGGACACGGTTCGCGTCGGTGTCCCTTCTGTACTGGTGAGCCGCTTTTTAACCGGCGCGCCGACTGTACTGATCGCCTGGTTTGTCTCCGGTTTTATCTATCAATAGAGGCTGAAACATGACCGTTATTTATCAGACCACCATCACCCGTATCGGCGCGAGTGCCACTGACGCCCTCAGCGACCAGATGCTCATCACCTTTCGTGAAGGCGCGCCAGCGGACCTCGAAGAGTATTGCTTCATTCATTGCCACGGCGAGTTGAAAGGTGAACTCCATCCTGGTTTGCAATTTACGCTCGGGCAGCATCGCTATCCGGTGACCGCCGTTGGCAGCGTGGCGGAAGACAACCTTCGCGAACTGGGTCATGTCACCCTGCGCTTCGATGGTTTAAACGAAGCGGAATTTCCGGGCACTGTCCATGTGGCAGGCCCTGTACCCGACGATATCGCGCCGGGATCGGTTTTGAAGTTTGAATCTGTTAAGGAGTAAAAAATGAATCAGGTTGCCGTTGTCATCGGTGGTGGGCAAACCTTAGGCGCGTTCCTGTGCCACGGTCTGGCTGCCGAGGGGTATCGCGTCGCGGTTGTCGATATTCAGAGCGACAAAGCCGCAAATGTGGCACAAGAAATTAACGCCGAATATGGTGAAAGTATGGCGTACGGTTTTGGTGCTGACGCCACTAGCGAGCAAAGCGTTCTGGCGCTCTCTCGTGGGGTAGATGAAATCTTTGGTCGCGTGGATTTGCTGGTCTATAGCGCCGGAATAGCAAAAGCAGCCTTTATCAGCGACTTCCAGCTCGGCGATTTTGACCGTTCGCTACAAGTGAATCTGGTGGGTTATTTCCTGTGTGCCCGTGAATTTTCGCGTTTGATGATCCGCGACGGGATTCAGGGTCGCATTATTCAGATCAACTCGAAATCCGGCAAAGTGGGCAGCAAACACAACTCTGGCTACAGCGCAGCGAAATTTGGTGGCGTCGGGCTGACTCAATCACTGGCGCTGGATCTGGCGGAGTACGGCATTACGGTGCATTCACTGATGCTCGGTAACCTGCTGAAATCGCCGATGTTCCAGTCACTGTTGCCACAATACGCGACCAAGCTGGGTATCAAACCGGATCAAGTCGAGCAGTATTACATCGACAAAGTACCGCTCAAACGCGGCTGCGATTATCAAGATGTGCTGAATATGCTGCTGTTCTACGCCAGTCCTAAGGCGTCGTACTGCACCGGACAGTCGATCAATGTCACCGGCGGTCAGGTGATGTTCTGATCAACAGCGGAGATCCATTAAGGATCTCCGTGAGACTATAGAATGCCTGATGCGCTACGCTCATCAGGCATACAGGACTTCCGCCACTACATTAAGGAAAAGTTATGGTATCCGCACTCATCACCGTCGCCGTTATCGCCTGGTGTGCGCAACTGGCCTTAGGCGGCTGGCAAATTTCTCGTTTTAACCGTGCCTTCGACACACTATGCCAGCAAGGGCGGGTTGGCGTGGGCCGTTCCAGCGGGCGCTTTAAACCGCGGGTCGTGGTCGCCATCGCGCTGGACGATCAGCAGCGCATCGTCGACACCTTGTTTATGAAAGGACTGACCGTCTTCGCCCGACCGCAAAAAATTCCCGCAATTACCGGTATGCATGCGGGTGATTTACAGCCCGATGTGATCTTTCCCCATGATCCACTATCACAGAATGCTCTATCATTGGCGCTTAAACTGAAACGTGGATAATTTCGTTGTGAATGTTACTTGCTTGCGAAGTTATCATTTTGAAACCTAAATCAGGTAATCACGCCCATGAAACCTCGTCAGCGTCAGGCCGCCATTCTGGAGTATCTGCAAAAGCAGGGTAAATGCTCGGTTGAAGAATTGGCGCAATACTTTGACACCACAGGCACAACCATTCGCAAAGATCTGGTCATTCTGGAACATGCCGGAACCGTCATTCGTACTTATGGCGGAGTGGTGTTGAATAAAGAGGAATCCGATCCGCCTATCGATCATAAAACACTCATCAACACCCACAAGAAAGAGCTGATTGCAGAAGCTGCCGTTAGTTTTATCCATGATGGCGATTCGATCATTCTTGATGCTGGCAGTACCGTTTTGCAGATGGTTCCCCTGCTCTCGCGCTTTAATAACATCACGGTGATGACCAACAGCCTGCATATCGTCAATGCGCTATCCGAACTGGATAACGAACAAACTATCCTGATGCCAGGCGGAACGTTTCGTAAAAAATCGGCCTCATTTCACGGACAGCTGGCAGAGAATGCCTTCGAACATTTCAGTTTCGATAAATTGTTTATGGGCACCGACGGCATCGATCTCAATGCGGGCGTAACCACCTTCAACGAGGTTTATACCGTCAGTAAGGCAATGTGCAATGCCGCGCGCGAAGTGATTTTGATGGCGGACTCATCAAAGTTTGGCCGTAAAAGCCCCAACGTAGTTTGCAGTCTTGAAAGCGTCGATAAGCTGATTACCGACGCAGGTATCGATCCGGCGTTTCGTCAGGCGCTGGAAGAGAAAGGGATCGATGTGATCATAACCGGAGAGAGCAATGAGTGAAGCACTACTGAACGCGGGACGTCAGACGTTAATGCTGGAGTTGCAGGAAGCAAGCCGTTTACCGGAACGTCTGGGCGATGATTTTGTTCGCGCCGCCAATATCATCCTGCACTGCGAAGGCAAAGTGGTGGTTTCGGGAATTGGCAAATCGGGCCACATTGGTAAGAAAATCGCCGCAACACTTGCCAGTACCGGCACACCGGCTTTTTTTGTCCATCCGGCAGAAGCACTGCACGGCGATCTGGGGATGATTGAAAGCCGCGATGTGATGCTGTTTATCTCTTACTCCGGTGGCGCGAAGGAACTGGATCTGATTATTCCGCGTCTGGAAGATAAATCTATCGCGCTGCTGGCGATGACCGGCAAACCGACGTCACCGCTGGGCCTGGCGGCAAAAGCGGTGCTGGATATCTCCGTAGAACGCGAAGCCTGCCCGATGCACCTTGCGCCGACCTCCAGCACCGTCAATACCCTGATGATGGGTGACGCGCTGGCGATGGCGGTCATGCAGGCGCGCGGATTTAATGAAGAAGATTTTGCCCGCTCCCACCCAGCCGGGGCACTGGGCGCTCGCTTGCTGAATAAAGTGCATCATCTGATGCGCCGTGACGATGCCATCCCACAGGTGGCGTTAACCGCCAGCGTGATGGATGCGATGCTGGAACTCAGCCGCACCGGTCTGGGGCTGGTGGCGGTATGTGACGCTCAACAACAGGTACAAGGCGTCTTTACCGACGGCGATTTACGTCGCTGGCTGGTTGGCGGCGGCGCACTCACCACGCCAGTTAATGAAGCGATGACGGTCGGCGGCACCACGTTGCAATCGCAAAGTCGCGCCATCGACGCCAAAGAGATCCTGATGAAGCGCAAAATCACTGCCGCACCGGTGGTAGATGAAAACGGCAAACTCACCGGCGCAATTAACCTGCAGGATTTCTATCAGGCCGGGATTATTTAATCCTTCATTCCCAGACGTTTCGCCAGCCGATGCAGGTTGGCGACGTCGGTTTCCAGCATCCGCGCGCAGGCAGCCCAGTTATGATGATTTTGTGCCAGTGCCTGGCGAATAGTTTCACGCTGGAACGCTTCTGTCGCTTCACGCAGGTTTTGCTTAACAACGGGCACCGCCGCCGCTTCTGGCGGCGGCAACGTCACCTCAGGAAAAGCAAAATGTTGCGCCTCAAGAATCACTTCATCGCCGTTGCGGGTGGCTCTCGCCAGCACTACCGCCCGATGAATAGCATGTTCCAGTTCGCGCACGTTCCCCGGAAAACGATAGTGTTGCAGTAAATTTCGCGCTCCGGCACTTAATACCACGCGGGAGAGCCCCAGCCGCAAACGACACTGCTCGCAGAAATACCCCGCCAGCAGAATGACATCATCGCCCCGCTCACGCAGCGGCGGCACCGAAAGTGGAAACACGCTCAGGCGATGAAACAAGTCAGCGCGAAATCGCCCTGCCAGCACCTCTTCGCGTAAGTCGCGGTTAGTCGCCGCCAGCACGCGCACATCGACCCGCAAACTACGGTCATCGCCAACGCGCTGAATATCGCCATACTGCAACACCCTCAGCAGCTTGGCCTGCAATGCCAACGACAACTCGCCGATCTCATCCAGAAACAGAGTGCCGTTATCCGCCATTTCAAACTTCCCGCTGCGGTTACTGATAGCGCCAGTAAACGCTCCTTTCACATGCCCGAACAACTCACTTTCCGCCACACTTTCCGGCAGTGCAGCACAGTTGAGATAGACCAGCGGATTCACCGCCCGTGGCGAGGCTTCATGAATCGCTTTCGCCACCAGCTCCTTACCGGTTCCCGTCTCACCGCTGATCAGGACGTTGAGATCGGACGCCGCCACAATCTCAATCTCTTTTTTCAGTTGCGTCATGCCAGGGGACAAGCCAATCATCTGCGTCTGTTTCACCGCTTCAAACGGCGTGGCATCGCCTGGCATCATATTCTGGCTTTCCAGTTGTTCAATCAGCAACGCATTGCTTAACGCTCCCGCCGCCAGCGCAGCAATCAGCCGTAGCTCTTCGTCGCTGAAAACATCGAACTGATCGGGCTGCATCCCGTCGAGCGTCAGTGCGCCGATCAGGTTTTGCCCGGCAAACAATGGCAGACCAACGCAGGCGTGAACCTTCAGACTCTCCTGCCCAGGAATCAAACCGTCATAGGGATCGGGCAATTCGCTGTCTGCGGGAAAGCGCACCACATCCCCGGCGCGGGCAATCGCTTCCAGCCGTGGATGCCCTTCCAGCGCAAAGCGTCTACCGAGTACATCCTTTGCCAGACCGTCGATGGCAAGCGGAATAAACTGCCGCGAATCGTAACGTAGCAACGCAGACGCATCGCACTCCAGCACCTGACGTAGCGTGGTGATCAGGCGCTGAAAACGATCCTGATGACCAATCCCACGCTGCAATTCGATGGCGATATTCGCCAGCACATCAACGGAAAAACTCATCTTTGCCTCACTGTCAATTTGACTATAGATATTGTCATATCGACCATTTGATTGATAGTCATTTTGACTACTCATTAATGAGCATAATTTTATTTATAGAGTAAAAACAATCAGATAAAAAACTGGCACGTAATCTGCAATTAGCAAGACATCTTTTTAGAACACGCTGAATAAATTGAGGTTGCTATGTCTATTGTGGTGAAAAATAACATTCATTGGGTTGGTCAACGTGACTGGGAAGTGCGTGATTTTCACGGTACGGAATATAAAACGCTGCGCGGCAGCAGTTACAACAGCTACCTCATCCGCGAAGAAAAAAACGTGCTGATCGACACCGTCGACCATAAATTCAGCCGCGAATTTGTGCAGAACCTGCGTAATGAAATCGATCTGGCGGATATCGATTACATCGTGATTAACCATGCAGAAGAGGACCACGCTGGGGCGCTGACCGAACTGATGGCGCAAATTCCCGATACGCCGATTTACTGTACTGCCAACGCTATCGACTCGATAAATGGTCATCACCATCATCCGGAGTGGAATTTTAATGTGGTGAAAACTGGTGACACGCTGGATATCGGCAACGGCAAACAGCTCATTTTTGTCGAAACGCCAATGCTGCACTGGCCGGACAGCATGATGACTTACCTGACAGGCGACGCGGTGCTGTTCAGTAACGATGCTTTCGGTCAGCACTACTGCGACGAGCATCTGTTCAACGATGAAGTGGATCAGACGGAGCTTTTCGAGCAGTGCCAGCGTTACTACGCCAATATCCTGACGCCGTTCAGCCGCCTGGTAACACCGAAAATTACCGAGATCCTGGGCTTTAACTTACCAGTCGATATGATAGCGACCTCTCACGGCGTGGTATGGCGCGATAACCCGACGCAAATTGTCGAGCTGTACCTGAAGTGGGCCGCTGATTATCAGGAAGACAGAATCACCATTTTCTACGACACCATGTCGAATAACACCCGCATGATGGCTGACGCTATCGCCCAGGGAATTGCGGAAACCGACCCACGCGTGGCGGTGAAAATTTTCAACGTCGCCCGAAGCGATAAAAACGAAATCCTGACCAATGTCTTCCGCTCAAAAGGCGTGCTGGTCGGCACTTCGACGATGAATAACGTGATGATGCCGAAAATCGCCGGGCTGGTGGAGGAGATGACCGGATTACGCTTCCGTAACAAACGCGCCAGTGCTTTCGGATCTCACGGCTGGAGCGGCGGTGCGGTGGATCGCCTTTCCACGCGCCTGCAGGATGCGGGTTTCGAAATGTCGCTCAGCCTGAAAGCCAAATGGCGACCAGACCAGGACGCTCTGGAGTTATGCCGTGAACACGGTCGCGAAATCGCCCGTCAGTGGGCGCTCGCGCCGCTGCCGCAGAGCACGGTGAATACGGTAGTTAAAGAAGAAACCTCTGCCACGACGACGGCTGACCTCGGCCCACGAATGCAGTGCAGCGTCTGCCAGTGGATTTACGATCCGGCAAAAGGCGAGCCAATGCAGGACGTTGCGCCAGGAACGCCGTGGAGTGAAGTCCCGGATAACTTCCTCTGCCCGGAATGCTCCCTCGGCAAAGACGTCTTTGACGAACTGGCATCGGAGGCAAAATGAGTAACGGCATTGTGATCATCGGTTCGGGCTTCGCCGCCCGCCAACTGGTGAAAAATATTCGCAAACAGGACGCCACTATTCCATTAACCCTGATTGCCGCCGACAGCATGGATGAGTACAACAAACCTGACCTCAGCCATGTTATCAGTCAGGGGCAACGTGCCGATGACCTTACCCGCCAGACGGCGGGTGAATTTGCCGAGCAGTTTAATCTGCACCTGTTTCCACAAACCTGGGTGACGGATATCGATGCCGAAGCCCGTGTGGTGAAAAGCCAGAATAATCAGTGGCAATACGACAAGCTAGTACTGGCAACCGGTGCCAGTGCCTTTGTCCCGCCTGTGCCTGGGCGTGAGTTAATGCTGACGTTAAATAGTCAGCAAGAGTATCGCGCCTGTGAAACGCAACTGCGGGATGCCCGACGCGTGTTGATTGTTGGCGGTGGTTTGATTGGTAGCGAACTGGCGATGGATTTTTGTCGTGCAGGCAAAGCGGTCACGCTAATCGACAACGCTGCCAGTATTCTGGCGTCGTTAATGCCACCGGAAGTAAGCAGCCGCTTGCAGCATCGGTTGACGGAGATGGGCGTTCATCTGCTGTTGAAATCTCAGTTACAGGGGCTGGAAAAAACGGATTCTGGCATTCTGGCAACGCTGGACCGCCAGCGTAGCATCGAAGTGGATGCGGTAATTGCCGCCACCGGACTGCGCCCGGAAACCGCCCTGGCACGACGCGCCGGGCTGACGATTAATCGCGGCGTTTGCGTCGATAGTTATCTGCAAACCAGTAATGACGATATTTATGCGCTGGGCGATTGCGCGGAAATCAACGGTCAGGTACTGCCATTCCTGCAGCCGATTCAACTTAGCGCGATGGTGCTGGCAAAAAATCTTCTCGGCAATAACACGCCGCTGAAACTACCGGCGATGCTGGTGAAAATCAAAACGCCGGAATTACCGCTGCATCTGGCAGGCGAAACCCAGCGTCAGGATTTACGCTGGCAAATTAATACCGAACGCCAGGGAATGGTGGCTCGCGGTGTTGACGATGCTGACCAGCTTCGCGCCTTTGTGGTCAGTGAGGATCGGATGAAAGAGGCATTTGGATTGTTGAAAACATTGCCGATGTAGGTGGGCTACTGTGCCTAAAATGTCGGATGCGACGCTGGCGCGTCTTATCCGACCTACGGGGACGCATGTGTAGGCCGGATAAGGCGTTTACGCCGCATCCGGCAATGGTGTCCAAATGCAACACGTTTTATCCGTTCTGGACTTCACCCGCTAACCAACGCGCCGCAGCAATAACCCCCTGCCCCAGAGACAAACCGCCATCACCCGCCGGTAAACTCTGTGGAAAGAGCAATGTGAAATCAGCGAGATAATGCGCCAGACGTGCACGCAGCAAACGGTTATGAATAACCCCGCCGCTAAATACCAGCGTAGTGATACCACGCATCGTGGCCTGCTCACGCATCAACGCGGCAAAACCCTGCGCCAGCGCATCATGAAACGCCCACGCGCGTTGATTAACCGGTGCCTGCCAGTTCAGCCACTGCTGCCAGAAAGCGGCGAGATCCAGTTGATTGTCCACCAGCGGCATCGTCACCGGATGCGTCACTCCGTGGCATGAGGCTGCGAGCGCCTCCAGAGCACAAGCCGCTTCACCTTCATAACTTAACGTGGCTGGCGCACAGCCCAGTGCCGCCGCCACTGCATCGAACAACCGCCCACACGATGACGCCAGCGGCGCGTTAATTCCACGCTCAATGGCCCGCGCCAGCACGCTCCAGTTTTGCTGTTGCACACTTGCTGTTTCAGGGTAATTCTGCCACTCCGGCACAAAGCGCAGGCACTGCGCCAGCAGGTTTCGCCACGGCTGCTTCGCTGCCAAATCGCCACCCGGAAGCGCCACTGCAGGCAAGCCGCCCAGGTGCTCACATTCGCGATAGTTCACCCGCAGGCACTCGCCGCCCCACAAAGCGCCGTTCTCCCCCATACCGATACCGTCGAGCGTCAAAGCAATGACATCACCGCCATCCAGCGGCCACTGATGCTCTGCCAGACACGCCGCTGCATGGGCATGATGATGCAGTACCGTTTGCGTCGGCAGATTCATTTCACGCGCCCACTGGCTGGAGACATAGCCCGGATGCGCGTCATGCACAACGTATTGCGGGGTAAAATCGTAGATGTTTTGCATCAGGCGTAACGCTTCGCGCCACTGCATCTGGATGCCATCGTCACTTAAATCGCCCAGATGCTGACTCAACACCGCTTGTTCACCGCGCACCAGGCAGAAGGTATTTTTCAGATCCGCGCCGAGACACAGCACAGGCGGAACATTTTTAAAGCCCGGAGGCAAAGCCAGCGCATCCGGCACATACCCCCGCGAACGGCGCAGCATTTCGCCGCTTTCGCGCACCACCGAATCATCCATCCGCTGCACGATGTCGCGGTTATGTATCAAGAATCCGTCGGCAATGCCCTGCAAATCCGCCAGCGCCTGTTCGTTGCTGATAGCTGGTGGTTTACCGCTCAGGTTGCCGGAGGTCATCACCAGCGGGCATTGCAGTTCCTGTAACAGCAAATGCTGGAGCGGGTTCGCAGGCAACATTACCCCGACTTCGTTAAGGTCAGGGGCGATATCATCACAAAGCTCAGGAACGTATTTTTTATCCACCAGCACAATCGGCGCGGCGGGCGTGGTAAGCAACTGGCGCGCAGCGTCTGGTAAACCGTCAGCCACTGGCAACATGACCGCCAGCGGTTTCGCCGGGCGATGTTTGCGCGCCCGAAGTGTCGCCACCGCGTTACTGTTACGTGCATCGCAGGCAAGATGAAATCCGCCAATCCCTTTGATGGCGACAATGTTGCCCATTTTTAACTGTGCGATAGCCGCCTGTAATGCCGCCTCTTGTTCTGCATGTTCACCATGACTTACCCATTCAAGATGCGGGCCACACTCCGGGCAGGCCACCGGCTGGGCGTGGAAGCGACGATCGAGCGGGTCGCGGTACTCTTTGTCACAAGCCGGACACAACGGAAACGCCGCCATCACGGTAAACGGGCGGTCGTAAGGCATGGCGCGAATAATGGTGAAACGCGGGCCGCAGTGGGTACAGTTGATAAACGGATAACGATAACGCCGTTCGCCTGGGGTATTCATTTCGGCAAGGCAAGCAGGGCAAGTAGCGGCATCCGGGACAATTTGCGTATTCATGGCACCTCCCGCGCTCTGGCGGATGGTGAACTCAGTGGGCAGTTGTGACCAGATGTACGGCTCACGCTCGACGCTATCAATACGCGCCAGCGGCGGGCAGTGCTGATGCAATTGAACAAGAAACGTTTCCGGGTCTTCCCGCAGCCGGACTTCTACGCCATCGCCGTCATTACAGACATCGCCGTGAAGATTTAATTGCTGTGCCAGCTGCCAGACAAACGGACGAAAACCGACGCCCTGCACTTTGCCACGAATACGCAGTTGGACACCGCAAGATGTGTTTTTTGCCATTGAGTTATTCCCGCCATCATGAATTGCGTAACCCGTCCTGCCGGACACGACTGCGTCGTATCCGGCAGTCTCAGGTCGGCGATACCGCCAGCTCCGTATTCTACGAATATTTCCGGGAATTCCTTTGATGCCAGAACAGTTCTGTAAGATTTTTAGAACATCAGCGCCGTACGGCGGCGTTTTTCTGCACTCAGTTGTTCAAGTTTATTACGATCGACACAAATCAGCGCATGAGTCGGGCAAGCCGCCATACACGCCGGGCCGTCTTCACGATGGTTGCACAGGTCACATTTATTGGCTTCGGCTTTGTCAGCCCGTACATTCAGCCCCGCGCCGCTGTTGCGAATCACCGGACGTACCACCACTTCCATCGCGCCATACGGGCAAGCCACAACGCAGGTTTTGCAACCAATGCAACGTTCCTGCATCACATGAACAAACCCTTTATCACGGCTGATAGCACCATTCGGGCAGACGTTAGCGCACGGTGCATCTTCACACTGACGGCAAACTGTCGCCGTGGAAATGTTCACACCTTTAATGACATGGATACGCGGTAAAAATGTTTCCGGGGTCAGCGATGCACAGTCCTGATTTTCCTGATGAGAAACCACGCACGCCACTTCACAGGTACGGCAACCAATACATTTACTCGCGTCAGCAATGATGAAACGGTTCATCAAATTCTCCAGCAATGACAGTTAATGCGCCGATACATTCACAAATCATGCCAGTTTTTAATTCACTGTTATTTAAGGAAATTAATTTCTGTAATGCAGGAAAAAAGATGTCATCGACACTAGTGACGATGACATGTGATGACAATGTTTATCGCGAAAGAGCAATGAGTGAGTCGCGGCGGATCAGTTTTCCGCTGAAGGTTTTCGGCGGTGAGAAATCCCCGCCATCGAGCATAAAAATCAGCCGTCCAATAATTTCCTGAATCATCTCAGTCACCGGAATTTTTACGCTGGAGAGCGCCGGAACGATATAGGGGGCAATTGCGATATCATCGAATCCGATAACTGACACCTGCTCTGGCACCGCTACGCCGCGCTCGTGCAACGCTTTCATCGCACCTATCGCCATATCGTCGTTACTGGCAACTAACGCGCTAAATTTAGCCCCACGTTCGAGCAACGTTTCTACCCCTTCGGCCCCGCTGGCGGGCGTCCATTTACCGTTAGCGATAAGTTTTTCATTGAGCGCAATACCATGCTGCGCCAGCGCGTCTTTATACCCGGCAAGACGTTCAATGCTGGTGGGGGAATCCATCGAGCCGGTAAGGAAAGCAATCTCCTGATGCCCGGCGTTTATCAACTCTGCCACGGCGTTAAAGCTGGTCTGTTTATGATCGCACCAGACGCTATGGCTGCTATTTTTGCGCAGGCGGC
>OBVD01000797.1_pt1 | contig 15542 bp, 13 predicted proteins | sample 1495031 | NCBI WGS metagenome assembly OBVD01 (sample SAMEA2579967, study PRJEB22360) | human gut metagenome
GCGCCTTGATTCCGGTTCGGGGGTGCCGGGCGGCCGCCCCCGCCTCAACGTGTGGTTCGCGGGCTTCGACGGCGGCGACGACCTGACGTTCGAGGCCGTGCTGGACGAGGAGCCGCGCGATTCGATGGTGATCAGCACGCCATGGGCCGAAGACCCGCTCGCGTTCTACTACAACCAGAAGATCGTCGCCATGCAGGCGAGGGGCAGCTTCAAGAAGGGGCTTTTGGTGCACGGGTTCTGCCCCGAGAGCTCGTTCGGCCTGCTGGACTGGGGGCGCGGCGTATGGACGCGCGACAACACGTGGTACTGGGCCGTGGCGCAGGGTTGGCAGGACGGTCGTCGCTTCGGCCTCAACCTGGGCTACGGGTTCGGCGACACGTCGGCGGCTTCCGAGAACATGGTGTTCGTCGACGGTGCTGCGCACAAGCTGCGCCGCGTGGACTTCGGCATCCCCGAGAAGACGGGCGGCGCGCACGCGAAGAAGACGGCCGATCGCTACCAGCTCATGCAGCCCTGGCATATGACCGACGACGAGGGACGACTCGACCTCGTGTTCACGCCGCTGCTCGACCGTGTGGACTGGATGGACTTCAAGCTGATCCGATCCGACCAGCACCAGGTATTCGGCCGCTTCGACGGTGCGGTGACGCTTGACGACGGCTCGGCCCTGCCTGTGTCGAACCTGCTTGGCTCTGCCGAGGTCATCCACAACGTGTACTGACGCGCTCGACGGCGAAGCGCCCCGCCGGTCGACAGGGCGCTTTTCTCGCATGCGCGACGACGCGCGTAGTTTCGGCGCGGCAGCTGGGGCATGCCCAACACCAAGGCGTCTGCCCGTTCTGCGCTAGATTGCGCACACGGCCTTCCCGCAAGCTACGCCGTCGGCGATGCTGCCCACGCCGCAGATGCCGTTGCGCACTTCGCCGCAGGCGTGCAGGCCGGCTATGGGCTGGCCGTTCTCGTCGCGCACGGCGAACGTCCCGTCGTCGGCATCCAGGCCGCCGATGGTGATATGCGCGGCCCAGGTAGCGGGCGCGGCGTAGAACGGAGGCTCCTTGACGGGGCTCAGATCGCTGAACAGGTAGCGCCCGAAATCCTCGTCCTCGCCCGTTTCGCAGAAGCCGTTGTAGCGCTCCATCTCGGCGGTGAAAGCGGTCGCGTCGACGCCCATCTGCTTCGCCAGATCCTCGAGCGTGTCGGCCTTGAACAGCTGACCCCGGCGCAGCAACGTCTCTTCTCCGGGCGACGCCTCGGTGACGTACACGCTGTTCGCGTCGCTGATCATGAAGCACAGGCTGTCCTCCTGCTCCATGAGCGCCGCCGTCATGGTTAAGCGGTCGGTCGTCTCATCCAGGAAACGCTTGCCCTGCTTGTTCACGATGGGGCTTTCGGCGAACGTGCCCGAGACGTTCTCTGCCGAGAACGTGAGGGGATCGTTGAACGGGAACATCATCTGGTTGCCCATGTCGGCAACGGCTGCGCCCAGATCGCGTGCCATGACGATGCCGTCGCCGGTGTGGCCGTTCACGTTCGTGGTTGCCAGCGTGCCGGAGGGATAGGGCCACACTTCGTTGTACTCGCGCAATAGCTCGGCATTGCCCGAGAAGCCGCCGGATGCGAGGATCACCGTCGGCGCGGTCACCTTGTACACGGTGCCGTCTTCGGCAAGCGATTCCACGCCCTTCACGACGCCGCCTTCCACTGAGAGCTTTTCCGCGGATGTGGCCAGCAGCACTTGGACGTCGAAGCCGCCCTTCGTCAGCACGTCGTCGAAGAAGTCGAAGTACCCCTCTCCACAGACACCCGTCGTGGGGTTCGACCAACGCGGGTACGTGTACCCCGTGATGAGATGGGTCGGCGTTTGCCAGGAGAAGCCCAGCTCGGTCATCCAGTCGTTCGCGGCGGCGATGTTGCGCGCAACGGGCAGGTAGACGGCGGGCGGCAGACCCTCTCCCGTGGTGGCAGCGAAGTCGAGCGCGTAGAACTCCTGCGAATCGAACAGCTTGGTATCGCCCGAGGCCTTCTAGTCGTCGTATTGCGCGCGCACGGTTGCCACGAGCTCTGGATCGGTCTCGATCACCAGCTCGCTCGCCAAAACTTCCTCGACGTAGCGGTCCAGCTGCTCGCTCATCTCCGGACGCGCTTCGGCGGGCGCGGTCAGGTATTCCAGATAGCCGCCTGATACCAGGCAGTTGCCGCCTATGTTGGAGTTCTTCTCCAGCACGATCACGCGCTTTCCCGCTTGCGCCGCCGCAAGGGCCGCGCCCATGCCGCTGGCTCCTGCGCCCACCACTACGACATCGGACTCGAGACCCTTCGTCTCGCCGACGGGCTCGCTCGCGCCTACCTTCTTGAGCTGCGACGATTTCCCGCCCGCCTCATCGACGCACGCGGCTACGGCGTTCACGATGCCCATGCTGGTCAGAGTCGCGCCGGTCACCGTGTCCACGCCCAGCCCCTGGGCGCTCACGATGCGCTCGGGCATGAGCTGCACGGCCGCGTCGGCGATGCGGGCGGTATCGCGATGCTCGATCACGCGCACGGAGGAGATGGCGTTGTCGGAGAACTCCGTCTCCACGGTGATGCTGTCGAATTTGCCGTCCGCCGCAGCTCGGTACGTGCCGGGGCGGTAGGCACCGCCTGCTTCCGCTGCGGAGCCCTTCGGTGCGCAGCCTGCCAACCCGAACAAGGCCACCTGCACTCCGGCGAGAGCGGCCGCGCCTACGAAGGTTCGGCGGGATAGGCCTCGGTGCAGGCTGGCGGGTTTCGCTGTCGGCGCGTTCTGCTTGCTGCTGGCCGTGTCGTTTTCGGTTTCCATGGTTTGCTCCCATCGATTCGGTCGAACCCCTCTGTTCGATGCATCGCAGAATATGCCGACGATGGGAACAAGCGGTACACCCCGAAGGTGGGTATTTGCGTTTCCGCAGTTCGGAAAGCAAGTTACAAAGACTGGAAACTAGACTTGACTAGGTCGATGAGTTCTTGCTTCGAATGGACGCCCAGCTTCGCGTACAGCGATTTCGAGTAGCTTTTCACCGTGTTGCGCGACAGGAACAAGGTCTTCTCGATGTGCGCCGCATCGCGTCCCTGCGACAGCAGTTTCAGCAGTTCCGTCTCGCGCTTGGTCAAGCCGTGCTCTTGCGCCAGTTCGTCGCAGGCCAGCTCTTGGAGGTCGTCGCGTGCGCGCAGGTAGCGCTTGATCAGGTCGTCGCGCTTGCGGATGGCGCGCTCCGCGGCGCGTTTCTCGCGGGTTCTCAGCAGCCAAACGCCCATCAGCATGAGGTATAAAAGGGCGAACGCGACGATGGTCATCTGGGCGAAGGCGAACTGGTTGTCCACCGCGATGAGGGAGGCCGCCGTCGAGCCTGCCATCACGAAAGGCCGCGGTGCAGCGAAGACGAGCGCCGCCCATCCCGTCAAACGGCGACGGTCGCATCGGAACACGTCGATGACCAGTGCGTACGACACGAGCAGCGCGATTTCCCATCCCATGTGCGTCAGCACTACCAAAAACACGCTGTACGCTCCGGGCACGAACGGCAAGAACAGCAGTCCGGTGGCCACGATGGCCAGCGCAACGTTCAGCAGCGCCGCGTAGCGCCTGCCGTCGAAGCGCACGTACAGGATGAACGCGCCGATGGACAGCAGCCCGCCCACCTGCGATGCGAATCCTGACGTTGCCGCGGTGACGAGGGGGTTCGCCATGGCCACGAAGTCGAGCGTCCCGTACGCGAACGAAAGCAGGACGACGTACAAGATCGGCGCGGCCAGCGTCTTGGCAGACTGCGGTTCTTCGTCCATGTCGGCGCCTCGCTCGCGCTCGAGCGTTTTCGCGGTCGTTCCCTTGTCAGGCACCGGGGCGTTCCGGGCATCCTCGAACTTCGTGGCCGCCATCTCCGTGCGCGGCGCATGAGGGCGGTCTAGCGCCACCAGCAGCACGGAGGAGGCTGCGACGAGGGTCGCGCAGGCTGCGAGCAGCGCGGGGAGGGGGAGCGCGTTGAGCGCGAGCGCGGCCGGCGCGCTGACAAGCGACGCGCAGCCCAGCACGTACGCGAAGCGATCGCGTGCGAGCAGCCCTGCGCGATCGAACCAGAGGGGGACGAGGATTCCGGCACCCATGCCGGCGCAGGCTCCTGCCCCGTAGGCGGCTTGCAGCGACCCGCTTGCGGATGCGATTCCCGCGAGCGTCAGCGCGAAGGCGTATGCGATCGTGCCGAGAGCCACCGCCGGAACGGTTTTGATCGGGTGGGCGCGCGCGACGAGGAAGACCGCGAGCGCCGCTGCGCAAAGGTTGCCGTTCAATGCGATGCCGTATCCAAGCGGGTCGGGCGCGGGCAGATCGAACAGCCAGTCGCAGTAGAAGAAGACGATGGCTACGGCGTACAGGCATGCGAATCCCAACGTGGACGCAACCGTCCCGCTCAGCTTCTCGTGAATGCCCGCCTGCATCGATGTATCGTCCATGCGTTCATGATACAACACGTCCGGCTGGACGCCGACGAGCGCCAGGATCGGTCTCGCACGATCTCTCGAATAACGTAGAGGCGCAAAACATTTTGACCACTCATCAGGGCGGCGGTTCGAGACGGTTATGACCTTTCCGTGCGCCGGCACTTGCGTTCACGACCCCCGTTCGTATAATAGGGTCGAGCCGCAGGGAGCTGCTAACTCCCCACGGCTCTCGAATCGCTTCGGCGGTTTGGCTTCTTGTTACGGCTCCTTGTCCTTGCGGAGCGGGAGCCGCTCCATTATCGCTGGCATCCAGCGCGGATCTTCCTCGATATCGCGCGCTTTCAACGCGCTTCCAACGCGGATTCCATATTTCTTGCCGGTGTTTCCAACACCGTTCGAGCGTACGCCTGGCGTGGGTCTTGCGTCGATCTAGCGCCGGCGCGAAAAAAACGGCCTCCCGAAACTTTACAGACTTTTGACCGGCGTCCGACACGGTTCTGATGCTCCGTCTTCATCATGTTCCTTGCAGCGGGCCTCCGATGCCCGTGCTTCAGCGGAAAGCAATGCGCTCGCAAAGCGCATCGAAGGAAGGAAGAAGATGAAGAAGCGTTTGGCAATGGCGGTGAGCGCGGCGGTTCTGGCGCTGGGACTGTTCGGGCTGTTCGGCTGTGCGTCGGGCAACGACGATGGTGCGAGCGGCGCAACCGACGGAGGAGCGTCGGCTTCGACCAGCCCGTCCGGCGAGGTCTCGGTCTATTCGCGCGAGGACGGCTCCGGCACGCGGGGTGCGTTCATCGAGCTGTTCGGCATCGAGGAAAAGGATGCCAACGGAGACAAGGTTGATCTGACCACTCCCACGGCCGCCATCACGAACTCCACGTCCGTCATGATGACGTCCGTGGCGGGCGACGCGAACGCCATCGGCTACATATCGCTCGGTTCGCTGAACAACACGGTGAAGGCGCTCAGCATCGACGGCGCCGAGGCTACGGCTGAGAACGTGAAGAGCGGCACGTACAAGGTGGCCCGTCCGTTCAATATCGTGACGAAGGACGGCGTGTCCGATGTGGCCCAGGACTTCATCGACTACATCATGAGTTCCGACGGTCAGAAGGTGGTCGAGGAGAACGGTTGCATCTCCGTTGCCGACAACGCGGGCTCCTATAAGGCTTCCGGCAAGTCCGGCAAGATCGTCATCGCCGGTTCCTCGTCCGTGACCCCGGTCATGGAGAAGCTGGCCGAGGCGTACAAGGCTCTCAATCCCGACGTCGCCATCGAGGTCAACCAGTCCGACTCCACCACCGGCGTGAACATGGCCACCGAGGGAACCTGCGACATCGGCATGGTCTCCCGCGAGCTCAAGGACTCCGAGAGCGGCGTGAAGGCCACGGTCATCGCCCAGGACGGCATCGCGGTTATCGTGAACCCGGATGCCTCCATCGACGAGCTTACGTCCGACCAGGTGAAGGGCATCTACACCGGCGAGCTGACCACGTGGGAAGATGTTATTCCGTCGGCCTAACAGCCGCCGGAAGAGCTCGACGCTGCGAGGCGCCGATGCACCCCGCCTCGGCGCCTCTCGCTGACATAGCCAGACCAAGGAGTGTACATGTTCCACCTGCACATCAAAGAGGGCATAGCGAAGGCGCTGTTCGTGGCCGCCGCGGGGATATCGGTCCTCGCGGTGGCTCTCATCTGCGTCTTTCTCTTCGCGAACGGCGTGCCGGCCATCGCGCAGATCGGCCTTCCCGAGTTTCTTTTCGGCACTACGTGGCGTCCCGCCAACGATATCTACGGCATCTTCCCGATGATCGTGGGCAGCATCTACGTGACCGCCGGCGCCATCCTGGTCGGCGTTCCTACGGGGCTTTTGTGCGCCATCTTCCTGTCGCGGTTCGCCAGCGGCAAGATCGCGGCGTTCCTCAAGCCGGGCGTAGAGCTCTTGGCGGGCATCCCGTCGGTTGTCTACGGCTTCTTCGGCCTGGTGATGATCGTGCCGTTTATTCGCGACAATATGCCGGGCCGCGGCCTGTCGCTTCTGGCCGCTGCCGTGCTGCTGGGCATCATGATCCTGCCCACCATCATCACCGTTGCGCAGAGCGCACTCGATGCCGTGCCCAAGAAGTACTACGAGGGTGCGCTGGCGCTGGGTGCCGATCACGAGCGCTCGGTGTTCCGAGTTATCGTTCCCGCCGCCGTCTCCGGCATCATGGCCGGCATCGTGCTGGGCGTGGGCCGCGCCATCGGCGAGACCATGGCCGTCATCATGGTGGCCGGCAACCAGCCCATCGTTCCCGAGAGCATATTCGAGGGCGTGCGCACCATGACCGCCAACATCGTGCTGGAGATGGGCTACGCGGCCGACCTGCACCGCGGCGCGCTCGTGGCCACGGGCGTGGTGCTGTTCGTGTTCATCCTGCTCATCACTATGTTGTTCAACGTTATCAAGAAGCGGGGTGAGACGAGGTAATGAGTCCCAAGCTGACGATCGCCTACGAATCGGCCGACGCCTCCCCGGCGCCCGCCGCCAACCCGGGCGATCGGATCGATGCGATGTTCGAAGCGGCGGAAGAGCGTCATCGCGCCGCACGCCGCGTGGTTTCCATGCTGCTGCGAGCGCTGGTGTATCTGGGCGCGCTGCTGACCACGGCGGTGCTGCTGTTCCTGGTGGGCTACATCCTGGTGAACGGCGTGCCGTACCTCACGCCCAGCCTGTTCGAGTGGGAGTACAACTCCACGAACGTCTCGCTCATGCCGGCGCTGGTGAACACGCTGCTGATGGCGGCCCTCTCGCTGCTCATGGCGGTGCCGGTGGGCGTGGGATCGGCCATCTACCTGGTGGAATACGCGCCGCGCGGCAGTCGTTTCGTAGCTGTCGTGCGTACCACCGCCGAGACGCTGCAGGGCATCCCGTCCATCATCTACGGCCTGTTCGGCATGTTGTTCTTCGTGACGGCGCTGCATTGGAACCTGTCGCTTTTGGCGGGTGCCTGCACGCTGGCCATCATGGTGCTGCCCGTGGTCATGCGCACCACCGAGGAAGCGCTGCTGGCCGTTCCCGACGCGTACCGCGAAGGCGGGTTCGGTTTGGGCGCCGGCCGTTTGCGCACGGTGTTTCGCTGCGTGCTGCCTTCGGCCGTGCCCGGTATCCTGGGCGGCGTGATACTGGCGCTCGGCCGGTGCGTGGGCGAGGTGGCTGCGCTCATTTTCACGGCCGGCTCCATCGCCCAGATCCCGAACTTCGCCGGCGAGGGCGCCATGGCGGTGTTCGATTCCGCCCGCACGCTGGCCGTGCACATGTACGCGCTGGCCAGCGAAGGCCTGCACGTGAACGAGACCTATGCCACGGCGGTGGTGCTGCTGGTCATGGTGGTGCTTCTGAACCTCCTGGCCACGTTCGCCGCCAAGAAGATGAACAAGGGAGGCACCGATGACTAACGTCACGCTTGAGAGAACCGCTCCGACCCAGAACGCCCCGGCTACCTACATGCCCCAGGCGCAGGGCCAGGCGGCCGACCGCCGCATCAAGGAGAAGGCGCCCGCCGACGCGCCCGCCAAGATGGGCGTGCGCAACCTCGATCTGTACTACAAGGATTTCCATGCGTTGAAGAGCATCGACCTGCAATTCCCCGAAAACCAGGTGACGGCGCTCATCGGCCCGTCGGGCTGCGGCAAGTCCACGCTGCTGAAAAGCCTCAACCGCATGAACGACCTGGTGGAAGGCTGCCGTATCGAAGGCGAGATCACGTTGGACGGCGAGGACGCCTACCGCTCCATCGACGTGAACAATCTGCGCCGTCGGGTGGGCATGGTGTTCCAGCAGCCCAATCCGTTCCCCATGAGCGTGTACGACAACGTAGCGTTCGGCCCGCGCACCCACGGCATCAAGAAGCGCGAGGACCTGGACGCCATCGTGGAGCAGAGCCTGCGCGACGCCGCCATCTGGGACGAGATGAAGGATCGTCTGAAGAAGAACGCGCTCGGGTTCTCCGGCGGCCAGCAGCAGCGCCTGTGCATCGCGCGCGCGTTGGCGGTGCGCCCCGAAGTGCTGCTGATGGACGAGGCCACCAGCGCGCTCGACCCCATCTCCACCGCTAAGATCGAAGACCTTGTGGGCGAGCTCAAGAGCAAGTACACGGTGATCATGGTGACGCACAACATGCTGCAGGCGCTGCGCGTGTCCGACAAGACCGCGTTCTTCCTGCTGGGCGAGATGGTGGAGGCCGGCTCCACCGACGACATCTTCACGAACCCGGCCGACCCCCGCACCGCCGACTACGTGGCGGGAAGGTTCGGCTAGGTCGGAGCGTTGTCATCCTGAGCGCAGCGCCGAAGTCGCGGCCTGTCATCCTGAGCGGAGGCGGCAAAGCCGCGTTCCCTCAGGATGACAAAGGGGCTTCCTTTCGGCTTTACGCAAATTTGACGTTGCCGCAAGCCCGTGGTTTTTCCTCCTGCTTTACAATAGGCTCGACGGCGGCGAAAGCGCGCTGCCGGCCGAAAGGACCAACCCATGATCTACTACGTTGAAGACGATACCAACATCCGCGACCTCACGGTGTACGCTCTCAAGCAGGCCGGATTCGAGGCGGCGGGCTTCCCGGCGGCGGGCGAGTTCTTCGCCGCGTGCAAGGAGCGCCTCCCCGAGTTGGTGCTGCTCGACATCATGCTGCCGGAAATCGACGGGCTCGAGATCCTCCATATGCTGCGCGAGAACCCGGCGACCAAGCATCTGCCCGTGATGATGCTCACGGCCAAGGGCACCGAGTTCGACACGGTGAGCGGCCTCGATGCCGGCGCTGACGACTATCTGGCCAAGCCTTTCGGCATGATGGAGCTGGTCAGCCGCGTGAACGCGCTCATGCGCCGCGCGTCGGCGCCTCCCGTCATGGCCGACGACGAGCTGTCTTGCGGTCCTATCGAGCTATGCGTGTCGGCTCACACCGTGCAGGTGGGCGGCGAGCCCATCACGCTCACGCTCAAGGAGTTCGACCTGCTGCACACGCTGCTGCAGAACCAGGGGCACGTGCTGTCGCGCAGCCAACTGCTGGAAGACGTGTGGGGTATGACGTACGTGGGGGAGACGCGCACGGTGGATGTGCACGTGCAGACGCTGCGCCAGAAGCTGGCCGCGGCGCAAGAAGGGGCCGACGCCCTCGTTCGTACGGTGCGCGGCGTGGGCTACTGCATCAAACCCTCCTCGTGAGCGCGCGCATGAGCCCGACGCATTTCAAGGTTAAGAGCCTGTCCGGCAAGATTTTCACGAGCGTGCTCGCGTTCACGTTGGCCGTCATCGTTGCGCTGTCCGTGACGATGACCACCATCTACTACCTGTCTTACGAGCACGACGCTGAAACCGAGCTTGCGGCCAGTGCCCAGGATGCGGCGCGCTATCTGAACGCCACTCCGTCGTCCGAGAACGCTCCCGCGCTGAAAGAGCAGTTCAGTGGACTGACGCGCTACACGCTCATCGATGCGGACGGCACGGTGCTGTTCGACAGCGCCGCCGACACCGATGCCATGGACAACCACGCCGACCGCCCCGAGGTGCAGGAAGCGGCAGACATGGGCGAGGCCGTCACCATGCGCTACTCTGAAACGCTGGGCACCGACACCGTGTATGCGGCGGTGAAGCTGGACGACGGCAGTATCGTGCGCCTGTCCGAGACGCGGCATTCGCTGCTATCGTTTCTCAGCGAGATGCTCATGCCCGTGCTCATAGCGCTCATCGTGGCAGTGGCGCTCGTGTTCCTGCTGTCGAAGATACTTACGAGCCGGATCATGAAGCCCATCGACGCGCTCGATTTCGCGAACCCCTTGGACAATGAGATATACGAGGAGATGGACCCGCTGCTCATCCGGATCGACGAGCAACAGCGCCAGCTCAAGCAGCAGAACAGCGAGCTGGCCGAAGCCGAGAACATGCGCCGCGATTTCTCCAGCAACGTGAGCCATGAGATGAAGACGCCCCTGCAGGTGATATCGGGCTACGCCGAGCTCATGAAGAACGACATGGTGCAGCCCTCCGACCGCCAGAAGTTCGCCGCGCTCATCTACGACGAGGCGCAGACCATGCGCTCGCTGATCAACGACGTGCTGACGCTGTCGAAGCTTGACGAGTCGGCCTTCGAGAACGACGGTGCGACGGCCATTAACCTGTACGCGGTGGCGCAGCGCGTGGCCGGGAGGTTGTCCAGCTTCGCGGACGACCAGGGCGTGCGCGTGCGGGTGGAGGGCGCGTCGGCGTGCATCGCGGGCAGCGAGACGTTGGCCGAGGAGATGCTGTACAACCTCATCGAGAACGGCATCCGCTACAACCACGAAGGCGGCCTCGTCACCATGAAGGTGGGCTCCGAATGCGTGGAAGGCGGGCTCGCGAACGCCGCGTACCAGACGGTCGTGCGCGTCAGCGACACGGGACCGGGCATCCCGGCCGAGTTGCACGACAAGGTGTTCGAACGCTTCTTCCGCGTGGACAAGAGCCGTTCGAAGGAAACCGGAGGAACGGGACTGGGTCTGGCCATCGTCAAGCATGCGGTTATGTACCACGGAGGCGTTATCGAGGTGGAGAGCGCCGAAGGGCAGGGCACCACGTTCGTGCTGCGTTTTCCCAGCGCTTGACCTCTCGGCTACTATCGAGCATGCACGGCTTTTTGCGCCCTCTCCGGAGGGCGCTGCCGTTCTTCTGGAGCTTGCGATCGGGCGCGCACGTTACTGAGAATATCGCTATACTAGGACGCAATACCAGTAACCGCGAAGCGCAAACGCCGGCATGTCCGTTACCGTGAACGAAGGCTCTCCATGGCTGAATACAACGACGATCTGAACTATCCCGATCCGTTCTACATCTCGGACATCGAGACGTACGAGCTTCTGCACGTGAACGAGGCGGGCCGCCGGCTTTTCAAGGTGCCGCTCGATGCCGATCTGGAGGGCGTCAAGTGCTACGAATTCCTGCAAGGGCGCGATGAGCCGTGTCCGTTCTGCACGAATCATCTGCTCAGCGTCGAGAAAAGCTACGTGTGGGAATTCACGAACCCTTTGACGAACCATCGTCATCTGCTGAACGATCGTCTGATCAACTGGGGTGGGAAGCTGGTTCGTCTTGAGGTGGGCTTCGACCTCACCGATCAAAAAGAAGAGGGTATGCGCTTTCGGAACCTGCATCGCAACGAGGAGGTCATCCTCGAGATCGCTAACGATCTGTATCGCGAGACCGATCCGGAGCGCGCGTCCGTGCGCATGCTCGAACGGTTGGGCGAGGAGCTTGGAGCCGAGCGTTCCTATCTGTTCTCGGCTCGCGGAGAAGGGTTCAGCAATACGCACGAGTGGTGTGCTGACGGCATATCCTCCCAGATCGAAAGCCTTCAGGATATGGACTACCGTTTGTTCGAGCGGTGGCTCGACCTGTTCGGTCGGGGGGAATGCGTGCTGATCGAGGATCTGGACGCCATCAAGGGCGTTGTCGATCCTCGGGAGTACGAAACGCTGCACGTGCAGGAGATCGCCAGTCTGGTCGTCGCACCCATCGAACGCGACGGGCGTCTCGTGGGCTTCCTCGGCATGGACAACCCTCCGGCCGACCAGATCCGCGACATCGCGCCGCTGCTGCGCACGTTGTGCTACTTCTACAGCATGACGTTGCAGCGTATCGAAAACGAGCGCCAGCTGGTGGCGATGAGCTATCACGATTCTCTGACCGGGCTGTACAATCGAAACCGCTACAACGAGGACGTGCGGCGCCTTGAGAAGCTGGCGCGCCCGTTCGGCGCGGTTTTTCTCGATGTCAACGGCATGAAGGAGATCAACGATCGCGGCGGCCATGCTGAAGGCGACCATCTGTTGCAAGCATGAGCTCAGACGATGCAGCGCGTTCTCGGAGAGGTTGCGCGGCTGTACCGTGTGGGCGGCGACGAGTTCGTGGCCACGGTCGTGGATACCGACGAAGCGGGCTTTCGGTCGCTTGTGGAGCGGCTGCAGAAAGCGTTCGACGAAGTTCCGTCGTGCGAGGTGGCTATCGGCGCGCAATGGACGCCGCGATCGAGTGAGATCGATAGAACGTTGTTCGATGCAGACGAGGCGATGTACCGCGATAAGCGCCGTTTCTACCAGAACAGGAGCACGTCGGACGTAGCGCCTTCTCGACGTGCTCGCGGCGACCGCTTCGACGAGCGCGAAAGGGCGAAGGCGCGAGATGTCGCGCAGGAAGGCACGCTCATGGAGCTGCTGGGCATCGGGTTTGCTCGTCATAGGTTGGATGAAGCTTTCACAACTCTCGAATCCAATGCTTGCTACAGTTTGGTGACGGGCGACGACGAGGAGGGGCGTCGAGCCGTCGGTGCGTTGGCCAAGGAGGCTCGCGAGGCGGGCGAGCGAGGCTTCGCCGGAACCGTGTGTGTGAATCGCGGCGGCGCTCCCGCACGGGTGCGAGTTTCAGGCGCTTTCGCAGAAGACGAGGCCGCGGGAGGTGCGGTGGCGCTCGCGTCCTACGTCGATGTCGAAGATGCGCTTGCGTCCATGGGAAAGGAAGCCTACAGGCCCTCGAACAGCTGACCCAGCGTCACGCCCAAGCCGAGCGCGACCTTCTCCATGAAGTCGATGGTGGCGTTGCGGTTGCCCGCCTCCACCTTGGCGAGGTACGACCGTCCTACACCCGTCATGAGCGCAAGCTGCTCCTGCGTCAGATTGCTCTCCTCGCGAAGCGCCCGGACGCGCTGTCCGACGTTTTTTCTCGTTGCGTGAGTCATAAACAAAGAGTACGGTCTTGTGCGGTATACTACGTGACCTATAGGGCACAATCTGCGAATGTGCCGAGTAGATGCAGGGAGGCATCGAGGGAGGCTCGCATGATCCAAGACGAAGTGCTGTTCACTTTGCAATTGGCTACCGTAGTGGTCGATCTGCATCGCCGTATCGGCGATTCGATTGCAGAGCTGTGCAAGGTGTCTTACCTAGAGTTCTGCCTACTGTCTTCGGTGCGATCCCATGGTGGTGCGATGCTGCTTGCCGATTTTTCCCGCAACGCGCTAGCAAGTGAGAACACTGTCGTAGTGGCTGCGAATGCGTTGTCGCGGGCGGGGCTCGTGAACAAAGGGCGTTGTGCGAGCGACGGTCGGCTGATCGTTCTCGAGGAGAATGTCGCCGGCGCTCGTACGCTCACGCGGGGGTACGAAGGCATATACCGAAATCTGCGATCGTCGGTGTGGGCGAACCATACCAACGAGGACATTGAAGAGATCATGAGCTCCTTCCCGTCGGTGGCTGAAAAGCTTGGGGTGGACACGGTTGAGATCAACCGCTCATGCCATTCGGTTCTCACTCCGGCTTATCTCATGATCGTCGCGGCGTTGTTGCGGCGTTGGGCGCAGGTTGTCGTGCAATATGCTGGACTGTCGTTCGTCGAGTATCGATGCCTTGCCGTTTTGGAAACGCGGCCTTCGCCTTTGCCTTGCTCGGTTATCGCCGAGATTCTCATGCTCGAGCGAACCACGGTTTCTACGCTGGTGGCGAAGTTAGCTCGCAAAGGTCTGGTTTCATACGGCGTCGGAGTTGATCGTCGCCACAAGGCGATCAGTCTCACCGAGAAAGGCGAGGTGAGCGCCGCGTTGGTCACGGGCAAGCTGGGTCGCGTCACGGCCGAGCTGTATGCCGGCGTGGATGCTTCGCTCAAATCCAAAACGAACGAATTGCATATGCGCATGTACGCAACGTACTCCCGCGCATAGTATCGGTTTTATTTAGCCTGATCAAACTATTGTCGCCTATCCTTCTTACGCTGAATCGCATGATGCGTCGCATCATGCGAAAAACGTTGTATCAGAATGGATACACCTCGTAGACTGGCAGTATGGAAGCCATGGGGAAACGGGGAAGCTATGAAGCGAAACGAAAGAAGGGTGCCTTACTCGTCGGCAAAGGCGCTGGCGTGCGCGTTCTCGACGTTTGCGGTTTTGGCGCTTGCGCTTACGGGATGTGCGCCGAAAGCTAACGACGCCGTTGTTACGGGCGAAGACGAGGCTGCGGCAGTGCAAGTCGACTTCACGTGGTCTGAAACCGGCGATTGCAGTATGTGCCACGCAAAGGAACAGGCGTCGTTCGAAGACGGTTCCTGTGCGATATCTCGGCACAAGGACGTGGCTTGCTCTCAGTGCCATGCCGATGTAGCAGCGCTTTCTGCGGCGCATGAAGGAGCCACCGCTGAAAAGGCAGCCAAGGCCGTCCTCAAAACCACAGCGGTGGATGTTGCGACGTGCGAGAGCTGTCACTCGCAAGACGAGGTGGAGGTCGTTACGGCTGGCGTAACCGTGCTAACCGACATGAATGGAACGATAGTGAACCCGCATGCGTTGCCAGAATCGGCCGACCATGCCGAAGTCTCCTGCGTGAGCTGTCATCAGATGCATGCGGCGGGCTCCATCGAGAAGAAGGCTCAGCGTGCATGCGCCAGTTGTCATCACGCCGACGTGTACGAATGCTACACCTGCCATAGCTAGGGTTTGCGCGAATCCGCGCGAAGGGATAACGCGGTTTTGCCGCGTGCCCCGCCGCGCCGAGAAACGGTCGCGGCGGCATATAGGAGGAAGGGAAAGGTACGATTATGGGGAACGAGAATGCACGCTTCTCTCGCCGTAACTTTTTGAAGGGGACCGGCGTTGCGGCGCTGGCAATGGCGGGCGGTGCGCTGGTTGGATGCTCATCCGGAAACGATGCATCCGCTTCAGGTGTCTCGTCCGAGTCGACCGCTGTCGACGGCTCGTCCATCGCGTGGACGAAAGAGGCCGACGTCGTGGTATGCGGCTATGGTGCGGCGGGCGCTTCCTGCGCCATCGAAGCGGCGGCGAACGGGGCTTCGGTTATCATTCTCGAGAAGGCAGCGCTGCCAGGTGGTTCTATGGCTCGTTGCGGCGGTGCCATCATGGGTGCGCCGACGAAGATCCAGAAAGCTCTCGGCATCGAAGACAGTGCCGACGCGTTATTCGATTGGATAATGACCTGCACCGACGGCACATGCAGCAAGGATATCGCACGCGCTTATGCTGATGTGGCTGGGCCGGACGGCGACCGGCCCCCTCCGCCCCCCCCGCTCTGCTTTT
>OBVD01000800.1_pt1 | contig 15450 bp, 13 predicted proteins | sample 1495031 | NCBI WGS metagenome assembly OBVD01 (sample SAMEA2579967, study PRJEB22360) | human gut metagenome
CAGCTGATGCGCGCCGTGCGCGTGGCCCGCGCCCGCCGGTTGCCTTTGAATTGCCCAGACGGCGCGCGGCGCGTAGGCGCGCCCGAGCGAGAAAGGGCTTCCTTTGAGACATTCCGGGCGTGTACGGCGCGATCCGGGCGCGATGGCGCTCGTCGTGCTGCTGGCGGTGCTGCTCGCCGGGGCGGCGGCGGGGTTCGGCTATCTCGCCTGGCAACGGCAGCAGGCGGAGCGCGAGCCGCTGCCGGCGGTGGAGCGCGCCTACGACGCGCCTGCGGACGAGCCGGCGGAGAATCCTATCGACTTTGAGGCGCTGCGCCGGGAGAGCCCCGACGTCTACGCGTGGCTCTACGTGCCGAACACGAACGTCAACCTTCCCGTGCTCCAGCGGCCGGGAGACGACTTCTTCTACCTCGATCATGACCGCTACGGCGAGCCGGCCGTCGAAGGCGCGGTGTTTTCCCAGATGGCGAACGCGACCGACTTCTCCGATCCCGTCACCGTGCTGTACGGCCACAACATCGTGAACGACGCGATGTTCGCCACGTTGCATGCCTACGAGGACCCGGCGTTCTTCGCCGACAACCCCGAGCTGTACGTTTACCTGCCCGATCGCATCCTCGCCTACGAGGTGGTGGCGGCCTACGAGTACGACGACCGGCACATCCTCAACTCGTTCGACTTCTCCGACCCCGCCGTGCGGACGGGCTACTTCGCATCGGTGCTCGCGCCCGACGACCCGAAGGCGAACGTGCGCGACGGCGCGCAGCTCGATGCCGACGACCGCATCGTGCAGCTCAGCACCTGCCGCTCGGCCCTGACCAGCGACCCGGTGCGCTATATCGTTACGGCCGTGCTCGTGGGCGAGAAGCCTGCTGCGTGAGCTGCGCCCCCGCTTTCGCAATAGGCGGAGCCTCTTTCGTCGAAGGGGTCGAACGGCATGTCTCCATGCTCTAGCATGAGGTGGCTGTGGAATGCTTGCGCCTTCGGGTAGGCGCATCGACGAGAGAGGTGCTGATATGAAGAAGAAGCTGGCCGCGCTTTTGTGCGCTGCGATGCTCGCGTGCGCGCTCCCCGCGCTCGCGTGGGCCGACGAGGCGGCTGAGCCGACGGCGGATCAGGCGACCGCGCAGGAGTCGGCCGCGGCCCGCTCGATCGGGCCGTGGCAGGAGAGCGCGTCGAACGAAGACGGCTCGTGCGTCCTCTCTGGCGAGGCGAGGGCGTCTTCGTTCGCCGTCATCGCTACGAGCGAGACGGCCGACGACGCGCTGGACGGCATGCCCTCGTTCAGGGTCGTTGCCGAGAACGCGACCAAGAAGATCGATTTCGGCGTGGCGCTTCTCGCGGGCGGCCAGTACGCCGGTTGCAACAAGCTCGAGGTGCACGTGAAGCCGAGCGCGGGAAGCGCTGGCATCGCCAAGACGTTCGAAGTGACGAGAGCCGTCGACCAGAGCAGCTTCAACTTCACGTCCGAGATGTTCAACCTCGGCGACCAGGAAGGCGATGCCTCTTACAGCGCCGACTTCGTCATGACGCTCGTCCCCTCGAAGGCGGACGTCGACGAACCGGCCGCCAACGAGCCTGCTGCCGATACGTCGGCGTACTGCGATACGTCGGCTGCGTTGCCGTCCGGCGCCGACACGGGCGCGACCTCGCCCAAGACCGGCATGGACGCCGGCGCGCTGGCGGGCGCCTCCTTCGCCATGCTGGCCGCCGCCGGAGTCGTGGCCTTAGCGCTGCGCCGCAAGCTCGCGAAGTAACCGATGCTCATCGTCGGGCGGGCGTGCCGCAAGGTTCGCCCGCCCGGTCGTCGAAAGGCGGCCGCATAGGCGCTTGCGCGACCTCGCCTTATACATATTCTCGCAAGTTTCTGCATAAAAGGGGTTACAAATCGGCTCCGAACCGAATATACTGCTTCCAGTCCTTTAAAAGCGGTACAGAGAGACCGACAAGGTAGAACCCCAAGCGCTCACCCGAACAAGAGCGCGACGAGTCGAAGCCTTTGTCTGTCGCGGAGGCTTTTTTCATGCCCTCGCGCAGACGCCGCCAACTCGGGGGCGACGCGGACGCCCGGCATCGCCGGAGCGGGCGCGGAACCCGGCGGAGAGCAGGTCCGTCTGTACGCACTCGACGTCAAGAAAGGGTGTGTATGAACGACGCAGGAACGGTCAAGACCGTCTGCATGGACGCAGACGAGATCGAGCGGTCGCTGACGCGCATCGCGCATCAGATCCTCGAGACCAACAAGGGCGCGGGCAACATCGCGCTCGTCGGCATCGTGACGCGCGGCGACTTGCTCGCCAAGCGCCTGGCCGAGAAGATCGAGGCCATCGAGGGCACGAAGGTGCCGCTCGGCAAGCTCGACATCAGCTTCTATCGCGACGACTTCGCGACGCATCTCTCGCCCGAGGTGCATTCCACCGACATCCTCTTCGACCTCGACGGCAAGGACGTCGTGCTCGTCGACGACGTGCTGTACACCGGCCGCACCATCCGCGCCGCGCTCGACGCGCTCATGGACATCGGCCGTCCCTCCACGGTGCAGCTGGCCGTCCTCGTGGACCGCGGCCATCGTCAGCTGCCCATCCGCGCCGACTTCGTGGGCAAGAACGTCCCGTCTTCCTCCGACGAGAACGTGCGCCTGTTCTTGGAAGAGGCGGACGGCAAGTCCGAGGTCGAGATACTGGAAATCGCTCCGGGCTCCCGCGCGGGTTCGGCACCGCTGGGAGGTGAATAGGGCATGGCTTTCAATCACAAGCATCTGATCGACATCACGGAGTACTCCGCCGACGACATCATGACCGTTCTGGAAACGGCGGTCCGCTTCAAGGAAGTCAACGAGCGCCGCATCAAGCAGGTGCCCACGCTCAAGGGCGTCACCGTGGTCAACATGTTCAACGAGCCGTCCACCCGCACGCGCTCCTCGTTCGAGATCGCCGAGAAGCGCCTGAGCGCCAACAGCCTGAACTTCGGCGGCAGCTCCACCTCCACGGTGAAGGGCGAAAGCCTCGTGGACACGGTGGAGACGCTGTGCGCCTACAAGATCGACATGATCATCGTGCGTGACAAGCACGCCGGCGTGCCCCGCAAGATCGCCGACGTCTCCGGCGCGCACGTCATCGACGCGGGCGACGGCAAGCACCAGCACCCCACGCAGGCGCTGCTGGACCTCTACTCCATCTGGGAGGTCAAGGGCGACCTGAACGGCCTCAAGGTGGGCGTCGTGGGCGACATCGGGCACTCCCGCGTGTGCGGCAGCCTGATCCCCGCGCTCAAGATCATGGGCTGCGAGGTGACGGTGGTCGCGCCGCCGACGCTGCTTCCCGCGCGCCCCGACATCCTGGGCGCCGACCACGTGACCACGAAGCTGGACGAGGCGCTGCCCGACCTCGACGTGGTGTACATGCTGCGCATCCAGCGCGAGCGCCTCGAGGGCGCGCCGTATCCGTCGCTGCGCGAGTACAACATGCTGTACGGCCTCACGAAGGACCGCGAGCACCTCATGAAGCCCGACGCCCTCATCTGCCATCCCGGCCCCATCAACCGCGGCGTCGAACTGGATAGCTACATGGCCGACCATCCGAAGCGCTCGGTCATTCTCGATCAGGTCTATGCCGGCATCCTTACCCGCATGGCCGAAATGTACCTGCTGCTCGGAGGGAGCGAAGATGGCCTTACTGCTTAAGAACGCCCACGTGATCGACCCGCAGGTCGGTCTGAACGAAACGGCCGACATCCTCGTGCGCGACGGGAAGATCGTCGAGATCGGCCAGAACCTTGCGATGGAGAAGGGCGTCGAGCGCGACCTGGGCGGCAAGATCGTCGTTCCCGGTCTCGTGGACATCCACGTGCATCTGCGCGAGCCCGGCTACGAGCTGAAGGAGGACATCGCCTCCGGCACGCGCGCCGCGGCGCACGGCGGCTTCACGGCGGTGTGCTGCATGCCGAACACGAAGCCCGTCATCGACAACGCCGTGGGCGTGGAGTACGTGAAGGCTCGCGCGGCGGCCGTGGGCAAGTGCCGCGTGCACGTGGCCGGCTCCTGCTCGCAGGGGCTCAAGGGCGACACGCTGTCCGAGATGGGCGACATGGTGGCGCACGGCGCCGTCGCCTTCACCGACGACGGCCGCGGGGTGCAGGGCGCGGGCATGATGCGCCGCGTCATGGACTACGCCGCGCAGTTCGACCGCGTGGTGATGAGCCACTGCCAGGACGAGGACCTCGTCGGCGCCGGCCAGGTGAACGAGGGCGTCGTGTCGACGCGCCTGGGCATGCTGGGCTGGCCGGCCGAAGGCGAGGAGATCCAGATCGCCCGCGACATCGCCATCTGCCGCCTCACCGGCTGCCCGCTGCACATCCAGCACCTCACCACGGCGCGCGGCCTGGACCTGGTGCGCGCCGCCAAGGCCGAGGGCCTGCCGGTCACCTGCGAGGTCACGCCGCACCACCTGTTCCTCACCGAGGACGCCATCGGCGACGACTACAACACCTTCCTCAAGGTGAACCCGCCGCTGCGCACGGCCGAGGACGCCGCCGCGCTGGTGGAAGGCGTGAAGGACGGCACGGTGGACGCCATCGTCACCGACCACGCGCCGCACAACGACTTCGAGAAGAACGCCGAGTTCGAGCTGGCGCCCTTCGGCATGATCGGCCTAGAGACGGCGCTTTCGCTCGTCATCACGAACCTGGTGGCGCCGGGCGTCATCAGCTGGGAGCGCGCCGTCGAGCTCATGGCCGTGCGTCCCCGTGAGATCCTGCGCGTCGAGCGCGTGGCCCTCGAGCCGGGCGCGACGGCCGACCTCACGGTCATCGACCCGGACGCCGCCTGGACGGTGGACGCCGCGGACTTCAAGTCTAAGGCCGTGAACTCGGGCTTCATCGGCGTCGAGCTGACCGGCCGCGCCACCGACGTCTACGTGGGCGGCTACGCCACCATGGAGGACGGCGCCATCGTCGAGTAGGGTCGAGCCCTGCACGATCTTCGAACCACGCGGCCCCGCATCGAGCGAACGATGCGGGGCCGTTCTGCGCGATGCCCGGTGCGCCCAATGGCCATACGGGGCGTAAGAAACGCTCCGATGAGCCGACTAGGCGGCGCAGGTCGCCCGCTGCGGTTCCAGATGCCCGATTCTTCCTGCAATGTTGCGTTGCGGGGGTAGAAGAAGGGCGATCCTGAGTGCTTTTGCGCGTTTTCCCTGGTTGCAAACGCAACTGCTGGAGAATGTCCGATTGATGCGCGTTCTTTCGCAACATTACGGGAAATATCGGGCATCCGGGCGGGCACTGCGTGATAAAATCATCTCCTTATCGAGCCAGTGCAGGCGCTCTTCTTTTTTGAAGCAGCCCATGGAGGAAGCCGGGCCCTCGCTTCCTAGTACCACGTCTGCAAGATCCTCGCAGCCCAGGGCAGACGAGGAGGCTCCAATGGAACCTATGCAGGTTTGCTTCTCCCATCAAACGGCTTTTCAGGTGTTGAGGGCGATCGACGCGCGGGAGCTTGCAGGGTCTGGCGACACGGCGTGGCGGCTTCCCGCTCGTGCGCCGAGTGCGCGGGAGCTCGAAGAGGTCGTCAAGCGCATTGAGAACGATCGCCCTGGGTTATCGATCGAGCGTCCCGTCCATATTCTCCTGGGAGCGGCTTCAAGATGCCGCTCCACTTCGCGTCGCGTGTCGCACGTGTGCACACGGCAGATGCGTGGGAAGCCCTTGCTCCGGCTGTCGGACGGTGTTGGCGTATGCAGTGCGCCGTTTGCCTGCGTTCAGGCGGCTCCGTCAGCGAAAAACAAGATCGATCTGCTTGAACTTGCTTACGAGCTTTGCGGAACCTATCGCACTCGGCGAACGTCGACCGCTCCTGCGTATCAGGTGCCTCCTTTGATGACGATGCGTTCTCTACGCAGCTTCGTTTCGCTCAACCCTTCCATCGCGGGCGCTCGGATCGTGGCGCGCGTCCTGCCGTACCTGGCGGATGGTTCGGCTTCTCCGAGGGAGACGAAGCAGGCGCTCGTGTTGGGCTTGCCGACATCGTACGGCGGGTACGGCTTGGGCATCCCGAGGATGAATTACGAGGTGAAGGCAATCGCAGGAGCCCGCACGACTTCCGGCAGATCGAGTTTTCGTTGCGACCTTTGCTGGGCGGATGCGAAACTCGACGTGGAGTACCAAAGCAGGGAGATGCACGAAGGGGAGGAAAGCCGTATCAGGGATTCTAGAAGGACGAACGCGTTGATGGCGATGGGCTGGACGGTCGTAGGCGTCACGAACGACGAGCTGGACAGCCTGGCTGCAACCGACGCGATAGCCGACACGATACGTCGGCTCCTGGGAAAGCGCGTGCAAGTGCGCGTGTCGGACTACCATGCTCGCAAGCTGCGGCTCCGGCGGCAGCTCGGGCTTCCGCCGTAGGTGCGGCCTCGATGTGCGATTATCACAGGAATGTTGCGTTTGACGGGGCGTTCTCATCGACACGGAAAAGCGCGAGACGATGATCAGGCAGTTTGCAATGATTACTTTCGATGCATGCCGATACGGTCCGAAAAAACGCAACATTGCGGGAAGAATCGCACGCGGCACGCCGCTTCTTCGGCACGCGTGCGCCGGCCGCCGGCGGGATAGAACGTCCGACGGTCGGAAGCTGTGCGCGTCTTTCGGTATCGTTTCTTGTAATTGCATAAAAATACTCGAATAGTAGAAAATATTGCATTTCTAATCGATAAAACTCGTTATAGGCGTATACTACGCTTCGACCTTTAAGGGCGGTACGGAGAGACCGACAAGGTGCGCAACATACACCCTGCATCCGTGCGCCTCCCACATCAGATGGAGGCGCTTTTTTGTAGGGGCGTTGCCCGAACGGAAGGATGGAAGCTTGAGCGAGATTTCGAAGCGGTTGTTGCAGGGGACGTCGAAGCCCGCGGGCGCGCCCGCGGCGCTCGTGTTGGAGGACGGCGCCGTGTTCCGCGGCACGTCGTGCGCGGCGGCGGGGGAGGTGTTCGGCGAGATCTGCTTCAACACCTCGCTCGAGGGCTACCTCGAGGTGATCACTGACCCGTCGTACGCGGGTCAGATCGTGACGATGACGTATCCCCAGATCGGAAACTACGGCGTGAACGTGGACGACGCGCAGGCGGACGAGCCCGCCCTGCGCGGCCTCGTCGTGCGCGACCTGTGCGCGACGCCGTCGAACTGGCGCAGCGCGCAGGGCCTGCCCGACTACCTGCGCGACCACGGCGTGGTGGCCGTCGAAGGGGTGGACACCCGCGCGCTCGTGCGCCATGTGCGCGACTGCGGCGCACAACGGGCCGTGCTGTCCACCGTCGACGTCGACGAGGCCAGCCTTCTGGCGAAAGTGCGCGCGAGTGCATCCATCGTCGGGCAGAACCTGGCCTCCACGGTGTCGTGCGCGCGTCCGCGCCGCTTCTCGGCCGACGACCTGCCGGCTTCGCAGGCGTTCGCGCTCGCCGCGCCTCCCGAGCCGCGCTTCAAAGTGGTCGCCTACGACTGCGGAGCGAAGCGCTCCATCCTCGAAAACCTCGTGCGCGCCGGCTGCGGCGTGACCTGCGTGCCGTGGGACACCCCGGCGGACGAGGTGCTGACCATGGCTCCCGACGGCGTGTTCCTGTCGAACGGCCCGGGCGACCCCGAGGCCGTCGAGGGCACGTACGCCCAGGTGGAGCAACTGCTGGGGAGGGTGCCCGTGTTCGGCATCTGCCTGGGGCACCAGATGATCGCCAAGGCGGCGGGCTCGGATATCGAGAAGCTCAAGTTCGGCCACCGCGGCGGCAACCATCCCGTCATGAACCTGCGCACGCGGCGCGTGGAGATCACCGCGCAGAACCACGGCTTCGGCCTCGTGTTCCCCAGCTTGGGCGCGCTCGTGCCGGAGCTATCGGCCGGCGTCTGCGCGCATGAGGACGACCTGCGCTGCTGGGTGCGCCGCGGCGTCGCGCCGGTGGTGCAAAACGAGCGCTTCGGACGCATCCAGCTCACGCACGTGAACCTCAACGACGGCACGGCCGAGGGCGTCGCGTTCCTCGACATACCCGCGTTCTCGGTGCAGTACCACCCGGAAGCCTCGCCGGGCCCCACCGACGCCCATTACCTGTTCGCCGCGTTCGCGCGGTTGATGGAGTCCGCCGTTCTGGCGAACGGCGCTGGCACCCCATCTTGCCCTTCTGCTGCGGCTGGACGGACGGAAGTCCAGTCCAGCCTTGCATCAGGGCAATCTGGGGCACCAGCCGCGCCCTCGCTGACCTTGCCTGACCCGCGCGAATGTGCAAACTACCTCGACATCGACATCGCCGAGGATCGCCTGGCCGGCTGGTCGTTCGCCGAAGGGAAGGAGGCCTCCCATGCCTAAGCGCGAAGACATCCAAACCATCCTCGTCATCGGAAGCGGCCCCATCGTCATCGGGCAGGCGTGCGAGTTCGACTACTCGGGCGCGCAGGCCTGCAAGGTGTTGAAGGCCGACGGCTATCGCGTGGTGCTCGTGAACAGCAACCCCGCCACCATCATGACCGACCCGGGCCTGGCCGACCGCACCTACGTCGAACCCATCACCGTGGAGTTCGTCGAGCAGGTCATCGCGAAGGAGCGCCCCGACGCCCTCTTGCCCACGCTGGGCGGCCAGACCGGGCTCAACACGGCCGTCGAGCTCGCGCGCGCCGGCATCCTGGCCAAGTACGGCGTGGAGATGATTGGCTGCGACCTCGAGGCCATCGAGCGCGGCGAGGACCGCAAGCAGTTCAACGAGTGCATGGCGGAGCTTGGCATCGAGACGTCGCGCTCCGGCTACGCCTATTCCATCGCCGACGCCGAGGACATCGTGGCCGAGCTCGGCTACCCCGTGGTGCTGCGCCCCTCGTTCACGCTGGGCGGCGCGGGCGGCGGCATCGCGCACGACGCGGCCGAGCTGCACGAGATCGTGGGCCAGGGCCTGGAGCTGTCGCCGGCCGGCGAGGTGCTGGTGGAGGAGAGCATCGAGGGCTGGAAAGAGTACGAGATGGAGGTCATGCGCGACCGCGCCGGCAACGGCATCATCGTGTGCTCCATCGAGAACTTCGACGCCATGGGCGTGCACACGGGCGACTCCATCACGGTGGCGCCCGCGCAGACGCTGACGGACGTGGAGTACCAGCGCATGCGCGCGGCGTCGCTGGCCATCCTCGAGAAGATCGGCGTGGAGACCGGCGGCTCCAACGTGCAGTTCGCCGTCAACCCGGAAAACGGCCGCATGATCGTCATAGAGATGAACCCCCGCGTGTCGCGCTCCTCGGCGCTCGCGTCGAAGGCCACGGGCTTCCCCATCGCGAAGGCGGCCGCGAAGCTGGCCGTGGGCTACACGCTCGACGAGATCGTGAACGACATCACGAAGGCCACGCCCGCCTGCTTCGAGCCGTCCATCGACTACTGCGTGGTGAAGGTGCCGCGCTTCGCGTTCGAGAAGTTCCAGGGCACCGACGACACGCTGTCCACGCGCATGAAGGCCGTCGGCGAGGTCATGGCCATCGGCCGAACGTTCGAGGAATCGCTCGGCAAGGCCATGCGCTCGCTGGAGAACGGGCGCGCGGGCCTGGGAGCCGACGGCAAAGGCGGCGAGGCCGACGCGTCCGACGAGGCGCTGGAAGACCTCGTGGCGCGTCCCACGGCCGAGCGCATCTTCTACCTGGCCGAGGCGCTGCGCCGCGGCTGGACGGTCGAGCGCGCGAGCGCGGCGAGCCGCGTGGACCCCTTCTTCGTCGCGCGCATGGCCGACATCGTGCGCGTGCAGGAGAACCTGCGCGGCATGGCGCTGGACGAGCTCGATGCCGACGCGTTCCGCCTGCTCAAGCGCATGGGGCTGGCCGACGCGCAGATCGCGCACCTCACGGGATCCGACGAGCTCACCGTGCGCACGTGCCGTAAGATGCTGGGCGTGAGGCCTGCGTTCAAGACCGTGGACACCTGCGCCGCCGAGTTCCCCAGCGCCACGGCCTACCATTACAAGACCTACGATGCCGACGAGACCGAGACGGCGCCGAAGACGCGGCGGCGCGCCATGATTCTGGGCGCGGGGCCGAACCGCATCGGCCAGGGCATCGAGTTCGACTATTGCTGCGTGCACGCCAGCTACGCTCTGCACGAGGCCGGGTTCGAGACGATCATGGTGAACTGCAACCCCGAGACGGTGTCCACCGACTACGACACGTCCGACAAGCTGTACTTCGAGCCGCTCACGTTCGAGGACGTCATGGACATCGTCGACGTCGAGCAGCCCGACGGCGTGGTGGTCACGCTCGGCGGGCAGACGCCGCTCACGCAGGCGAACGCGCTGGCGGCGCCCGGCGTGCCCATCATGGGCACCTCGCCGGAAGCCATCGACCTGGCCGAGGACCGCGACCGCTTCGCCGCCGTCCTCGACGAGCTGGGCATCGTCTACCCGGCCGCCGGCATGGCCTCCACGTACCAAGAGGCGTGCGTCGTGGCCGACCGCATCGGCTTCCCGCTGCTCGTGCGCCCCAGCTACGTGCTGGGCGGGCGCGGCATGGGCATCGTCTACGACGGCGCCCAGCTGGAGAAATACATGGCGGAGGCCGCGAAGATCTCGCCCGACCACCCGGTGTACCTCGACCGCTTCCTCGAAGGCGCGGTGGAGGTGGACCTCGACGCGCTCTGCGACGGCGAGCAGGTGTTCGTGGGCGGCGTGCTGGAGCACATCGAGATGGCGGGCATCCATTCGGGCGACTCGGCCTGCTGCACGCCGCCGTTCGCGCTGTCCGAGGCCGTGCAGGCGCAGCTGCGCGCCATCGCGCGCCGCTTGGCGCTGCGCCTGGGCGTGGTGGGGCTCATCAATATCCAGTTCGCCATCAAAGACCAGGTCATCTACATCATCGAGGCGAACCCGCGCGCCAGCCGCACGGTACCGTTCGCCTCGAAGGCGACGGGCGTTCCGCTGGCGAAGGTCGCTGCGCGCATCATGGCGGGGGAGAAGCTGGCCGATTTGGGGATGCCGCCCGACGACCGCCGGCTCGAGCATTTCAGCGTGAAGGAAGCCGTCATGCCCTTCGGCCGCTTCCCCGGCGCCGACACGGTGCTCGGCCCCGAGATGAAGTCCACCGGCGAGGTCATGGGCATCGCGCGCAACTTCCCGGCGGCGTTCGCGAAGACGCAGCTGGCCATCAGCTACGCGCTGCCCGAGGGCGGCACGGTGTTCGTCAGCGTGTGCGACCGCGACAAGCGCGCCATCGTGCCCATCGCTCGCGACATCGCGCGTCTGGGCTTTCGCATCGTGGCCACAGGCGGCACGGCCCGCACGTTGCGGGCGGCCGGCGTGGAGTGCGAGCAGGTGAGGAAGATCCACGAGGGCGAGGGCAACGTGCGCGACATGATCGCCGCCGGGGACATCTCGCTCATGATCAACACGCCGTTCGGCCACGCCACGCGCGCCGACGGCTACGAGCTGCGCCTCGAGGCCGTGAAGCACGGCGTGACCCACGTGACGAACCTCGCCGGCGCCCAGGCCATGGTGGCCGGCATGGAAGCCGCGCGCCTCGGCGGCCTCGCGGCCGTGGCCTTGCAGGACCTGCCCCAGTGGGAGCTTTCGCGCTGACGCGCCGCGTTCTGCGCGCATCGTCGCCCGGAAAACACGGAATCGCACCTGGAACCGTGTTTTCCGGGCGAAAAGGCGATGGCTTCCGATTTCCGATGCGCCTCCGGTTTGCTACACTGAAGGCGTTTCATCGTTTCGCATGATTCCCTGACGAGGGCAGCCGTACCAGGATCGAAAAGACGGCGCATAACCTACGAAAGGGGTCTTCTCATGGCATGGGTCGTTCTTATCGTATCGGGCGTCTTGGAAGCGGTGTGGGCCACGGCGCTCGGGCGCGCGGAGGGGTTCACCAGGCTAGCGCCTTCGATCGTGTTCCTGGTTGCGCTGGCGTTGAGCATGGTCGGCTTGTCCTACGCGGTCAAAACGCTGCCAACGGGCACCTCGTACGCCGTTTGGGTCGGCATCGGCGCCTCGCTCACGGTCGCCTACGGCATGCTCTCGGGAACAGAGCCCGTATCGGTGGCGAAAGTGCTGCTCATCATCGGCCTCATAGCTTGCGTCATCGGTCTCAAGCTCGTCCACGACGACTCTTGATGCCGCTTGGAATTCAACGTGCGGAAACATAGAAGCGAGGGCGCATCGGCTGACGCGCCCTCGCTCGATCAGAATTCTCCCTCACGCCTTCGAGGACTTCGGCGGTCTGGCCGACCCTCGTTTGACGGCTATGTCGAGCGCGCCCAGCGCGTCGTAGGCTTCCCGCGCCGACGCTTCGACTCGATCGGCATCGAGGCCGCGCTCGTCGGGATGCAGCTCGACGCGTCTGTCGGCGACGGCGGACCATGCCTCGTACACTTTCTCGATGGGCGGCAGCTTCTCCACGGTGCTCCTTCGGTCGCGGCGTCATGTTCGGAAACAGCATGATATCAGATGGTAGAATGATCGCTTCGAATGCTGACGAACCGTCGAAGAAGGAGCGCCTGCAACGCTCTCGGCGGAGCTCGAAGAAGCCGGCTTCGAAAAGGCGGAGCTTGTCGGCGACGCGGCTGGCGCACCTCTCGACGAGGTGAGCCCGACGATCGCCGTAGTCGCGCGCAAGCCTGCGACCTGCGTGGACGGGCGATGACACGAATCGTGTCTTGCCGGAGCGATGCGGCTCAGCCATCTTGGGAGCCTGAAAGGGGGCGCGTCCCATGGATTTCGGAGAGAAGCTGAAAGCGCTGCGCACCGAGCGCGGCCTGACCCAGGAGCAGCTTGCCGCCAGGCTGTACGTGTCGCGCACGGCCGTGTCGAAGTGGGAGACGGGCGGCGGCTCGCCCAACCTCGACTCGCTGCAGGCCGTCGCGCGCCTGTTCGACGTGTCGGTGGACGACCTCCTGTCCGCCGACGACCTCATCGTGCTCGCCCGCGACGAGCGCCGCTCGACGGCGCGCAGCAGCGGCATGCTGTCGTTCGGTCTGCTCGACGTGCTGGCCGTCGTGTTCGCGTTCATTCCGCTATACGGCGTGGACGACGGCTCGTTCGTGCGCATGGCGAACCTGGCCGACTACGGCGCGTCCGTGGATTTCGGCGCGTCGTTCGCCGTCATGGCGGCGGCCGTCGTCTCGCTCATGTTCGTGGGTGCGGTGGAGATCTTGCTGGCAGCTGCGGGCTCGCGCCGCGCGGCCCGCATCGTCGCCCTCGTTGGGTTCGCGGTGCAGGCGCTGGCCGTCGTCCTGTTCGCCTCCACCATGCAGCCCTACGCCACAACGCTCATGTTCGCGCTGCTCCTGGCGAAGGTCGTCGTCGGCTACCGTATTCTGCGCTCGTAACCCCTGGTCGGCTGCGGAGGTCACGCACCGTGTCGCCCGTGCGACGCATCGTGGCTTGCCGCCGGGAGGCGCGCGTCGTTTCATTGAGGTTCGGACCCGCAAGGGATCCGCAGCATCCGTGAGGCGAAAGGACGGTTCGATGGAAACAACCCTGATGGCCGCGTGGCTGAACGACGCGTTCGCCGCGTTCGATGCGACGATCTTGGGGGGCGCTGCATGCGCTCGCAGAATGCGGGGGCTTCGCGCTCACGCCCCTGTTCGAGGCGGTGAGCTTCGTAGGCGAGAAGGGCGCATGCTTCTTCGCGCTGGCCTTCGTGCTTATGGTGTTCAAACGCACGCGACGTGCCGGGACGGTCATGTTCGTCGCCATCTGCCTGGGCGCGCTCGCCACGAACATCGTGCTCAAGGACTTCGTCACGCGGCCGCGGCCGTTCGAGTCGTCCGCGCTCTTCCTCGACTGGTGGCGCTTCGCCGGCGCCGCGTTCGAGGACGGGTTCTCGTTCCCCTCCGGACACATGACCGCGGCCTCGGCGGCGATGGCGGCGCTCATGCTGGCGTATCGGAATTGGAAGACAGTGCTGGGCGGCTCGATCGTCATGCTGGTCATGGGCGCTGCCCGCTGCTATCTCGTCGCGCACTATCCCACCGACGTGCTGACCGGCCTTCTCGTGGGCGCGCTCGCGGCCGTCGCGGCGCAGCTGCTCGTGTCGTTCGCGTTCCGCCGGTACGGGGAGCGCCGATTCGCGCGGCCTCGCCACGCCTGTGCTCCCGTGCGACGCAGGCGGTAGGTCCCGCCGTTCGCTCCCTCCGTCGTCCCGGCGTGCACATTCCCTGCATTTTGGCTTGTCAGCCGCATGAAGCGCGCGCAGATGATACAATCGTCGGCCGAGAGACGAAAACGCGCGCCGCGCTCGCACGGGCGGCGGCGAAAAGTGAAAGGACGAATGTGGCACTCGTCAACGAGCGGGCCCGCATCCTCGCCAACGAGGAAGTCGGCCCGAACCTCTACCTCATGGAACTCGCGGCCTCGCATATCGCGGCGAGCATCGAGCCGGGGCAGTTCGTGCACATGAAGGTGCCGAGCATGGAGGCGCACATCCTGCGCCGCCCGTTCTCGGTGTACGCGCGCGATGCGGCGGCCGGCACGCTCGAGGTGCTCTACCAATCGGTGGGCTTCGGCACCGACCATATGACGCGCATCGAGCCCGAGCGAGCCGAGCACCTCTCCGGCGCCGAGCTCATCGGGCCGGTGGGCCGCGGGTGGCAGCCTCCCGCGAACGCGCGTCGCGCCCTCCTCGTGGGCGGCGGCGTGGGTGCTGCGCCGCTTTTCATGCTGTGCGAGAGTCTGATTAGCGCCGGCGTGCGCACTGACGTGGTGCTGGGCGCGCAGACCGAGGCGGCGCTCACGTGTCGCGGCCGCTACGAGGCGCTGCTGGACGAGCCGCCGCGCTGCGCCACCGACGACGGCAGCTTCGGACGCGAGGGCTTCTGCACCTCGCTCGTCGCCGAAGCGCTCGCCGAAGCTGCAGAAGCGGGGGAGCCGTACGACTATCTGGCCGTGTGCGGCCCCGAGCCCCTTATGAAGATCGTGGCCGGCATGGCCGCCGAGGCGGGCGTGCCCTGCGAGGTGTCCATGGAGAAGCGCATGGCCTGCGGCGTGGGAGCATGCCTGTCGTGCGTGGTGGACACGGTGGGCGGCAAGCAGCGGGCCTGCGTCGACGGCCCCGTGTTCGATGCGCGGAAGGTGGTATGGTAGATGAAAATCGACGCAATTGATCCTGCGGGTGCGGCCGGCGAGGGGATCCCTCCAGTCGCTCGGCAGTCCTGCTCGCACGGACAGCCCGCCGGGCTGTCCGGCTCGTGCGGAACTCGCTTGGTGGAGGGATCCCCTCGCCGGCCTGTTCCTACTTCGGTAAACATGTGCGTCGATTTGGGCGGGTTGGAGATGAAGAATCCCGTCACGGTGGCTTCGGGGACGTTTGCTGCGGGGCGCGAGTACGGGGACTTCGTGGACGTGGCGGGCCTCGGGGCCGTCACGACGAAGGGCGTGTCGCTGAACGGCTGGGCGGGCAACGCCAGGCCCCGCCTCGCCGCGACGCCCTCGGGCCACGACCGCC
>OBVD01000802.1_pt1 | contig 15409 bp, 10 predicted proteins | sample 1495031 | NCBI WGS metagenome assembly OBVD01 (sample SAMEA2579967, study PRJEB22360) | human gut metagenome
TTAAGCACGCCGCCAGCGTTCATCCTGAGCCAGAATCGAACCCTCCACAAAAAAACTTTGCAGAAAGCCAACATGTGACTCTCAAAAATAAGAAAATTGACGATCGCCTTATAAGGAAAGGCGCATCGCACGAAAACCTCACCGTCCTTCAAGGCCTCCCGGCCACTCGCGAACGAGCGGACGATGAACTGGCAATCATTGACTATAAAGAAGTAGTACAAATACGCTCTTGAGTTCTCAAACCACCACCACTCACCCGCCTCGAGGCACCCCAACCGGGGAACCACTCGCCGAGCGGCAGCGAAGAGTCAATTTACACGAACCCCGGCAATCACGCAAATCGACCCTTCCAAAGATACCCTGGAACCGTTGCAAATAAACACATCCCTCGGCGTGTCCCGATTCCGTCCATCTGAATCGTCTTTCTCCTTTTCCACAGAAACCAGCTCATCCTTCCGGAAAACATGTTCGTCGTATGAGTCGCCTTATCAGGAATTGACGGAACGATACGTTGAGGGGATTCTGTTATCCTGTGGGGCGCAGCGGAGCAAAATGACCTGCCAAGACGGGATGGTCCCTTTCATGAGCAGGCTTTTGACTCAAAATAGAAGACGGATCGAATATTCCGCAGTGATACCGTGAAGGGAGGGAACGGCATGGAGGCGCAGCCTATGAGGCTACAGGACCTGAGACTCAAGGAAGGAATGTCTCTAGAACAGCTGGCCGAGCTCTCCGGCGTGGATCATGATCGTCTCGTCATGTTCGAAAACAATCCGGAAACCATACGCAATATGCATTTGGACACCGCTCGCCAAATTGCCAAAGCATTGCACTGCAACGTGTTGGAGCTCCATCCCGACGAAGGTTGGAGAGGCGGAATCCACTGCGCTGAATCCGGGCTAAGAGACATTCGTCGGACTCGCGGCTATACGCAAAACGAGTTGTCAGAGATGACAGGGATTCCCCAGCCGAACATCTCTTGGTTTGAGACAGGCTATCGCTCGACCTCAGGCATGCGGCTGGATACAGCCAGGCGTCTGTCGGAAGCGCTTCGATGCGATCCGACAGATTTCCTAAAAGAAGCGTATAGCCGATATGAAAATAAATGTTGTATCTGATTTAGATAAAACACTTAAATTTCATCGGACGCCATACTTCAACAAACGAATGCATCCCGCGCACCTCCCATCTCACCAAAAAGATTAGGCAAGAAAGAAGCCCATCAATCATTGACTTCACAAACCTTTCCCTTCCAGAAAGCTGGATAACGTCCGAGATTTTGCGCACTTTCGGACGTTATCTGGCGCGGAGGACGCATTTGCGCAGTTCGGAAGCGATGAGCACGATCATGGCAAGGCCGAGGCATTCGACCCATGCGCCGACGCTGAGCGGTACCGTACCGAAAGCGGTGTTGAGGAACGGAATGTAAATCACCGCCAGCTGCAATACCATGCTCAGCGCGATCGCGCCCCATAGCCACTTGTTGGAGAACAGTCCGACGAACGCTGACTGCAAGTGCGAGCGCGAGGCAAGCGCGTTCAGCATTTGCGCGAACACGAGAATCGTGAAGCCCATGGTGCGTGCTTCCGTCATTTGTGCGTCGTGACCGATCGCATCGACGGAACGGTCGGTGAACAGACCGCCGTCCAAGTGCATGTCCATGCCGATCAGGGTGACGGCCGCCATAATCACACCGATGAAAATGATGTCGCCCCACATTTCGGCGTCAATCACGCGATCGGTGAGTTTGCGCGGCTTGCGCGCCATCACATCGTCGGTGGACGGGTCGACGCCCATGGCGAGCGCGGGTGCCGCGTCGGTGAGCAGGTTGATCCACAGCAGCTGCGTGGCAAGCAGCGGCACGGTCACGCCTTGGCTGCCGGGCTGGGTGATGCCGAGGAATCCGGCGAGCATCACCCCGCCGAACACGGTGAACACTTCGCCCACATTGGAGCTCAGCAGGTAGCGCAGGAACTTGCGGATGTTGTCGAAAATGCCGCGTCCTTCACGCACGGCTGCGACGATGGTGCTGAAGTTGTCGTCGGCGAGGATCATTTTCGCGCTCTGCTTGGTCACTTCAGTGCCGGTAACGCCCATGGCGACGCCAATATCGGCGGTTTTGACTGCGGGAGCGTCGTTCACGCCGTCACCGGTCATGGCCACGATATTGCCTTGCCGTTGCAAGGATTCAACGATCTTCAACTTGTGTTCCGGCGCGACTCGCGCGTAGACGGACACTCCGCTGGTCACCTTGTCGAATGCCGCTTCGTCGGGCAGTTCGTCGAGTTGGCTGCCGGTCATGGCCGTGCCGCCCTTGTCGATAATGCCCAGATCGGTGGCGATGCGCGCCGCGGTCAGCGGGTGATCGCCGGTAATCATTACCGTACGAATGCCGGCGCGATGCGCTTCGGCAACCGAATCACGCACTTCCGTGCGCGGCGGATCGATGATGCCGATCATGCCGACCCAAATCAAATCGTTCTCAAGCACATCGCTTTGTTCCGCAATATCGGCAACATGACCTGCGGAATTCAGCATGATTCCCGGCACTTGCGCAAGAGAAGCGGTACCGAGCGGACGATAAGCCTGTCCCAGCGTGCGGTATGCATCGGAAGAAAGCTGTTCGACAGTCGCAAGAATCTGCTGGCGATCGCCTTCCGTAAGTGGACGTACCGCACCGCCGACAGCAATCCTGCTGCAATATCCAAGAAGCACATCGGGGGCACCCTTGGAGAAGACGGTCAGGCGGCCGGCGTCAGCGTTGTCTTGCGCCACGATGGACATGCGCTTACGTTCGGAAGTAAACGGGATTTCGCCAACGCGCTCGTAGTTGGCGTACTTGCGATCCGCCTTCACTTTTCGTGCTGCGACGATGAGTGAGACTTCGGTCGGGTCGCCGACCGCCTCCCACGTTACGTTTTCCGCATTTCCGGCAGAAGCAGCAGATTCGCGCAGTTCGCCGTCGTTCGCCAACGCGCCCACGGCAAGGGTCGCAACGGCTTCCGATTCGATGATCCCGCGTATTTGCGCATGTTCCATGGTCTGTGGATCGACCACCATGCGGCCTTCCGGCGCATAGCCGGTGCCAGTAAGCTGCACTTCGCCGCTCGGAGTGACCACACGCTCCACGGTCATCTCGTTGCGGGTGAGCGTGCCGGTTTTGTCGGAGCAGATCACCGACGCAGATCCAAGCGTTTCCACCGAATGCAGCTTCTTGACGATCGCATTGTGCATGGCCATGCGCTGCACGCCGAGCGCGAGCACCACCGTAAGAATCGCAGCCAAACCTTCCGGCACGGCCGCAACCGCCAGAGAAACGGCCAACAGCAGCGAATCGATCACATCGTGAACGTCTTGGAAGCCTTCGGTAAGCGCGAGCGCGACCAACACCACGACCGCGATGATGCATACCGCGCTGCCGAGGATTTTGGAAACGTAGTTCATTTCCTTTTGCAGCGGGGTTTCGTCGTCTTCCGTGGCTTGCAGCAGATCGGCGATTTTACCGACCTGCGTGCCCATGCCGGTGCTGGTTACGATGGCGCGGCCGGTGCCTTGCGTTACGGACGTGCCGTTGAACACCATGTTGGCGCGGTCGCCGAGGGCCTTCGCCTGTGCGAGGGTGTCGGTCTTTTTGCCGACGGGCACGCTTTCGCCGGTGAGGCTGGCTTCCGCGATTCGTAGGCTGGCGGCGGCGAAGAGGCGTCCGTCCGCGGAAACGGAGTCGCCTTCGCCGAGCACGATGATGTCGCCGGGCACCACGTCAACCGTGTTGATGCGTTCGATATTACCGTCGCGCAGCACGTTGGTTTGCGGCGCGGTCATGCTGGAGAGCGCTTCGACGGCGGCTTCCGCCTTCGATTCCTGGATGTAGCCGAGCACCGCGTTGACGATGAGGATCAGCACGATGACGATGGCGTCGAACGGCAATGCTTCGCCGCCTTCCGCACCCGGTACGGCGTTGGCTCGTTCAATGAACCATGCGACGAGCGAAATGCCGGTCGCAGCCAGCAACAGGTAGACAAGGGGGTCTTTGAATTGTTCGAGGAATTTCTTCCATTTCGGCACCGGTGGTGCGGACGCGAGTTCGTTCGGTCCGTACTTGTCGAGTCGACGCTTGGCTTCCGCTTGACTCAGGCCGGTATTCAAATCGACACCAAGCGATTGCGCTACGGTTTGCGCATCGGCGAGCGACGGATCGACTTGCGTTTGCGTCGCGGTTTTTGCTGCTTGTTCGAAATTTCCCGAACTGGTATCGCGGAATTGGGTGGATTGATCTTCCTTGCGATCAACCATGATGATCTCCTTGGGAGCGCCGCGGAGTAGTCAGCACTCCCCTGCCGTTGCGATAGTGCGAAAACTGCGGAAAATTGCGATTTTCGCAACCACTCGCCGAACTGGGCAATGCTGCGCGGTTGCGGACACCGGACGTGCGCCATCGGTGCATTCCTGCCATTATTACACACCGTGACCATTTTGCAAGAGCGCAACGCACCGTCTTTTGTCAAGATTTCACAAAATCGTGAAACATAATCTGCAATCTTATTTCGACCGCGCATTCGATTACACGGCAACACCGACGGCAATGTCGCTACCATCTTTGGCGGAAGTGTGATATGTTATCGGATGTTAGTAAACAAAATTACTTACGCTATGATTCGTAGCGTACATTGGCAACGTCGCAATGGATAGGGGTAGTTATCATGGCAGCTCAAGAAGCCGCGCAATCACAGCAAACGCAAGGGGTTCCGGAATCGCGCATCCTGCAGGCGCGGCAGGCGAACGCAAGCTGGCTCACCGATCCGACCGTATTCGCGGTGAATCGCAAGCCCGCGCACTCCAATCATCGGTATTTCCTGGGCGAAGCCACCGAACCGAAGCAGAATCTCGACGGTGTATGGAAAGTAAACGTTACTCAGGCCGCATCCATCGACGTGGAAAACGCGCCGTTCGCCGCAGCTGACTTCAACGATGCCGGTTTCGGCGCGATCAACGTGCCCGAACACCTGCAGATGGCCGGCTATTTGAAGAACAAATATGTGAATGTGCAGTATCCATGGGATGGCCATGAGGATCCGCAGGAGCCGAACGTTCCCGAAAACAATCATGTGGCGATCTACCGCCGTTCCTTCACGCTTGACCGTCCGCTCGCCGCGACGCTGGAAAATGGCGGCACCGTCAGCATCACGTTCCACGGCATGGCCACCGCGATCTACGTGTGGGTCAACGGCACGTTCGTCGGCTATGGCGAGGATGGTTTCACCCCGAACGAATTCGACATCACCGAAGCGTTGAACGTTGACGGCGACAACGTGCTCACCGTCGCCTGCTACGAATACGCGAGCGCCTCTTGGCTGGAAGATCAGGATTTCTGGCGTTTGCACGGCCTGTTCCGTTCCGTGGAGCTCGCCGCACAGCCTCGCGTGCATGTCGAAACCGTGCAGATCGAAGCCGACTACAATCCCTCCATGGCCGCCGGAACGCTGAATGCAACCCTGCAGTTGCGCAATGCAAACGACGCGGCCACCGTCAAGGCGAAACTGCGTGACGCAAACGGCACTGTGGTGTGGGAATCCACGCAATGCGCCAACGAAACCATCACCCTCAATTCCGGCGCGCTGAAGAACATTGCGCCGTGGAGCGCCGAAGAGCCAACCCTGTATGAGCTGACGGTGCTTGTCGTCGGCCACGACGGCCCGCTGGTCGAAAAAATCGTGCAGCGTATCGGCTTCCGCACATTCCGTATCGAAGACGGCATCATGAAGCTCAACGGCAAGCGCGTGGTCTTCAAGGGCGCCGACCGCCACGAATTCGACGCGAAGCGCGGCCGCGCCATCACCAGGCAAGACATGATCGACGACATCACGTTCTGCAAGAGGCACAACATCAACGCCATCCGCACCTCGCACTACCCCAACCAGGAATACTGGTACGACCTGTGCGACGAATACGGCATCTACCTGATCGACGAGACCAATATGGAGACGCACGGCAGCTGGGTCGCGAACAATATCGAAACCCCCGAAACCGCCGTGCCGGGCAGCAAGCCGCGGTGGGAAGGCGCGTGCGTGGACCGTATCAACAGCATGATGCGCCGCGATTACAACCATCCGAGCGTGCTCATCTGGTCGCTCGGCAACGAGTCGTTCGCCGGCGAAGTGTTCCGCGCGATGCACGCCCACGCGCACGCGATCGACCCGAACCGCCCCGTGCATTACGAAGGTTCCGTGCATGATCGCGCGTTCGACGACGTGACCGATATCGAAAGCCGCATGTACGCGCACGCCGACGAAATCGAGGAATACCTCAAGTCCAACCCGAAGAAACCGTATATTTCCTGCGAATACATGCACGCCATGGGCAATTCCGTCGGCAACATGGACGAATACACGGCTTTGGAACGCTATCCGCAATATCAGGGCGGATTTATTTGGGATTTCATCGACCAGGCGATTCTCGACAGCAACGGTCGCATGTGCTACGGCGGTGATTTCGGCGACCGTCCGAGCGACTACGAATTCTCCGGCGACGGCCTGCTATTCGCCGACCGCACGCCGTCGCCGAAGGCGCAGGACGTCAAGCAGCTGTACGCGAACGTGCATATGACCGTCGATGCTTCCGGCATTACGATCACCAACGACAATCTGTTTGTTTCGACGGCTGATTCCACGTTTGTGTTGCGTATTTTGGCTGACGGCAAGCCCGTTTGGTCTTCTTCGCGCCGCTTCGACGTTGCCGCAGGTACAAGCGAGCATGTTGAGATCGATTGGCCGATCGACGATTACCGCGCAGGTGCGCAGGAACTGGTTTTGGAGGCGTCCCAGCAGTTGACTTCCGCTTGCGATTGGGCTCCGGCTGGGTATGAGCTTTCGTTCGGCCAGTGCGTGGTTGCGGGTGGCAAGATTGCCGATACTGTTACGGCCGCTTCCGCCGCTTCCGATGGAGCGATCACCTTGGGCCGCTGGAATATCGGCGCACGCAGTGCGGGCCGTGAAGCCCTGTTCTCCCTTGCACAGGGCGGCATGGTGTCGTACAAGCTTGGCGAGCGCGAATTCGTGTTGCGCAAGCCGCTGATCACCACGTTCCGTGCGCTGACCGACAATGATCGCGGCGCGGGCCATGCGTTCGAGCGTGCGCAGTGGGCGGTTGCCGGAAAGTATGCGCGTTGCGTTGATACGAAGGTTGAGCCGCTCGGCGAAACCGCAGTTTCCGTCACGTACACGTATGAGCTTGCGATTGCGCAGCGCACGAAGGTCACCATTCGTTACGTTGCCGATGTGCTTGGCCACGTCGATCTGCATGTTGCATATCCGGGTGAAAAGGACGGCGATCTGCCGACGATTCCGGCGTTCGGCATTGAATGGATGCTGCCGGTCGAGTATTCGAATCTGCGATTCTATGGCGTAGGCCCGGAGGAAACGTATGCCGACCGCAAGCATGCGAAGCTGGGCATTTGGGATACGAACGCCTTCCGCGATCGCGCGCCGTATCTGCTGCCGCAGGAAACCGGCAACCATGAGGACGTGCGTTGGGCTGAGATTACGGACGATTCTGGTCATGGCTTGCGCGTGAGCCAGACTGCGAATACTGAAACCGGCGTTACGAAGCCGTTTGCGATGAGCCTGCTGCCGTATTCGAGCACGATGCTTGAGGAGGCGCTGCACCAGGACGAGCTGCCGGAGCCGAAGCACATGTTCCTGCGCGTGCTCGCCGCTCAGATGGGTGTCGGCGGCGACGATTCCTGGATGAGCCCGGTGCACGAGCAGTATCAGCTGCCCGCCGACCAGCCGCTCAACCTCGACGTAGCCCTCGACCTGTTCTAGTTTCAAGGATTCAGTCGATTCCTACGTGCGAAATGTCTCCCGATTCTTGATTTCAAGGATCGGGAGACATTCGTTGTGCCGCAAGTTGACTTTCGGCCTCACGATTCGCAGTTCTGTCTCACGATTTCGCAAGATCGTGCGACAATTCGGAAAAAACATGCGATCAGACCATCAAAATGGACGATGAGGGGGATTTTGTTGATGGCTTAAATTAGACGGATTGCCTAGAATGAGGGCAGAACTTCCGAAACGTTCGAGCGCAGGCGGGCAAATTCGCGCGCGTCCGAGCGTCACGAAGCACGCTCTTCCAGGAAAGGGGCCATCATGAGCGACGCAATGAACAACCCGTATGCGAACAATCCGAATCAAAATGGCAGCAACGAACAGCAGCCGCAAGGCCAGCCGGAATACGGGGCATACGCACCAAACCAGCAATCGCAATCCCAGCAGCAGGGCGGCAATCCCAACAATTCGGGCAATCCGTATCAAAGCGAGCCTCAGACCCCATGCTACTTCGACGGTCCCAACGCCAACCCGAATCCCAACCAGAACGGCTTCTTCTACGCGAGCTACACCACCGGTCAGCCGTACGGCCAACCATACGGACAGCAGAACAGCCAATCCGACGCTGACAACGGCACCAACAATTGGCAGCCGATCAGCCCGTTCAAGCTCATGGAGGAATGGCTCCCGAAGAAGGCAAAGAACGCGATCCGCGGCACGTATGCGGTACTCGGCATCGCCGCCGTCATTCTCGGCCTGGCACTGCTGATTTGGCCCGGTGCCACACTGAGGGTCGCCGCAATCGCGCTCGGCGCATACTTCGTGGTTTCCGGTGTGGTCCGCATTGTGACCGCAATCGTGGAACTCGGGCTTCCGGGAGGATGGCGCGTGCTTGACATTCTGATCGGCCTGATGCTGTCTGTCGGCGGTGTGGTCATGCTGAAAAACGCGGCGCTTTCCGGAGCCACACTCGCCGTGCTCATTACCATGGTGGTCGGTCTCGGCTGGATGCTGGAAGGCGTGATGGCGCTCGTGGAATCGTGGCGCATGCCAAGCTCCGCATGGGCCGTAATCTACGCACTGCTGTCGATCGTCGCCGGCTTCATCGTGCTGTTCTCCCCCGTCAGCTCCACGACCTGGCTGATCCTGTTCGGCGGATGCGCGCTTGTGGCGATCGGCATCGTCGCGATCGTACGTGCGTTCACCTTCGGCAAGTCCAAGCGCAAGTAATTTTTTGCGGCGCGGGCCGTAAAGTCTGATTATCTCTGTTTTCCCAGGGGCACCAAGCAACAGCTCGGTGCCCTTTCCATAGCGAAATCGCTTTTTATACCAAGATTCAAAGTCGCACAACCATGAATCTTGGTATTAATACTGGTATATAATTGGGTATGAAATTCGGTTTTAAGAAAGGTTTATCATGGCAAGCGCACTTGACATACTCGATGACCTTGCTCCAATCAGCGAGCTCAGCAATGGTCGTACTTCCGCATTGTTGCAGCGGGCCGAACACAATCCAGTCATTCTGATCAAACGAAACAAGCCGTCCTACGTTCTCATGAATATCGAAAACTATCGCGCTCTCATGGAACGAATCGAAGACAACGAAGACTTGCTTCTTGCCGAAAAAAGACTCGACAACAGTACTGGCACAACTATCAGCAACGAAGAGGTCATGCTCGATCTCGGCATTTCCCCAAGCGACCTCGCCGAGGCACCTGAGCCGGAACTCGCATGAACTGGCAAGTTGAATGGCTTGACGAAGCCAAGAAAGACATGCGCAAACTCGGCAAAGCCGAGCAAATCCAAGTACTCAAGGGAATCGAGAAAGTTCGCACAAACCCACTGCCCACCTCGCAAGGCGGGTATGGCAAACCGTTACGCAATGCCGAACGAACGAAACTTTCCAGGCTTTGCAAAATCAAATTCAGGGATATCGGCATTCGCGTTGTTTACAAACCGTTACTGCGAAATGGAATCATGACCATCATCGTCGTTGGCATTCGTTCCGATAGTGACGCTTACATCAAAGCCAACAAGAGACGCAAAGAATATGGACTATACGATGCGTCCGCCAATTTTCAGCGAACGTTACTTTTTCTTCAAGATTAGCCGATGATTTTACAAAAGAAGTGACGATCGTCGCATGACATTGTCGACTTGCCCGACGTAAGATGAAGGCACAACAGAAGAACGAAGAAAAGAAAATAGACAACAAACACAGACTTACGGCAGCGGCCAGAGGAATAAACAAGAAAACAGATACGTGCCGCCAAGCCGAACGAAAGGAAACATCATGAAGAACAACACTTTCAACCAGGTCATCAACGCCAACCTCGCTTCCATCGATCCGGGCTTCGGCCAGTTCGCACTCGCCAAGGCTTCCTCCGACCTCTTCAAGAAGGTCCTCAACAAGTAAGACCGCTTCCTAGACGGGAGGCAAGGCGCAGGCGCCACAGCACCTCGCCCCTCTTCTTTCCAATCCTTAAATCACATAGCGGGAGGCCGCGGTTCCAAACGGAATCGCGGCCTCCCGCTTTTCACGTACGCCGGCTACCCCTCCTCAACAGCGAGATTGCGAGCGGCGGCGCGTTCGCGTGGGCCGCGCGTCACGTAGAAGCCGATTGCCACGATGACGAACATCACCGTGCAGCAGATCCACAGCACACGGCTGCCGAACGCGTTGAGAATCCAGCCTCCGACCAACGGCGAGAACGCGTTCGACAGCGACCACACCAGGTTGTATAACCCTTGGTAGGTGCCGCGCACATCCTTTGGCGCGATGTTCGCCACCGTTGTGGCGGCAATCGGGAACGTGCCCAGCTCGCCAAGCGTCCACAGCACGGTCGCGATTGCGAACGCCACCCACGAATTCGCGCCGATCTGGAACGCGTATCCGACCGCCGTGATGGACATGCCGAGCACCAGCACTCGGGTGTTGCTCATCCGCTGGAACAGACCGATCGCGGGAATCTGCAGCAGACACAGCAGACCGCCGTTGATGGTCAGCAGACTGGAATATTCATCCGTGCCAAGGCCGATCTGCGTCATGGAAATCGGCAGGCCGCTGACGATCTGGTAATACGCCAGCGTGTACAGGAACATCAGCACCACCATCGACATCAGCGCGCCGTCGGCGCATGCGCGACGATAGCTGCGCCATACGGAGAACCGCTGCGGCCGCTGCGATTCGCCGGTTTGTTTCACAGCATGTTCCACGGCATTTCCCGCAGCTGATTCCGCGGCTTGCGACGCCCGCGCCGGCGCGACCTCGCCCCGCGGGCGCTTGCCCAGCCCGACTTCCTTGAAGAACACGATCATCAAGATCGTAGCGAACACCAGCACCGCGGCTTCCGCGTAGAACATCAGCGCATAGGAGATCTTCACCAACTGGTTGGCGATGATCGGGCCGATCGCGAAGCCGAAATTCGCGGCCCACGTCTGCAGCGAATACGCGCGCTTCTGTTTGCGGAACGGCACCACGTCGGACACGTACGCCGCGACCGCGGGCGTCGGCATGGATGAGATGGCGCCGTAGGCCAGCAGCGCGATCGCCATGATCCACGGATTGCCGATGAACGCCAGCAGGACCAGCATCGCGGCGGAGCCGAGATTGCCGATGACGATCATCGCCGGGCGGCCGAAGCGGTCGGACAGCGCGCCGCCATACAGGCAGCCGAAGATGCCGCCGAAACCGTACATGGAGACGATGGTGCCGGCCACGCCCGCGCTGACATGCATGTCAGACACCAGATACATGGAAAGGAATGACGTGACGAAGCGGCCCATCCACAGGATAAGCAGCGTGACCCACAAGCCCCAGAACATGAGGGGCAATCCGAAAATCTCTTTGTTCTTCTCCATTCTTGCCATCATATCGAGCAATATCGAGCGGACGCGACGCCAGTAGCCTTTTCCCGGGGTGCTGGGAGAATGGACAACTATGGCAATGAAAAAAGGACCGACCAAGGGGTCGGGTGGAAAGCATCGTAACGCGCTGAGGGGCAAGGGACCGACCCCCAAGGCCGAAGATCGCGTATATCACAAGGCTTACAAGGAAAAGCAGGCTACCAATCGTCGTAAGATGGCTGATCCGCGACTGGCGGCACGCCGTCGCGCGGCAAAGTTCAGCTCAGAATCCGACGATCTCGTCATCGGTCGCAACGCCGTTCTCGAAGCGTTGCGCTGCGGCGTGCCCGCGAGCACGCTGTATGTGGCCGCACGCATCGAGCACGACGATCGCACGCGCGAAATCATTCGTCTCGCCGGTATTCACGGACTGAACCTCATGGAAGCCGACCGACTGGAAATGGACCGTATCGCACGCTCCTCCAACCATCAGGGCGTGGTGATGAAGGCGCAGCCGTTCCAGTATTCCTCGCTCGCCGAGCTGGTGGAACGCGCGGACAAGAAGTCTCGTGCCATGGAAGCGGCCAACTCCGCAAGCGCACGCATTGCGGCACGTCCGCTGTTCATCGCGCTTGACGGCGTCACCGATCCGCAGAATCTGGGCGCGGTCATCCGTTCCGCAGCCGCATTCGGCGCTAACGGCGTGATCCTGCCGGAACGTCGTTCCGCTTCGGTCACCGCAGCCGCATGGAAGGTGTCCGCAGGCGCAGCCGCGCACATGCCGGTCGCCCGCGTGGTGAACCTCACCAAAGCCATTGAAAGCCTGAAGGAACGCGGATACTACAGCGTTGGTCTCGACGGTGGCGGCGACGCCCTCGTTGGCGAAACCGGTTTCGAAACCGATCCGCTGGTTGTGGTGCTCGGTTCCGAAGGCAACGGCCTGAGCCGTCTCGTACGCGAGACATGCGATTCCATCGCCGGCATCCCAATGTCGAACATGGTCGAATCGCTGAACGCTTCCGTCGCAGCGGGCATCACGCTGTATTCCGTCGCACGCGCCCGCCGCGAGGCCGGTGCCGCCGCTGACGCGAAGTAATCAACACGAAGCGACAGGAAGTAAGCACAACAAGGCAGCAAGTCCGAAGTACATATGAGCGGATAGTCCATACGGATTATCCGCTCATTTTGTTGCGCAAATCTGTACTTGGATTGATTTTGCGCTTACCGCAGACCCACTCCCCCGCCAACGATCTCTCGCAACACGTTCTCTCACTTTCAAAAGTCAAAATTTTTTTGAGTTTTGAAAGTGAGGGGTGTGAAGGGATAACAAAAAGCGGAGGATTATTAGTGGTCCTCCGCTTAACGGCTCGGCCCTGCAATTTTTGACTGCGGCTACGCCGCAGGCTCAATACTGCCTTCGACTCGGCTATCGCCTCGTCTCAGGGCGCATTGATAGAAAAAGCTCCACTGGAGCTTTTTCTATCAATGCGCCCATACAGCTGCGTCGGGATCGTCGTCGGGGTTGTAGCCGTCGTCGGGATCGTCGTAGGTGTATTCGTCGTCGATCACACCGGAATCGGCTTCGGCGTTCAACGCGTCCACATCCTTCGTGGTGAGCTTGTACTGCGGAAGCACCTTCTCCACATAGCTTTGCACCGCCTCGGCCATCGGCACATCATGACCCGCCTTCTCGGCCAGGAACCAACGGTGGTCAAGCACTTCATGGAAGAACTGAGCCGGTTCGATCTGCGAACGGTATTCACGCGGAATCATGCGCACGGTCGGCTCGAACACTTCGCGCATCCAATCAGTGGCGACAATCTCAAGATCCTCACCCTCACGCCATGTGGAAGCGCGGTAGGCATCCAAATCGTTCAACAGTCGACGAGCCTGATTCTCCTGCACATCAAGACCAGTCAATCGCAGCAGCTTACGATTCGCATAGCCGGCATCGACCACACGCGGACGCACCAGCACACGCTTGCCATCTTCGGCGGTCTTCATCTCCAGCTCATCCACATCAAAACCAAGCTCATTGAGCTTGTTGACGCGCTTCTCGATCTTCCACATTTCGTCCGGACCGAACTTGTCGGTATCAGTCAGCGCACTCCACAGCGAATGGTAACGATCCACCAAACGGTTGCCGATCGCAATTTCGTCAACACCGCTCGGCAGCAGCGAACCGGACGAAAGATCCATCAATTCGCCAATAATGTTCGTACGAGCCAAATCAACGTCGTACTCGCGCTGGCCTTCCGTCAGATTAATCTGCAGATCACCGGTTTCCGCATCAACCAAAAATGCGGAGAACGCGTAGGCGTCGCGCAGGAACAACACGTTCGACAGTGACACATCGCCCCAATAGAAGCCAGCCAAATGCAAACGCACCATCAGCACGGCCAACGCGTCGATCAGTCGTTCCGCGGTATCAGGGCGCAGATTACGCGCGAACAGCGCACGATACGGCAGTGAGAACTTCAAATGCTTGGTGACAAGGATCGCTTCCAGCGGCTCGCCTTCACGGCTATGACGGCCTGTGACCACGGCGATCGGCTGCACGGTCGGCAGTTCCAGCTTCTGCAGGCGACGCAGCAGCTCGTATTCTCGTTCCGCCACATTGCGCGTGATTTCCTTCATGGCGTACACTTCGTCGCCTACGTGCACGAAACGCACCACATGCCTGGAAATACCACGCGGAAGATTGGCCAGCAGGTCTTCCGGCCAAGTAGCCAGCGGCTTTTCCCACGGCAGGGTGAACATCTTTGGATTCGAGCTTGCGGCGGTGATTTTCAGCGCATGCGGCTCCGGAGATGAGGCAGCCGGATCTTCGGCCTTCACGGAAGTTGCTTTCAACACACGGGGATCCATCTGTGGCAATTCAAGAGATTCCATGAATCAACAATTTACCTGTTGACCTACCCGAAGAAGCAAGTATGGACGAATCCGTTTCACCTGCCGATATGCGATGATCTCAATACTGGAATCTCACTATCCATCTCATATTACGATCGAATATTGCGATCGATGCTACAAACAGACATTACAAGCCGATATTGTGCTTGCGGAAAACAAAAGAAGCCCCGCACCAACGCGGGGCTTCTCCAACGAGACGATAAGAGAGGAAGAGCACGTCTCGTTTAATGGTTGACGGAAGTTCGCGCTTCCGCCAAGTTTTTATTCAGCCACCCGCCAGCCGATTTCCGTAAAGGATATTCCCCTGAAGAAACAGCCAACGGTTGGTTACTCGATATCAGCTCAGTTCAGACGCAGCTCGGTCGACGGAGCGAACAGGTGCATCTTGGACGGGTCGATCTTGATCTTGACGGTATCGCCGACCTTCGGGAGAGCACGCGGGTTCACGCGGATCGTGGTGAGCTTGTTCTGATCGGACATCATGGTGGATGCCTCGGCAGCGGAGCCATCGGTGATGATGTTGCCGTAGATGTAGCCATCGGAGCCCAGATCCTCAACGTTCATGACCTTGAGGGAGAAGGCGTTGGCGTCATCCGGGGCGGCCAGGGAAGCGTCTTCCGGACGGAAGCCGACGACGATCTGGTTGTTGTCTTCAGCGGTGAGCTTGTTGACGGCCTCGGCCGGCAGATCCACGGTGTCTTCGCCGATCTTTGCCTTGCCGTTGACCACCGGGTGGGTGTTGATGTTCATCGACGGGGAGCCGATGAAGCCAGCGACGAAGACGTTGGCCGGGCGATCGTACAGCTCGGTCGGAGCGCCGACCTGCT
>OBVD01000806.1_pt1 | contig 15351 bp, 7 predicted proteins | sample 1495031 | NCBI WGS metagenome assembly OBVD01 (sample SAMEA2579967, study PRJEB22360) | human gut metagenome
GCATCTCGACCCGCAGGGCGTGCCCCACCACCCTGGCGGCCGCCATGCTCATCGGCACGCTGGCCGGCTGCTCGTCGAACGCCAACTCGAACGCATCGTCGAACGCCAAGAACTCCAGCGACTCCAGCCAGACCAGCACCACCGAGATCAAGCGCGGCGAATCGCACGATCCATCCATCGTCAAGGCCAACGGCAAGTACTACATCTTCGGGTCGCATCTCGCCTGGCTGAAAAGCGACGACCTCGTCAACTGGACCAGCTTCAAAAACAACCTGAGCACCGACTACGAGAAGATCTTCGCCGACATCTGGACCAACTGGTCGAAGCAGTCCGCCAACCCGGACGTCAAGGGCAACATGTGGGCCCCTGACGTCATCTGGAATGCAACGATGAAAAAGTGGTGCATGTACATGTCGATCAACGGCGCTAACTACCGATCGGCAATCGTGCTGCTCACCGCCGACGACATCGAGGGCGACTGGACTTACGTCGGCCCGGTGACCTACTCCGGCTTCGAAAAGGTCAACGCTTCCAAGACCGACGTCTGGAAGGTGCTCGGCGAAGGCGCCGACCTGACGCGGTACACGTCGCAGACCGACACCGGCATCAACGCGATCGACCCGTGCGTCAAGCAGGGCGACAACGGCGACCTGTGGATGACGTTCGGCTCATGGTTCGGCGGCATGTGGATGTTCAAGCTCGATCCGAAGACCGGCCTGCGCGACTACAGCACCACGTACCAGACGGTCAAGAACCAGTCCGACGCCTACTACGGCATCAAGCTCGGCGGCGGCTTCGGCAACTCCGGCGAAGGCTCGTACCTGCTGCATACCAACGGCCACTGGTATCTGTTCGCATCCTACGGCAACCTGCAGCAGACCGGCGGCTACCAGGTGCGCATGTTCCGCGCCGACAAGATCACCGGTCCGTACATCGATGAAAACGGCAACGCCGCAGTCAGCGAGCGCGCCATCGGCAACAACTGGCAGAGCGAGGTCGGCGTGCGTCTCATGAGCTCGATCCAGTGGAGCGGCAACGACAACTCGCACATCGAAGTCGCGCAGGGCCACAACTCGGCGTTCGTGGACGACGACGGCACCACGTACATCGTGTACCACAGCCGCTTCTCCGACACCGGCGAGATGCACCAGGTACGCGTGCGCGAGCTGCTGCCGACCGACGACGGCTGGCTGGTCGCCGCGCCGTACGAATACACCGGCACCAAGGCCGCCGACACCAAGTACGACGCGAAGAACGTGGCCGGCGACTACGAGTTCGTGATCCACGACCAGAGGACCTCGTTCAAGGGCCCGAAGAAGGTCACCGACAAGCACAGCACCGACTACCGCGGCGTCAACAAGCCGGTGAACATCACGCTGACCGAGGACGGCAAGGTGACCGGCGACAAGACCGGCACGTGGAAGCTCGACAAGTCCGACGGCACCGGCGACATGACCATCACGCTCGACGGGGTGGAGTACCACGGCGCATTCGACAGGCTGCCGCGCGACAAGGACGACCGCAAGGTCGAGATGACGTTCTCCGTCATCGGCGACAACCTCTGCGCCTGGGCCTCGCAGAAGTAGTCCTTTCTCATTGCCGCCCTTCCCTCGCGCCCTCGTCCTCGCCCTTCCCTTTGAACCACCCCATTTCTCTTAACGGACTTACAGCCGATTTCACCGGTGAAATCGGCTGTAAGTCCGTTAAGAGAAAGACATCATGTATCACAAAGAAGCTAACCCATGACCGCAACCACCTCCACGACCGAACCCACGACCGAATCGCCCGCCGATGAACGATTCGTCGAACACCCGCTCGCCCCGGGCCGCATCGCCATCCACGACCCAGCCATCGTCGAGGACAACGGTACGTACTACGTCTTCGGCACCCACCGACGCTGCGCCCGCAGTACCGACCTCGTCCACTGGGAACGCTTCGAGAACAATCTGACGCGCGACCCGGCCTCGCTGCTCGGCGGCATCTGGGAGGCATGGCCGAAGCAGCCGGAGAACCCCGCGCTCGAAGGCAACACGTGGGCGCCGGACGTGATCTGGAACGACGTGATGCGCAAATGGTGCATGTACCTGTCGGTCAACGGTCACGAATTCCGTTCGGTGATCGTGCTGCTCACCGCCGATCGTCTCGACGGCGACTGGACATACGTCGGTCCTGTCGTCTACTCCGGTTTCAACGTTGACAATGTGGGCCGCACCGACGTGCCACGTGTGCTCGGCGACGAGGCCGCGCATGGCGATCTGTCACGGTATGCATCGTTGAAGGATACGCGGATCAACGCGATCGACGCCGCGCCGATCCGCTGCGATCACGGCGAACTGTGGATGAGTTTCGGCTCGTGGTTCGGCGGCATCTGGATGTTCAAGCTCGATCCGAAAACCGGTCTGCGCGACTACAGCGTGCGCTATCCGCTCGTCCACGATTCCGCCGACCCGTACTACGGCGTGAAGGTCGCCGGCGGCTACTGGAACTCCGGCGAAGGCTCGTATTTCGTGCACCGCAACGGCTGGTGGTATCTGTTCATGGCGTATGGCTGGCTCGGCCGCACCGGCGGCTACCAGATCCGTCTGTTCCGTTCGCGCAACCTCGTCGGCCCGTACGTCGACCAGAACGGCAACCCCGCGATCTCCAACGGTGAAATCCCCGACAATCAGACCAAGGACACCGGCATCCGACTCACGTCGTCGGTGAAATGGAGCGGCGGACCGGCCGACGACGATACGGTCGAAGTGTCACAGGGACACAATTCCGTACTCACGCGCGGTTCGGACGGCCGACTGTTTCTCACGTACCATACGCGGTTCATCGACCGCGGCGACGAGGATTACGAGACGCATGTGCGCGAGCTGCTGCCGACCGCGGACGGTTGGCTGACGGCCGCGCCGTACGAGTATCGCGGCGCGGCAGCCGTCCCGCCGACCGCCGCGAACACGTCCGATCCGACCGTCGGCGACGACGATGACGGCTTCGACGATTACATCGTTGCACCCAGCAGTGCGCCGAACTTGGCCGCCCGGCTATGCCACTGCGTCCGCCCCGTACACGAATCGGATCTCGCACACCCGTCGCTGGTGTCCGGCGACTACGAATTCGTACGTCACGATCCGCACGCGTATTTCAACGGCACGCGCAACGCGGACGGCACGTGGCATGGCGTGAATCTGCCCGAGACGATCACGCTGCAGCCGGACGGCCGCGTGACCAGCGGCGGCGTGGTCGACTTCTTCGATACGCCGGACGCGAACCTGCCGCGATCGACCGACGGCCCCGTGTCGCGAGGATCGTGGCGGATGCTCGGCGCGACGCCGGCCGGCGTGCACTGCTGCGACAGCGACATGGCGATCACGATCGACGGCATGACGTACACCGGCGTGTTCGCCGTACTACCGAGGGAGACCGATGGCCGGGCGACGCTGACGTTCTCCGCGATCGGCGGCAATCAAGCAATCTGGGGCGCCCGCATCGAGGGCTGAAACCCCTTTCTCTGTTCCCTTCCCTCTGACGGACATACAGCCGATTTCCGTATCCGAATCGGCTGTATGTCCGTTGAGAAAGCGAGGGGAACGATATCAGGCTGCACGACGGATCGGCACGTTGATGCTCGGCACGGTTGCAGCCGCAACGGGCTAGAGCTCGACTTCGGGCTTGGTGGGGTCGTCCTTGGTGCGGCGCTTGGCCTCGTCCGGATCCCACGTCACATCGTCGTAGTACCGCTTCCACTCGGCCCCGGCAACCGGCGCGATCGCCGCGACCGTCCTTACTGCGGATTCCGGGGCATAGCCGTCACACGTATTGCGCGCATCACCGAGCGGAATGATTGGGTTAGCCTCGTACGGCAAGCGTGGTGAACGACCAAGCAGGAGCGGTGTATGTACCGTCAGCAAGGTTGACTTCGTGCGAGGTGGGGCAAGTCGGTGATTCCTCTCCCCGAATCCCTGCATACGGATCGTTGCCGGTAAGCACGGTTGCCTCAACTACAGCCTTGGCTGAATCAGGCACATTCAGCGCAGCAAGCACCTGAGCCAAGTCCACGTCTACGGATTCAGGCAGCGCGTTGACAACACGCAAGTAAGTCACGCCAGCCGTCGAATCGCGGGATACGGTGACGGTCCGGCGCGGCTCGTCCGGTGTCTCATGGCCGTCGGCGACCAGCGCGCCGTCGATGTACAGTCGCATCTGCTCGCCGCGATTGCCAATCTCAATGCGCACATCCCACGTAGTTCCGGGGCGTACCGCGTCCATTGAAGTTTCCGTGCCGGCGAGTGCATAACCGGTGCCTTCGCGCACTACTTGCACGCTGAATCCACGGCCAAGCGAAGTACCGTTATAGTTCTTGCCGTTTACGTCGCCGGACGCGATTCGCACGCCCCACATGCCTTCGTAATAGGTGACTTTCGCGCGAATGGTGTATGAATCGGCCGCCAGACCCTCAGGTACCGGAAGAGACACCGGCCCATTGCCTTGGTAGCTCACGTCCGGCAGATCGATATGCGTGCCATCGGCCGTCTCGAGAGAGAAGTCGGCGAAATCGGCGTGGGCGCCGCCATCGATCTTCAGGCTTACGGTATTCGGCAAGTCACGACGCAACGTGGTGGGTCCGTCAAGCGAGACCGGCCAAGCGGTGTCTGCGGTGGTGGTGGCGTACATCTGCTGCACCCAGTAGCTGTACGGGCGGTAGACGTTCTCATTGTCGAAGTAGATGAGGTCCGGATTCCAGCTGGTGTGGCCGTTCTTGGCGAACAGCGGCGCGTAGGACGCCATGTGCACCACGTCGCCGTTCAATTCCATGCGGCCCATGAACGCCGCTTCGGACAAGCCGTTGATGAGCTGGGTGTCCCAGGAGCCGTATTCGCCGAGGTAGACCTTCGGGCCCTTGCGGTCGGTGTGATCGTAGTGGTCGAGGTTGTGAAACCACCAGCTGGAGGACTGGTAGGAATGCTCGTCCACGATCGGAATGCCGGCCTCGCGCGCATACGCCCAACCTTGCTCGTAGTCCTGTCCGCTCGGCGCAGGCCCGACCGTGCCGACCACGGTGATTTCGGGGTGCGCGGCTTTGACGGCGTCGAAAATCTGCTGGAAGCGGTTCTTGAACACGTCGTCGATCAGGTCCTCGTTGCCGATGCCGAGATACTCCAGATTGAACGGCTCGATATGGCCCATTGCGGCGCGCTTGGCGGCCCACTTGTTGGTGGCCGAATCGGCGTTGCAGAAGTCGATGAGGCCCAGCACTTCGTCGATGTAAGCGGGCATGTCTTCCTGAGCCACAGGCACCGGGCCCTGGCTGGTGTTCTGGCAGCTCATGCCGGCCGGCAGCACGGGCAGCGGCTTGGCTCCGATGGTCTCGCACAGGCGAAAGTACTCGTAGAAACCGATACGGAACGACTGGTGGTAGCCCCATACGTTGAAGTTGTGCGGGCGATGCTCCACCGGGCCGATGGTGCGGTCCCAGTGATACATGTTGTTCAGGCCCAGTCCGTGGGTGATGCAGCCGCCCGGGAAGCGCATGAAGCGCGGGTGTAGGTCGGCCAGCGCCTCGACCAGATCCGGGCGGAAATGCTTGAGGTCCTTATAGGTGGTTCGCGGTTCGAGGCTGACGAAGTCAAGGTCGATGGTGCCGGGTTCGGGGAAAATCAGGCGGAGAGCGCCTTGGGTGGCGATGATTTCGGCGTTGGGTTGCGGGGCGGCCTGTGCGCTAGTAATAGTCAGTTCGGCGCGAAGCTGGGTCCATTCGCCGCAAGCATTGGAGGCGGGTGCGGTCACGACAGTGGCAGCGAGCGGCTTGCCATCATCGCCAATCAGTGCGACTTGCACGGGCAGCGCTTTGCCGTGGGCACGGGTCCAGATGGAAAAATCGTAGGTCTCGCCGGCGCGGAACACCATGCCGTCGAAACCGAGGTTTTCCAGAGCGGGAGCTGCGGGGGTACAAGCCGAATCCGTCTGGGATAGGGCCGAATCGGCCCGAGACACAGCCGAGTCAGCAGTCTGCTCGCCACTCACCTTGCCGATTTCGGCAATCGCGTAATGCGGGTTCTCTTCGGCCACCGGCGCGGTCTCCCCCACACCGAATGCGGCGAACGAGCCGGCGGGCACGATCTTGCGCCAAGCGGTGTAGTTGCTCCACTCGGGCTTATCCGCACGGTTGTATTCGAACGCGCCGTTTTGCACGAGTTCGCTGTTGAGCCCGCCATCGCCCGAATAGCTGATGTCTTCGAAGAACACGCCCCACAGGTCCGTGCTGATCTTGCGTACACCAGCTTTGTCCAATGTGGCTACCAGTTTGTCTGCCATCGCCAAACCACTCCCCAGATTTCACCCGCGTGCAGAAGATGCGAGCATCTTCTGCACATCAAATATGTAACGGTACATATTCTAAACTATCTGCCACACTCAGCAATCCCGTGCCGACTTCAGCGCGTTTCGCTCTATTTCAACATTTTCCAGAACGTATTCCAATCACGACTGCATGTTTTTCACACGTACCGTTACATATTTCACAGTGTTTATCGTTACCGATAATGCCATCACGAAACATACCTAAAGCAACATCTCGTCACTCTTCCGGCGCTCCACTGGCCACGCGAATCATCGCGTACTGGGACTCGTAGAGGCGGTAGTACGCGCCCTTGGCGGCGAGCAGCTGCGCGTGCGAGCCGTGCTCGACGATCTGGCCGTGATCGATGTAGAAGATCTCGTCCGCGTTCTCGATCGTCGACAGGCGGTGCGCGATGATGAAGCTCGTGCGCCCCTTGAGCAGATGCTGCAGGCCGGCCTGCAGCGCCTCCTCGGTGCGCGTGTCGATGTTGCTCGTCGCCTCGTCCAGGATCAGGATACGCGGGTCGGCGAGCAGCACGCGCGCGAAGGCGATGAGCTGGCGCTGGCCGGCCGACAGGGTCGATCCGCGCTCCTCCACCACCGTGTCGTACCCGTCGGACAGTTCCATGATGAACTCGTGCGCGTGCACGGCCTTCGCCGCCGCCTCGATTTCCTCGTCGGTGGCGTCGAGCTTGCCGTAGCGGATGTTCTCGCGCACGTTGCCGGAGAAGATGAAGGTGTCCTGCAGCATCACGCCCATCTGCCGGCGCAGCGATGCGAGCGTCACGTCGCGCACGTCGTAGCCGTCGATCGTCACCGAGCCCTCGGACACGTCGTAGAAGCGCGACAGCAGGTTGATGATCGTCGTCTTGCCGGCGCCCGTCGGGCCGACCAGCGCGATTGTGCGCCCCGGTTCGACGTGGAAGTCCACGAGGTTGAGGATGTTGCGGCCGTCCTTCTCGTAGCGGAACACCACGTCGTTGAAGTCGACGCGCCCGCGGATCTGCGGCAGGTCCGCCGCGTCGGGCTTGTTGCGGATCTCCGGCGTGACGTCGAGCGTCTCGAAGATGCGCTCGAGGTACGCCGAGCAGGTGATGAGCTGGTTGTAGAAGTTGCCGATGTTGATCACCGGATTCCAGAAGTTGTTCGCGTAGCCGACGAACGCGATGAGCACGCCGGTGGTCACGTTCACGCCCCCGAAGCCCATCACGCCGACGAAGTAGATGAACGAGATGGTCATCACGGAGATGGTCTGCACGCCCGGCCACATGAGGAACTGGATGTGCACGGCGTGCATCCACGCGGAACGCACCTCGCCCTGCTGTTCCTGGAAGGTCCTGAACTGGGCCTGCTCCTGTGCGAAGGTCTGCGTGGTCTTCACGCCGGCGATCGACTCGTGGATGTAGGCGTTCAGGTTGCTCTGCTTGTTGGAGAGCTTCTGGAAGGCGCGCCGCTGGAAGATCTGCAGCACGCGCACCCAGATGATGAGCACCGGGAACAGGATCAGGCTCCACAGGGCCAGCTGCCAGTCGATCACGAACATCACGATCAGCGTGATCACGAAGGTGAACACGTCGGAGATCACGTTGATCAGACCGGAGCTCAGCGTGTCCGAAAGCGTGTTCACATAGTTGACCACGCGGATCAGGATCTTGCCGTGCGGGCGCGAATCGAAGTAGCTGAAGGGCAGCGTCTGGATATGCGTGAAGATATCGCGGCGCATGTCCTTGAGCATGAGCTGGCCGACGCGCGTGATCGCCACCGTGCGGTAGCGCAGCCCGAACTCGTACAGCACGATCAGCGCGGCGAGGATCACGGCGAGGATGCCGAGCTTGCCGAGGTCCTTGTTCGGGATCGCCTCGTCGATCATGATCTTGGTCAGGTACGGCACGGCGACGACGATGCAGCTCATCGAGATGACGACGACGAGAATGCGCGCCACCTGTGCCATATACGGTTTGAGATATTTGCCGACGCGCAGGATGTCCCGGAAGTTGATCTGCTCCTCGAGTTCCTCATCCTCGCGGTATGTATTGCGTTGTGCCATAAGTCCTCTTCTAAAAACCTTGTGCGACGCCGGACTGGAGTCCGAGCTGCTTGTGGTAGATGTCCCAGTAGCGGCCGTGTGCGGCCACGAGTTCGGCGTGGGTGCCGCGTTCGACGATACGTCCGTGCTCGAGCACCAGAATCAGGTCGGAATCCTTGACCGACGAGATGCGGTGGGCGATGGCGACGATGGTCTTGCCGCCGTCCATCTCCTTGAGGTGCTTCTGGATCTCCGCCTCGGTCTCCATATCGACGGCCGAGGTCGTATCGTCCATAATCAGGATCGACGGATTGTCCGCGAGCGCGCGGGCCAGCGACAGGCGCTGCTTCTGCCCGCCGGACAGGCCCACGCCGCGTTCGCCCACGACGGTGTCATAACCCTGTGGCATCGACCTGATGAAATTGTCCGCGCCGGCGATCTGGGCCATTTTCTGGATATATCGGTCGTCGCTATCACCGCTGGCACCAAAACCGATGTTGCCGCCGATGGTGTCGGAGAACAGGAAGGTATCCTGCGCCACGATGCACACCTGCGAGCGCAAGGTGGCCAGCGGCCAGTCGCGTGCGTCGATGCCGTCGATGAGCACATGGCCAACGGTCGGGTCGTAGAAGCGGGAGATGAGGCTGACGAGCGTGGACTTGCCCGCGCCGGTTTCGCCGAGGATGCCGAGCTTGGAGCCGGCGGGCACGGTGAAGTCGAGGTCCTTGAGGATCGGGGTCTCCGGGTCGTCCGGGAAGGCGAAGCTGACGTGGTCGAAGCGGATGTCGCCCTTGATGTGCAGCGGGCAGGACTTGCGTTCGGTGGACTGCTGGGCACCGGATGTTCCGGAAGCCACGGGCGCTCCGGTAGCCCCGGTAGCCTCATCATCGTGCTTGACTTGCTCGACGATCGTGACCGCCTGCTTGACGGCTTCGACCGCGTCGGGCTTCTCCACGATGCGCGGCTGTTCGGTGAGCAGCTTGCGGATTTTGATGCAGCTGGCGTTGAATCGCTGCCAGTCGTTGATCAGCCAGCCGGACTGGCGCACCGGGCCGTCGATCATCCACAGGAAGGAGTTGAAACTCACCAGATTGCCGAGGGTCATGTAGCCCTTGATGACCAGAAAGCCGCCGAGGCCGAGGGTGATGAGCTGCAGCGAGAAGCCGAGGCCGTCCAGCCACGGCATGTACTTGCGCGAGTTGTAGGCCAAGGCCATGTTGCACTGCATGTAATCGTCGTTGTGCTCGTCGAACTTTTCGGTCTCGTACGGTTCGCGCACGAATGCCTTGACCACACGGTTGCCCTCGATGTTCTCTTCGACCATGGAGTTGAGGGAGGCCAGCGAGTTGCGGATGGCGAAGAACAGCGGGTGGGCGTGCGTGGACAGGCCGCGCGTGAGCACAAAAATGAACGGCGTGACGCAGGCCAGGACGAGCGCGAGTCGCCAATCGATGGCGAACATCACGCACAGGGCGCCCACGAACATGACCACGCAGTCGGCAATCTGATAGCTCACCCAACTCAGGCAGTGGCGGATCGCGTCGGTGTCGGAGGTCAGGCGGCTCATGATGTCGCCGGTGCGTGTGTGGTTGAAATACGTGAAGTCGAGCTCGTGCAGCTTCTCGTATTCGTCGGAGACGAGGCGGTAGACCGAGTTCTGGCCGAAACGCTCCATCCACATCTGGTAGCCGTATCGCGCGCCCACGCGGATGATGGTCATGAGGATCATCAGTCCACACAGACGTGGCAGTTCGTCGGCATGTCCGCCGACGATGACGCGGTCCACGATGATACCGGACAGAATCGGAATGGTCAGGGCCATCGTGTTATTTGCGATGAACAGTAGAAGCGCGCCTACCACGCGGGGCAGGTCTGGTTTGCAGTATGGCAGCACCCATTTGAGATTGCTTGCGCTGGTATTGATTCCCGGATCGACGTACATGTGAGGAGATCACCGTTTCTTGGGGATTGTTTGCTTGTGGTATGGTGCGGCATGCTCCTGCGCCGCACGCGGCAATCGCTGCCGCCGCGATTCACGATCAGCCGTGCTTCGCACTGCGCCTGTCATTGGCCGCATGACCGAAGCTCTCCTTCATCGGTCGAAGCACGTTCGACTTTCGCAAACGCGTACTAGTCTAGGCGACCTGCGTCTAATCGCAACGGCCCGCAACTCTGCGTGTTCCCCGCATTAGCAACGCGGCACGGCCCGCTAAGCGCAACATTCCCCGGAATGTGTCGCTGCGCCCCCAAACAGGCCCAATCCGCGACACATTCCCGGGAAAGTGGTGCGCGTTACATCACGCTCAAACAACCCAGCATAGTGAGTGGTTCATTCACGTTTTACGTATTGTGCGACGGAATCGGCATCTCCCGCAACACGTGAGATATGCAAAAGTGCCGCACGCTGAATGGTGATCAGCGTACGGCACTACGCGAAACGCGTGAAATCCGCAGAACGCACGAAACTCACGAAACAGATAAAACGTACAAAACGCAAGCAAGGCGAAGACAACGAACAGACAGAGACAGTCCACCTACAGGTCAGAACGCCAGCGAACGCACGTAGGAACCAACTTGCGGGCGGAACAGCTACCGGGGATTGTTCGTTTGCGATGTTCGCATTCATGGCAGGTTTCTCCATACGATTCGGGCGGTCGGTTCAGGAGGTTGGTTGGCGGAGGCAGGTTCGGTTTCAGCGTCGGTCCAGGGCCACCCAGAGCACGCCGTGCGGCGGAATCGTGCCGGTGATGACGCGGTCGGCACCCACGCCTTCAAGACGCACGTCGGCGGGCTCGCCCGGCGCGTCGGCATACAGATCGGCGAGTGTCCAATCGTCATTGCGGGCGTCAAGCCCCACGATGGATTGGAGCTGGATGTTGCGGCCGATCTCGTATGTGTCGCTGCCGGTCCAGAACAGCGCGGCGTAATGGCCGCCGTGATGCGCGGAACGTGTGCCATCGGCCCAATCGGCTGCGTCGGCGGACCAGACGATGAACTCGCCACGGTAGGTGCTCTCATCCCACCATTTGCCAAAAATCCGTTCGCGCACGGTCTCGCGGTTATTGGTGGAGCCGGCAAGCACCTCACGCAACGCGGGATTCTGCAGCAGCGCGATGGCGTCGCTGTTGCTGGTGGGCAGATCGCCGCCGACCATAAGCGGGCTACGCCCCATGCACCATAGGGCCAGCAGTGTCTTCTGCTCGTCCAGCGTAAGGCGGGATTGGCGGTCGTCGCCGCGTTCGGCGCGCAGGCCTATGTGCCCAAACGGCACCATGTCGGCGTCGGCCCAGTGGCCGGTGGTCTGGAACGGCGCCCAGCGGGCCAGGCGGGCGAACTGCTGGTAGATGTCTTCCCAACGGTCCCACAGATCGTCGGAAATACGCCACATTTGGGCGTTCTCGCGCAGGAAGTCGACGTAGCTCGTCGCCACCCAGCCGCCGGGCGAGAGAGACAGGTCAATCGAACGGCCGTATTTGGCTTCGGCTTTGGCGATGGCGCGATGATAGGCGGCGATTTCGTCGGAGTGGAACGGGGTCTGCATGTCGTCGACCTTGAGGAAGTCGAGGCCCCAGGAGGCGAACAGGTCGAGCTGCGCGTCATACCAGGCCTGCGCGCCCGGGTGGGATTGGTTCAGGCCGTAGTTGTCCGGATTCCACTTGCACACGTGGTCGAGGTCGGCCACGTCCTTGGCGGTGTAGTTGGTGCCGTATACGGGCAGGTTCTTGTCCACGGCGATACGCGGGATGCCGCGCATCATGTGCACGCCAAGCTTCAAGCCCAGTTCGTGGACGGCGGCGGCGAGCGGGCCGAATCCCTTGCCGCCGGCAGCACTCGGGAAACGCACCGGGTCAGGCAGCTGACGGCCGTATTCGTCGAGAATCAGCGGCGCGTTGTCGTTGTAACCATGTGCGCGGGCGGTCGGGTCGTACCAGTCGATGTCGATGACCAGCGTATCCCAGCCGGCGCTTTTCAGGTGTTCAGCCATGAACCGCGCGTTGGCCAGCAGCTCGTCTTCGGTGAGGGTCGTGCCATAGGAATCCCAGCTGTTCCAGCCCATCGGCGGACGCCATGCCTGAGGAAGGCTCTGCGGAAGATCCGTCATCGTATCCTGCTTTCGTTGATATTCGCATAAGTTGCCATACGGCGGTACGCCAGCCGCAAACCAATCGGCATCGCGCACGTACGGATAGGTGAAGAGTGACGCCACTCCCCCGGAGAGTCCCATCCCAACGTACGACGAACTTCATGGCCTCTTGGCACACCGACGTATGTACCGTTACATATTCTTCCACCGGAACGATATCAAGCAAGCGCATGTTACGCTCGGCGCGTCATCGCCTAAGCGCAGCATTTTCAGCGATTCCGGCGCACAGCCACCATTTGCCAAAACACGATGTTGTGAATACCGTTACAACCATTGGAAGCATTACGGGCATTGTCCAATGCCCATCACAGGCGAAACATGAGGTGACGTTATGCCGAGCGGCAAACCAACATTGCGCGACGTAGCGAAGGCCGCCGGGTTCTCCCCCATGACCGCCTCGAATGCGCTGCACGGCAAGCCGGGTGTTAAGGATTCCACTCGCGCCAAAGTGCTGGCAGTGGCCGAAAAGCTCGATTACCGCATCAATCTGACGGCCAGCATGCTGAAGTCCGGCCGCAGCAACATCATCCACATCATCGTCAACGAATTCGATTCGCCGTTCTACTCCAAACTCGTCGAATCGCTCGTCACCGAAACCACCGCGCGCGGGCTGACGCCGTTCGTGGAGCAAACCCGGTACTCTCCGGATGCCGCCAAACACGCGCTGGCCAACAACCCGTTCTCCGGGCAGTTGTTCGACGGCGAGATTATCCACGCTTCGGGCCTGAATGCCGGTGTGCCGCTTTCCGCGATCAACCACGGCCGACCGCTGGTTCTGATTGACGCCTGCGAGGAAACGCCCACGTTCGATACAGTGAATTTCCCGAACGAAGACGGCGCGCGGGCGGCAGTGCAGCATCTCATCGAATGCGGATGCCACCGCATCGCCATTGTCGGCGACGGGTATTCGCCACGAACCGAACTGGCGCACGTGGAAAGTTCCAGCGGTTTGCGTCTACGCGGGGCCAGCGGCGCACTGCTTGACGCCGGGCTGCCGTATGACGAATCGACGAACTTCATTGGTTACGGTAGCGACAGCGGCATCGAAGCCGGTCATGCCATCGCCGAGGCGATGCCCGAGGCTCGTGCGCAATCGGCTGATGACACTGCTGAGTCCCGTTCCCCGGGCACCACGCGGGCAACGGGAAGCACCCCGGCCATCGATGGCATCTTCTGCATTAACGACTATGCCGCATTCGGAGTAATCCGAGGCCTTGCCGACTACGGCATCCGCGTGCCCGACGATGTGAGAGTCATCGGCTTCGACGGCGCCACGGCCGGCTCGTACACCACACCGACGCTGAGCACCGTCCAAGTGGATCTCGATCAGCTCGCCCAATTCGCGCTTGATATGATCACCCGCCGCGTGGAGCAGCGCGACCAGGGCGACGGCAGGTCCGACGAATCCGCTGGCATGCCGGCCACGCGCGCCACCATTGGATACACACTGGTTCCGCGCGAGTCCACTGTCGGTTCGGCAAACAGGTAACGCTGAAACGCCGAAATAGGGCGGCGATTCCCGACTGCCGCGCCCACTGCCCAAGTGCCGTGCAGCGTGACGTGCGAGGTTTCGGCATGCGTCAAACCGTTCCCAGCGCTCCCACGTGGTAGTGGCGCCCATGCGCACTTTTCCTAGGGTTAGGACCATGACCTTCCCTAATCACACGGTGTTGTAGAGGCGGGCGGGGAAAGCGTCGCGGTATTGGCCGGGGGTCAGGCCAGTGCGGCGCTTGAAGACGCGCATGAAGTACTTGGGATCGGCGTAGCCCACTTCTCGCGCAATATCCGCCACGCTGGAAGCGGTAGAACTCAGCAGTTCGCGCGCACGGTCGATGCGATATTCGATGATCTGCTCGGCCACACCCACGCCGAACACGCGCCGGTACATCGCGGTCAGATAGCTGGGTGAATAGTGGAAGCGCGCGGCCACTTTGGCCACGGTGATGTCGCCGAAGGCATTGGCCATAATCCACGAGCGGATGGCCAGCATCGGCGCCAGGCCGGACGAATCGCCAGCGGCACCGGCCGAATCGACATGCATGGCCCATTCCTGTTGCTGCCGGACGCGGTCGGCACTGGTGATGGGCTTGCCGTCGCCCCGGTAGCCGGCAAGCGTACGATGGGCGGCAAAGTCCGCCTTCAGCCGCTCCTGCGCGCTGACCTCCAGCAGCAGGCCGGTGGCGAAGTAATTGCAGTAAGCGTTGGAATACGGGCCGAATCGCGCATAGATGTCGATGAGCTGCCCACACATCACCGCCAGCCGGTCGGGGTCGGGCAGGGTGCGTTCATCGGGCAGCAACAGGCAATGGTCGTCCTGCGGCAGACCCGCGTCATCGGGGAGCATGCGCGCATCCGGCAATTTGAAATGCATCCAGTAGAAGTCCACGTCAGACGTGATGATGTCGGCGCCCGCATGCTCCACATTCGGCGGCAAGAGTGCGATTTGGCCGGCCTCGATATGCAGGGTCTGCTCCCCCACCCGCATCGGCAGGACGCCCCGACGCACGAACATCAGCTCGAAGGTGTCGATGGTGCGCCGCAGATGGCGCCAGCCCGGTCCGGACACAAACTGCCCGACCGAGTAAAAGTCCACCGGCCCTTCGAGCCGACATGTCGTGATGCCCATGGCTACCAGAGTAGCCGAGAGCAAATATCAGCCGCGCAGCCAGACGGTCATTTCGTTTTCGCCGCGGTTGGCCCAGGCGAAGTACGGGATGAGCGTGGCGGTGGCGGGCTCGCGCTTGACCGGCGCGTACACGGCGTAGAGCGGCGCGAACGCCGGAACCTCGGCCGCGCCCTCACCCGCGGCGGCCACAGCAGCCGGCAACGGGTCCCCCCCCGCCCTGGTGCGCGA
>OBVD01000834.1_pt1 | contig 14775 bp, 9 predicted proteins | sample 1495031 | NCBI WGS metagenome assembly OBVD01 (sample SAMEA2579967, study PRJEB22360) | human gut metagenome
TGCTTCGCCAGCGGCGGCAGAATTTCCGGCTCCGGGTTGGCCAGGGCGAGGATCAGCGGCGCCCGCGCCATCTTCTTCACCATCTCCTGAGTCAGCACTTTCGGGCCAGAGCAGCCGAGGAAAATGTCGGCGCCGTCGATCACGTCATCGAGGGTGCGTTTGCCGTCGTCTTCCACCGCATAGGCGGCTTTGGTTTCCGCCATGTTCGGCTCACGGTCTTTATAGATAACGCCTTTCGAATCGCAGACCACGATGTTGTGCTTTTGCATCCCCAGCGCCACCAGCAGATTCATACAGGCGATCGCCGCCGCGCCCGCGCCGGAGACCACCATCCGCACGTCGGACAGATTCTTCTCGACGACGCGCAGACCGTTGAGGATCGCCGCGGTGCTGATGATCGCCGTGCCGTGCTGATCGTCATGGAAGACCGGGATATTCATCCGCTCGCGCAGCTGCTGCTCGATGTAGAAACACTCCGGCGCTTTAATATCTTCCAGGTTGATACCGCCGAAGGTTGGTTCGAGGGCGGCGACGACGTTAATGAATTTGTCCGGATCCAGCTCATCGACTTCGATATCAAACACATCGATACCGGCAAATTTCTTAAACAGGACGCCTTTGCCCTCCATTACCGGCTTACCGGCCAGCGCGCCGATGTTGCCGAGCCCCAGCACCGCGGTGCCGTTGGAGACGACCGCCACCAGGTTGCCGCGGGCAGTGTATTTGTAGGCGGCCAGCGGATCTTTTTCGATTTCCAGGCAGGGGGCTGCGACGCCCGGCGAGTAGGCCAGCGCCAGATCGCGCTGGGTGGCGAGAGGTTTGGTCGGCGAGACCTGGATTTTTCCGGGAACCGGAAATTCGTGGAAGTCGAGGGCGCTCTGTTTTAACTGCTCATCCATTTTCTATTCCTTTCTTTCACGTATCGTTCGTAGGGGAAAAGCGTGATGACCATCCTGTCGTTCACCTTTCAGTGGCAGACAGTATCCCTCCTGGCGGGGCGATAAACTTTGAACACCGCCAAACTCTGGCCATCGTTATGATTTTGTTGTTATCAATTTATAGCGGTTATGTTACCCGGATTCGCCGCCAATAATAGCCCTGTCTGCTATGCTTTTTGGTTATGTACCTCATCAATGTTTATACCGTATACCGGCAAGCACTCATGTAACACCTTGTTCCAGGAGGACTTATCCATGAATCAGTTAGACAGCATCAAGCAGTTCACCACGGTGGTCGCCGACAGCGGAGACATCGAATCCATCCGCCACTACCATCCGGAAGACGCCACCACCAACCCCTCTCTGCTGCTGAAGGCCGCCGGCCTGGCGTCCTATAGCGGCCTCATCGACGACGCTATCGCCTGGGCCAAAAAACAGGGTGGCGGCCGCGAAGCGCAGGTGGCTCACGCCTGCGATAAGCTGGCGGTCAATTTTGGCGCGGAGATCCTCAAAAGCATTCCGGGACGGGTCTCCACCGAGGTGGACGCCCGGCTCTCCTTCAACCGCGAGAAAAGTATCGAGAAGGCTCGCCACCTGGTGGCGCTGTATCAGGAGATGGGCATTGATAAGTCGCGGATCCTGATCAAGCTGGCATCCACCTGGGAGGGGATCCGCGCCGCGGAGGTGCTGGAGAAAGAGGGGATCCACTGCAACCTGACGCTGCTGTTTTCCTTCGCCCAGGCCCGGGCCTGCGCCGAGGCCGGGGTTTATCTCATCTCCCCGTTCGTTGGGCGTATTTATGACTGGTATCAGGCGCGCAAACCGCTGGAGCCTTACGTGGTGGAGGAAGATCCGGGGGTGAAATCGGTGCGCAATATCTATGACTATTTCAAACAGCATAAATACAACACCATCGTGATGGGCGCCAGCTTCCGCCGCACCGAGCAGATCCTGGCGCTGGTCGGTTGCGACCGGTTGACCATCGCCCCGCCTTTATTAAAAGAGCTGCAGGCCAGCGATACCCCGGTGGTGCGCAAACTGATCCCTGCCAGCCAGATCCTGCCGCGTCCGGTGCCGCTCAGTGAAGCGGAGTTCCGTTGGGAACATAATCAGGATCCGATGGCGGTCGAAAAGCTAGCGGAGGGGATCCGCCTGTTCGCCGTCGATCAGCGCAAACTGGAAGATCTGCTTGCCGCCAAACTGTCACTTTAGTCTCACGGAGAAAAATATGTCCCGAAGAGAGCTTGCCAACGCCATCCGCGCCCTGAGTATGGACGCCGTGCAGAAAGCCAACTCCGGCCATCCCGGTGCGCCGATGGGGATGGCTGATATTGCCGAAGTGCTGTGGAACGATTTTCTCAAGCACAATCCGCAGAACCCTGACTGGGTGGACCGCGACCGCTTTATCTTGTCCAACGGCCACGCGTCGATGCTGCTCTATAGTCTGCTGCACCTGACCGGCTACGATCTGCCGCTGTCTGAACTGAAGCAGTTCCGTCAGCTGCACTCTAAAACGCCCGGCCACCCGGAGCATGGCTATACCCCTGGGGTGGAAACCACCACCGGCCCGCTGGGCCAGGGGCTGGCGAACGCCGTCGGGATGGCCATCGCCGAACGGACGCTGGCGGCGCAGTTTAATCGCCCCGGCCATGAGATCATTGACCATCACACCTGGGTGTTCATGGGCGATGGCTGTTTGATGGAGGGGATCTCCCATGAGGCCTGTTCGCTGGCCGGCACGCTCGGACTGGGCAAGCTGATCGGTTTTTACGATCACAACGGCATCTCCATCGACGGCAAAACCGAAGGCTGGTTTTCCGATGATACGGCGGAACGCTTCCGCGCCTATCACTGGCACGTCATAGGCGATATCGACGGCCACGATCCGCAGGCTATCAAACAGGCGATAACGGAAGCGCAGGCGGTGAAAGATAAACCGTCACTGATTATCTGCCGGACCATCATCGGCTTCGGTTCGCCCAACAAAGCCGGCTCAGAGGAGTCTCACGGGGCGGCGCTGGGCGAAAAAGAGGTAGCGCTGGCCCGCCAGCAGCTTGGCTGGAAATATCCTCCGTTCGAGATCCCGAAAGAGATCTACGCGGGCTGGGATGCGCGTCCGCGCGGGGAAAAAGCGGAGCACGCCTGGAACGAGAAATTCGCCGCCTACCAGCAGCAGTTCCCGGAGCTGGCCGCTGAGCTGACCCGACGTATGAATGGCGCCCTGCCGGAAGACTTTACCGCGATCGCCCGCGACTACGTGGCGAAACTGCAGGCCGAGCCGGCGAAAATCGCCAGCCGCAAGGCTTCGCAAAACGCGCTGAACGCCTACGGCCCGCACCTCCCGGAACTGCTGGGCGGTTCTGCGGATCTTGCGCCGAGTAACCTGACCATCTGGTCTGGATCGACATCGATTAAAGAAGATCCTGCGGGCAATTATATCCACTACGGGGTGCGCGAGTTTGGCATGACCGCGGTGGCCAACGGCATTGCCCTGCACGGGGGCTTTATTCCGTATACCTCGACCTTCCTGATGTTTGTGGAGTACGCCCGCAACGCCGCGCGCATGGCAGCCCTGATGAAGGCCCGGCAGATCATGGTCTATACCCATGACTCGATCGGTCTTGGGGAAGACGGGCCGACGCACCAGGCGGTGGAACAGCTGGCCAGTCTGCGGCTGACGCCCAACTTCAGCACCTGGCGCCCCTGCGACCAGGTGGAGACCGCCGTCGCCTGGCAGGCGGCTATCGCGCGACAGGGCGGGCCGACGGCGCTGATCCTGTCGCGACAAAACCTGGCGCAGATGCCGCGTACCCCGGAACAGGTGCAGGATATCGCCCGGGGTGGCTACGTGCTTAAGGATGCCGGCGGAAAACCCGACCTGATCCTCATCGCCACCGGCTCGGAAGTGGAGATCACCGTCCTGGCCGCGGAAAAACTGTTGGCCAAAGGGGTAAATGTGCGGGTCGTCTCGCTCCCTTCCACTGATGTGTTTGACGCCCAGGATGAGGCCTGGCGCGAATCGGTGCTGCCGTCGGACGTCAGCGCCCGGGTGGCGGTCGAAGCCGGGATAGCGGACTACTGGTATAAATATGTCGGCTTAAAAGGCAAGATCGTCGGCATGACCGGCTATGGCGAATCCGCCCCGGCAGAGCAGTTGTTCCCGTTCTTTGGCTTTACGGTCGACCATATCGTCGCCACCGCCGAACAGGTGCTTAACGGGTGATCCACAGCGTGGGCCAGGCATCTGGCCCCTGCCAGTTGTCGCACGTCGGCTGCTGCGCGTAGCGGGAGAGGCTGAACCGCTGGCCGTCAAAACGCCAGCGGGTTTGGATCCCGCAATCGCCGGCCCCGCGGCCTTTATCCAGGGTCACCAGCTCATGGCGGCGGTCATCATAGCTGGCGTTGATCAGCTCAATCTCACGCGGCGCCTCGCCCGGCGGCTGGAATGGCAACGTTAGCCGCACCTGACGGGCGACATAGGGGCGCTGGCGGTGTTGTAGGCGCCGGATTCGCAGCTGGTCATCAGCAGCACTTTGTCATCCGTCAGCGCAGTAACGCGAATTTCACGGCGGAAGGGATCGAGGGAGCAGTGGCTGTTGGTCATCCGCTCATTACCGTAGTCCATCAGATCGTTGAGCTCCTCACGCCCCAGCGGCGACTGCGCCGTTTCCGCGCTCGCCACCGCGCGCAGCGCCGGCGCCGGCGGTACGCTGAGCGGCGGATCTTCCCCTTTGCCGACCCAGGCCGTTTCGCTACCTACCCGCTTTTGCCGATCGTCGATAAAAAACAGAGCCGCTTTCAACCCCTGCAGGGAGATGGTCTGCAGGCCATTGGCCAGCGAGAGCGCTTTACCCTCCTGAACCTGCTGGAGAAACGCATCGATCGTCACGCTGTCGGCGGTTTTAATGAGCTTATCTTCAATGTGCCAGCGCTTGTCGGTCAGGGACAGCGGTTTACCATCCAGCAGCAGGCGCGGCGCTATCGGCGCGAGCGTCGCCACTGGATTGCCGGTGCCGCCCAGCTCGATACGCAGACTGGCGTCAGTGACTGCCCCAGCGCTGCGGCTGAGGGTCATCACCAGGCCATGATGCAGCCCCACGTTACGGGTGACGCAGAAATTTTGGTTGTTACAGGTGACCAGCCAGTCGTTGAAGCGCTGCTGCGTCGGTGCCGACCATGCCTGCGAGCAAGGCAGCACCGCCAGAAAAAGGAAAAAGATGACGCGAAAAAGCATGAACCGCCCGACCCCAGATAAACCCGACCACGGCGCCTATCCTGGACAACGGCAGCGGGTTACTCAATCGGATTTGTCAGAGTTCCCCGACATCAGGCCGGAGGTTTGCAGATATTGCAGCAGAATGACCGCCTTACCGTCGCGGATCTCCCCGTCAGCGACCATCTGCAGCGCCTGGCTAAAAGGCAGCTCCAGCACCTCGATGGCTTCATCATCCACCCCGCCGCCGCTGGTGGTTCGCTGCGCGTCGCTGTACTCGGCGATAAAGAAATGCACTACCTCGGTGACGCCCCCTGGCGACATAAACAGCTCAAACAGCTTTCTCACCTCGCCCACTTCGTAGCCGGTCTCTTCCACCGCCTCTTTACGAATGCAGGCTTCCGGCTCGTCGTTGTCCAGCAGCCCGGCGCAGGTTTCAATCAGCATGCCGTCATGATTGCCATTGACCCAGGTGGCGACACGGAACTGACGCACCAGGACCACCGTCTGCTTATGGCGGTTATACAGCAGCACGGTGGCGCCATTGCCGCGATCGTAGACCTCGCGCTTGTGGCGCACGACGCTGCCGTCCGCCCGCGTCAGCTCATAGGTCATGTTGCGTAGTACGAACCAGTTCTCAGAGAGGATTTTATCTTTAATGACGTGAATATTGAGTGACATACCGACCCCACAGCGTAAAAGGACGCCCTCATACTACGCTGCGGAGCCGGGTTTGTCGTCAGTGAAGCGGCGTCGTTTTCCGCGCCAGATAGTCCAGGATCCCCTGCGCCGCGTGACGGCCTTCCGCCATCGCCGTCACTACAAGGTCTGCGCCGCGCACGGCATCGCCGCCGGCAAAGATCTTCTCCTGACTGGTCTGATAACGGTAACGGCTCTCCACTCCGGCTTTAATACGCCCCTGACTGTCCAGCGCCACCCCCCCCCCTAAGAGGTCAATCAATACCCCCCCCTGCCTGCCCGGCCCCCCCCCCGCCGCTTCCAGCCAGGGCATGCGGTGCGGGTGGAAGCCAAAGGCCATGATCACCGCATCTGCCGGCATAACAAACTCGCTGCCGGGGATTGGCGTCGGACGGCGTCTTCCCCCGGCGTCCGGAGCGCCCAGCTCGGTGCGCAAAAAGCGTACCCCGTTAACCCGCCCGTTCTCGTCCAGCTCAAGCGTCACCGGCTGGACGTTAAACTCAAAGAGCGCCCCCTCTTCGCGGGCGTTTTTGACCTCTTTTTTCGAGCCCGGCATGTTGGCTTCATCTCGCCGATAGGCGCAGGTCACCTGGCGGGCGCCGTGGCGCAGCGCGGTGCGCACGCAGTCCATCGCCGTATCGCCGCCGCCCAGCACCACCACGTTCAGCCCGGCGGTGTTGACATAAGGCTCTTGCGCCGATGCCGCCAGCCCCATCACCTGTTTGGTGTTGGCGATGAGGAACGGCAGCGCATCGTAGACCCCGGGGGCCTCTTCGTTCGGCAGCCCCGCCTTCATGGAGCGATAGGTTCCGGCGCCGACGAACACTGCGTCATAATCGGCCAGCAGTGTCGCCATGGAGATATCTTTCCCCACCTCGCAATTGAGCTCAAAGCGGATACCCATCTCGCTGAAGATCGCCCGCCGCCGGGCCAATAGCGATTTATCCAGCTTGAACGCCGGAATGCCGAAGGTCAGCAGACCGCCAATCTCCGGATGACGGTCGAAGACCACCGGCTGGACGCCGTGGCGCACCAGCATATCGGCGCAGGCCAGCCCGGCAGGCCCGGCGCCGATAATCGCCACCCGCTTGCCGCTCGGCTTAACCTGCGAAAGGTCCGGACGCCAGCCGCTGGCCCGCGCCTGGTCGGAAATATAGCGCTCAATATTGCCGATGGTGACTGCCCCGCTTTCATCGCGCAGGGTGCAGGCGCCTTCACACAGCCGGTCCTGGGGACAGACGCGGCCGGTGATCTCCGGCAGGCAGTTGGTCTGATGGGAAAGCGCGACCGCGGCGGCGATATTCCCCGCTTTAACCAGCTCGATCCACTGCGGGATATGGTTATGCAGCGGGCAGGTCCATTCGCAAATACTGTGCTCCCCACACGTGAGACAGCGGGCGGCCTGCTGCTGCGCCTGCTGCGGGGTGAACGGCTGATAGATCTCCTCAAAGTGGCTCTTACGCACCTCCGCCGCCAGCTTATCCGGCTCCCCGCGCGGGGGCGTCATCGCCATTTGCCTGACCTTCGCGCCAGCATTGGGCTGGCTGCAGAGCGGCGTAGCGCGCTGCCACGGCTGTACCTCCTGGCATGCCGAGCGCAGTCGCCGCTGCTTCGCCAGGGTGATCAACGTCTCATCGTCGGCGAGGGTCAGCGCCTGCGCGGGACAGTTTTCCACACAGGCCGGCCCCGCCTCGCGGCCCTGGCATAGATCGCACTTGTGCGCGCTGGCTTTCACCAGGCCTGCGGCCTGCGGCGTCACCACCACCTGCATCACCCCGAACGGGCAGGCCACCATGCAGGATTTACAGCCAATGCATTTCTCCTGACGGACCTGAACGCTGTCGCCGGACTGGGCGATGGCGTCGTTGGGACAACTGCGGACGCAGGGGGCGTCCTCGCAGTGGCGGCAGGTGATGGCGTTACGCTGGCCCTCCGCTTTGATCACGGTGATACGTGGCAAAAAGCGCTGCGGGGTCAGCACGTGTTGCTCCTCGTTATGCGCCATCACGCAGGCCACTTCGCAGGCCTGGCAGCCGATGCACTTTCGGCTATCGCTCAAAATAAAGTGGTTCATGGCTTCCTTTTGTCTTCTTGGTGAATAACCCCTCAATGCGCATGCCTATTTATTACCCGACAAGATGACGCCGGAACAATGTCCAATTGCCCAGGATAAACTTTTTCTGGAGAGAATCCGTTTTGGATCAATTTTTTTGACTTAAATGAAATGAGGTTTCACACCGGCAAGGGATAATGCGCCGGTCTGCGGTGACGAAGCAGACTCGCTACCTGCTGGCAGGAAAGCTCGAGGTTTCTTTACGATACGGCAAAAGCAACATGATAAATTACACTATCTCCTTAATTTCTCCACGATTGCCGGAGAGGCTGGCGCTAAAGTGGCACAGGCTGTGCAATAACAAGAAAATGTGCATATGAGGTTTTTATTCTGATGGCGAATTTCTTTATCGATCGCCCCATATTTGCATGGGTGCTGGCAATCCTGTTATGCCTGACGGGCACCCTGGCCATTTTGTCGCTGCCGGTTGAACAGTATCCCGACCTCGCCCCGCCGAATGTGCGGATCACCGCCAACTATCCCGGCGCCTCCGCGCAAACCCTGGAGAATACCGTCACTCAGGTTATCGAACAGAATATGACCGGCCTCGATAACCTGATGTATATGTCCTCCCAGAGCAGCGCCACCGGCCAGGCGACGATCACCCTCAGCTTTACCGCCGGTACCGACCCGGATGAAGCCGTGCAGCAGGTTCAGAACCAGCTACAGTCGGCGATGCGTAAGCTGCCGCAGGCGGTGCAAAACCAGGGGGTGACGGTGCGCAAGACCGGTGATACCAATATCCTGACGCTCGCCTTCGTCTCCACTGACGGCAGTATGGATAAACAAGATATCGCCGACTACGTCGCCAGTAACATCCAGGACCCGCTCAGCCGCGTCAACGGCGTGGGGGATATCGACGCCTACGGTTCGCAATACTCAATGCGCATCTGGCTCGACCCGGCGAAGCTCAACAGCTACCAGATGACCACCAAGGATGTTACCGACGCCATCAGTTCGCAGAACGCCCAGATTGCCGTCGGCCAGCTTGGCGGGACGCCTTCGGTCGATAAGCAAGCGCTGAACGCCACCATCAACTCGCAATCTCTGCTGCAAACCCCGGAGCAGTTCCGCAATATCACTCTGCGCGTCAATCAGGATGGTTCAGAGGTGACGCTGGGCGATGTCGCCACCGTCGAGATGGGGGCGGAGAAGTACGACTATCTTAGCCGCTACAACCGCCAGCCGGCCTCAGGTCTCGGGATCAAGCTGGCTTCCGGCGCCAACGAAATGGCCACCGCGGAGCGCGTGATCAATCGCCTCAATGAGCTGGCGCAGTTTTTCCCCCACGGTCTGGAATATAAGGTCGCCTACGAGACCACCTCCTTCGTGAAGGCTTCCATCACCGACGTGGTGAAAACCCTGCTGGAGGCAATCCTGCTGGTCTTCCTCGTGATGTATCTGTTCCTACAGAACTTCCGCGCCACCCTGATCCCAACCATCGCCGTGCCGGTGGTGCTGATGGGCACTTTCGCGGTGCTGTATGCCTGTGGCTACAGCATTAACACCCTGACGATGTTCGCGATGGTGTTGGCGATCGGCCTGCTGGTGGATGACGCCATCGTGGTGGTGGAGAACGTCGAGCGCATCATGAGCGAGGAGGGCCTGTCGCCACGCGAGGCGACCCGTAAATCGATGGGACAAATTCAGGGCGCGCTGGTAGGGATCGCGATGGTGCTGTCGGCGGTATTTGTGCCGATGGCCTTCTTCGGCGGCACCACCGGCGCCATCTATCGCCAGTTCTCAATCACTATCGTCGCGGCGATGGTCCTCTCGGTGCTGGTGGCCATGATCCTCACCCCTGCCCTTTGCGCCACGCTGCTTAAGTCTGTTAAGCCAGGTGAATCCCATGAAAGAACAGGCTTCTTCGGCTGGTTCAACCGCACCTTCAACCGCAGCGCCAGCCGCTACGAAACCTTCGTCGGTAAAATACTGCACCGCTCGCTGCGCTGGATGCTGATCTACGTCCTCCTGCTCGGCGGGATGGTGTTCCTGTTTCTGCATTTGCCGACCTCGTTCCTGCCGCTGGAGGATCGCGGGATGTTCACCACCTCGGTCCAGTTGCCGAGCGGCAGCACCCAGCAGCAGACGCTGAAGGTGGTGCAGAAGGCGGAAGATTACTTCCTCAATAACGAGAAGCAGAACGTCGAGTCGGTGTTCGCTACCGTTGGCTCCGGCCCCGGCGGCAATGGGCAGAACGTGGCCCGCATGTTCGTTCGTCTCAAAGACTGGGACCAGCGCGACCCGCAAACCGGCACCTCCTTTGCCATTATTGAACGCGCCACCAAAGCGTTTAATCAGATTAACGAAGCGCGGGTTATCGCCAGCAGCCCGCCGGCGATCAGCGGCCTCGGCAGTTCGGCAGGCTTCGATATGGAGCTGGAGGATCATGCCGGAAAGGGGCACGATGCGCTGATGGCGGCGCGCGATACGCTACTTGAGCTGGCCGGGAAAAATCCGCTGTTGACCCGCGTCCGGCATAACGGGCTCGATGACAGTCCGCAGCTGCAGGTCGATATCGATCAGCGTAAAGCGCAGGCGCTGGGCGTCTCCATTGACGACATCAACGATACGCTGCAAACCGCGTGGGGGTCGAGCTACGTCAACGACTTTATGGATCGCGGCCGGGTAAAGAAAGTCTACGTCCAGGCGGCGGCGAAATACCGGATGCTGCCTGACGATATCAATCTTTGGTACGTGCGCAACAGCAGCGGCACGATGGTGCCATTCTCGGCCTTCGCCACCTCGCGCTGGGAGACCGGCTCGCCGCGGCTGGAGCGCTACAATGGCTACTCAGCGGTGGAGATCGTCGGTGAGGCGGCGCCGGGTATCAGTACCGGTACCGCGATGGACATGATGGAGAAGCTGGCCGCGCAGTTACCCACAGGCTTTGGCCTCGAATGGACCGCCATGTCCTACCAGGAACGCCTCTCTGGCGCTCAGGCGCCGGCCCTGTACGCGATTTCTCTGCTGGTGGTATTCCTGTGCCTCGCGGCGCTGTACGAGAGCTGGTCGGTGCCGTTCTCGGTGATGCTGGTGGTGCCGCTGGGGGTGATTGGCGCCCTGCTGGCGACCTGGATGCGCGGGCTGGAGAATGACGTGTACTTCCAGGTGGGTCTGTTGACAGTGATCGGCCTGTCGGCGAAAAACGCCATTCTGATCGTCGAGTTCGCCAATGAGCTCAACGAGAAGGGCCAGGATCTGCTCAGCGCCACGCTGTCGGCTTGCCGTCAGCGCCTGCGCCCCATCCTGATGACCTCGCTGGCGTTCATCTTCGGCGTGCTGCCGATGGCGACCAGCACCGGCGCCGGTTCCGGCAGCCAGCATGCGGTCGGCACCGGAGTGATGGGCGGGATGATCTCCGCCACCGTGCTGGCGATCTTTTTCGTGCCGCTGTTCTTTGTGCTGGTGCGTCGCCGTTTTCCGCTAAAGGAGCGTCCGCAATAAACCGACGAGCTTCGGCGGCGAGGCGTAATAACAGAAAAGGCGACCACGGTGGTCGCCTTCTTTATGTGTTCAGAACCCTAGCGCGCTTATTTACTTCGCGTTATTCCCCTGCTCACATTGCGGAAATTTATTTACGAAGCATGCCTTCAATAAAGTCTTTCCAGTTCCCCAGTTCATGTTCAATCATAATAGCCTCTCTTATTATTATGGTCGATTCTATATAACTTCATTACCGATGGGAAGTTGTGCTCCCCTATTGCTCTGATTGTCTTATGGACCGCTGACAGAGATAAAACCTCTGGTTGTCGCTACTATGCCGCTTCGTATGTAAACATAATGTGACGTAGAGCAACCTCAGACAACATTTTTGCAATAATGTTAAAGCCCTCACATCATGCCCACAGGTGGCCAACATTTAACCACCCGATATATCGAATGAGATCCCCGGTAAAAAGTTATATTTATTCATCTGAATCACGTATTATTTCAGTAAGACTTATATATTCGGAAATATCTGAGTTAACCGCTTAATTGAATGTAAAAGGTTTATCTATGCTCACCATGTACGGAATTAAAAACTGCGATACCATTAAAAAAGCCCGCCGCTGGCTGGAAGCGCATCAGATTGAGTATCGCTTCCATGATTACCGCGCCGATGGCCTTGAGCGCGCGCAACTGGATACCTTTATTGCCGAGCTGGGCTGGCAGGCGCTGCTGAACACCCGTGGCACCACCTGGCGCAAACTCGACGAGTCGCTGCGCAACAGCATCGATAATGCCGACGCCGCTGCCGCATTGATGCTGGAAATGCCGGCAATTATCAAACGCCCATTGCTCTGCGCGCCCGGTCGTCCTATGCTGCTGGGTTTTAGTGAAGCAAGTTATCAGCAGTTTAACGAGGTATAGTCTATGTCTTGCCCGGTCATTGAGCTGGCTCAGCAGCTTATTCGCCGCCCTTCCCTTAGCCCCGATGATGCGGGATGCCAGGCGTTAATGATTGATCGCCTGCGTGCGATCGGCTTTACCGTTGAACCGATGGATTTCGGCGATACGCAGAATTTCTGGGCCTGGCGCGGCCACGGCGAGACGCTGGCCTTCGCCGGCCACACCGACGTAGTCCCGGCAGGCGACGCCGACCGCTGGATCAATCCCCCGTTCGAACCGACCATCCGCGACGGGATGCTGTTTGGCCGCGGAGCGGCGGATATGAAAGGCTCGCTGGCGGCGATGGTGGTTGCCGCAGAGCGTTTTGTCGCGCAGTACCCGAACCACAGGGGCCGACTGGCGTTTTTGATCACCTCTGATGAAGAGGCCAGCGCCAAAAACGGCACCGTCAAAGTGGTGGAGACGCTGATGGCGCGTAACGAGCGTCTGGACTATTGTCTGGTCGGCGAACCTTCCAGTACCGAAGTGGTCGGCGATGTGGTGAAAAACGGCCGCCGCGGCTCGCTGACCTGCAACCTGACTATTCACGGCGTGCAGGGGCATGTCGCCTATCCGCACCTTGCCGATAACCCTGTCCACCGCGCGGCGCCGATGCTGGCGGAACTGGTCAATATCGAGTGGGATAAAGGCAATGAGTTCTTCCCGCCGACCAGCATGCAGATCGCCAACGTGCAGTCCGGCACCGGCAGCAATAACGTGATCCCCGGCGATATGTTCGTCCAGTTCAACTTCCGCTTCAGTACGGAGCTGACGGACGAGATGATCAAATCCCGGGTGATCGCCCTGCTGGAAAAATACCAGCTGCGTTACAGCGTGGAGTGGTGGCTCTCCGGCCAGCCGTTCCTCACCGGACGGGGCAAGCTGGTGGATGCGGTCGTCAACGCGATTGAGCACTATAATGAGATCAAACCGCAGCTGTTAACCAACGGCGGCACCTCAGACGGACGGTTTATCGCGCGCATGGGGGCGCAGGTGGTTGAGCTGGGCCCCGTAAACGCAACGATTCACAAAATTAATGAATGTGTGAACGCCGCCGACCTGCAGCTGCTGGCGCGGATGTATCAACGCGTCATGGAACAGCTGGTCGCCTGACGAATTGACGTAAAGAGGAAGCGCGCATGGAATGGCTTATTAAACACTGGTGGATTCTGGTGCTGGTCTTTTTGGTGGGGGTAATTATCAACGTGATTAAAGATCTGAATCGCGTTGACCACAAAAAATTCCTCAACAACAAACCCGATCTGCCGCCGCACCGTGATTTTAACGATAAATGGGACGACGACGACGACTGGCCGAAGCACGACCAGTCGAAGAAACCGTAAGTTTGCCTTTATCGCGGTACCGCCCGCCTGTAACCCCGCTCACCGGGGTTACAGCATTTCGATGATATCATCCCCTTTTGGCGTACTGCCGCTCAGCGCCTCATCAAAATAGTGCTTCGGCACGGTATAACGCAGACGCTCGATCGCCAACTGCATACTGCGATCGTCAATGGCATGCCCGAGATCGTCGACAATATCTAAGGTCACGTCGCCGCCCGCCTGCTGTAACGCCTCCTCGGCCGACACCGCCCACGCCAGGTCGATAACCCGATCTTCACCACCGTGGATCAGGTGAATGGTAGTGGCCGTCGTTGCCGTCTCCGGCAGCGTCGCATAGCGGCCATTAAAGGCGATGACCCGCGAAGCCAGATCCGGCGCCGCTTTGATACTCTCCAGCGACATAATCGCCCCCTGAGAGAAACCGATCAGCGCGGTGGCCAGTGGACTGACGCCGCTTTTCTCCTGCCAGTAGCGTACAATTTCAATAAAGGTCGGCATAATGGCGTCGATGCGCTGCTGACGATTCTCTTCCGTCACCCCCTGCAGCGAAAACCACTGCCGACCGTTGGGGCCGCAAGGTTCCACACCGCCAATGCTGACGATCAGCGCATCAGGAAACTGCGGCGCGAACCAGCTGCCGATTTGCCCCATGGAGACCGGGTTATCCCCTACGCCATGAAACAGCAGCAACAGCTGTTGCGCAGGCGTCGCAGGACTTTGAACAATAAAATGATCGTGTTTCATGGCTGTCTCCTTAGTGTTTGCGGGCAGTGTACGCCGCTCGCCAGATATGACCATGCCATTTAACTGAATGAGTTAGTTAAAAAAATTGCAGATGCGCCACCTGCTGACGCAGCGCCTCAGCGCGCGCTGCATCAAGGGAGCGCAAGGCGTCAGCGGCCTCCCGACGCCATCTCGCCTGCAAGGCTTTTCGCCCCGTCAGCTGCAGCACGGCGCAGAGTGCGGCCTCCTCTTTGCCCTGCAGTCGTCCCCGCAGGGCCGGCAACGGCATGTCGGCCTGCATCAGTAGGCGGTTGAGGCAGCCCAGCGCCGCGGCCAGCGGGCGGTGGGCGAAGGCAAAGCTCGCCGCTTCCAGCC
>OBVD01000849.1_pt1 | contig 14500 bp, 9 predicted proteins | sample 1495031 | NCBI WGS metagenome assembly OBVD01 (sample SAMEA2579967, study PRJEB22360) | human gut metagenome
TAAATTCAAAACTATCTCCAAATACGGTCAAATATTCAGGCGGGGCTCGCGAACCCCGCGCTGGCCTACCAGCTGGCCTTCGGCTTCTCCGCCGTCATGGCCGTGGCCACCCTGGGCTTCATCGTGGCGAAGGTACGCTAGCTGCGAAACATGCGCGAGCGCAGCGAGCGGAGCCGTGCGCGGCCCATCATCGCCCGAAAAACACGTCTCAGGTGTGAAAACCGTGTTTTACGGGCGATGATGCGTTGTCTCGCTTTGCATAAGGCTGGGGAAGGTGAGCGTCTTTCGCCATGTCGTTCGCGCGCCGCGTCCGTCACGAATCGGCGCGGAACGCGCTCCTTCAGATCGCAAGCGCGACTTCGCGCCATAGGAGCGATCAGTACGCCAGCGGGGTGTCCTCGAGGCCGTATTGGGCGAGGCGCTGGGCGTCGAAGATGCGGATGCGCGTGCGCGTGCGCTCGATGACGCCCTCGTTCTCCAGCGCCGCCACGATCTTCGTGCAGGTGGTAATGTGGATGGACAGCAGCTCGGACAGCTGTTGCAGCGTCAGCTTGCACTCGATGTCGTACACGCCGTGCTCGTCGCATTCCTGCGTGGCGCACAGCTTCTGCAGCCACATGATCATGCGCTTCGTCGACGATTGGTAGCCCGTGTTGCTGATGCGGTGTCCCATCTGCGCGAACGACATGTGGCACACGTTGATGAACTCGTAGAACAGCTCGGGGTCGTCCTGGCTCAGCTCGTAGAGCTGGCGCTGCGTGAACGCGAACAGCACGGTGTTCTGCGCGGCGATGAAGCGCGCTTTGTAGCGGCCGATGGACGCGTAGTCGTTGTACTCGGCGGAGAAGGCGTTGCCCGCGTTGCGCCAGTACAGCGGCGCCACCTCGCCCGATTCCTGCTCGAACGTGGCCACGATCTGGCCTTCGTCGATGTAGTAATAGTACAAGTCGTCGATGGTCTTGGCGCTCGTGCGGATGTACTCGCCCTTGAAGAGCTTTTTCTTCTTCCCCTGCGAAATGTAGTCGGCGATCTTCAGCCGGCGGAACGGCTGGTTCGGTATCAGGATGGATCGATACTCTTGCTCGGTTGCCATGACTCCCTCTCCCTGTGAATCGGCCAGCCGCGCTGCATGGTGAATCCCCAGGACAATACTATCACTTGTGGGGGTTTGCCGCCAACGTCGAAGAGCGTGTGTCGTGTGTCAAAGGGACGGGCGATTTGACACACATGCCGCTCGTCACCGACAAGGTTGAGGTGTGTCAAGTCGCCCGTCCCTTTGACGCGCTTAAACCTGGCGTACGCCAGAAACCGATGATGCCGCCGCCAGCCGCGCGGGAGGGCGAAATACGGAAATCGGTTGTTGCGGGCGCTTCTGGAAGAGGCCCTCGGTCCCGCGTAGAGTTCGCACCAGGAGATGCGCGAGCCGAAACGGCCGCGCCAGGGAGAAAGGACGAGGGGATGACAAGGTACGGAATGGCCATCGACCTGCGCCGATGCGCAGGATGCGGCGCGTGCGTGGTGGCGTGCCAGATGCAGAACAACCAACGGCCGGGGGTGTCGTGGAACAACCTGGACGTGTACGAATGGGGCACGCAGGCAGGGGAGAGCGGCCGGGCGTACGTGCCGAACGCGTGCGTGCAGTGCGAGAAGCCCGCGTGCGTGGACGCCTGCCCCACGGGAGCCAGCGTGCGGCGCGACGACGGCATCACCGTCATCGACTACGAGAAGTGCATCGCGTGCGGGCTGTGCCTGGCGGCGTGCCCGTACGGCGCGCGCAAGCTCAACCGCACGAGCGAGAACATGTTCGGCGCCGACGTGCCCGCGCCCTACGAGTCCTACGGCGTGCAGCGCGAGCTGGTGGCCGAGAAGTGCATCTTCTGCGAGGCCCGGCTGGCCGAGGGCAAGCAGCCGGCATGCGTCGTGAACTGCCCGGGCCGTGCGCGCTACTTCGGCGACCTGGACGACCCGGAGAGCCCGGTGTCGAAGTTCATCGCCGGCGACGAGGCGGTGCTGCGCGTGGACGAGACGTCGTTCTACTACCGTCCGATGGACGGTATGCCGTTGGACGCGCTGCCGTCCAACGCGCCGGCATCGTCCAAGCAGGGAAAGGTTGGGGTCTAACATGAACGAGTCCGTCAACATTTCGCGCCGCACGCTGCTCAAGGGCACGGCGGCGATGGCAGGCGCCGCGCTGGCCGGAGGGGCCTTCGAGATCGTGCATCCCGAGGGCGCCATCGCCGAGGAGGCGCCCGTCGAGGTGAAGTATACGTACTGCGACATGTGCAACCACGTGCCGAAGTGCGGCATCGCCGCGTCGGTGAAGGACGGCAAGGTGGTGCGCGTGGAGGCGCGCGACAAGTACCCGGCCGACCCCATTTGCGCGAAGGGCATTTCCAGCTTGCAGGAGTTGTACGATCCGCATCGCATCACGTATCCCATGGTGCGCACGAACCCGAAGGGCACGGGTGCGCCCGAATGGGAGCCCATCTCCTGGGACGACGCGTACGCGCGCATCGCCAGCGAGCTCAACCGCATCAAAGAAGAGAGCGGTCCCGAAGCGGTGCTGTTTTACTGCGGCGATCCGAAGGAGCCGCGCGGCGCTATGCAGCGCCTGGCCACGCTGTTCGGCTCGCCCACGTACGGCACGGAAAGCTCCACCTGCGCGGCGGCCACGTGGATCTGCTCGCAGCTGGTGACTGGCCAGCTGACCATGGGTTCCGATCCTACCGACGCCACGGCCAGCTGCCTGGTGTGGTCGCTCAACCCGGCATGGTCGCAGCCCTACCGTTTCGGCGACATGATGAAGCAGAAGGAGCGCGGCTGCAAGTTCGTCGTCGTCGACCCGCGCATCACGCCCACGGTGACCGGCTTGGCCGACGTGCATCTGCAGCTGCGCCCCGGCACCGACGGCGCGCTTGCGCTCGGGTTCATCCACGTCATGCTGCGCGACGGTCTGTACGACAAGGACTTCGTGGAGAAGTGGACGCACGGCTTCGACGAGCTGTCCGGTTACGTGCAGGAGTTCACGCCCGAGCGCGTGGAGGAGATCACCTGGGTTCCCGCTGCGAAGCTCGAGGAGGCCGTGCGCATCATCTGCGAGAACGCGCCCGCGACGCTGGTGTCCAGCTCGGCCGGCGCGTGCCACGCCACCAACGTGGGCAACTTCCAGCGCGCGGTGTACTCGATCATCGCGCTGACGGGCGATTTGGACGTGGCGGGCGGCCTGGCCATGGGGCCGGGGCTGCCGTTCGATTACTCGGCGTCCACTGCGGCGTTTCGACTCGAGGACATGTACGCCGAGAAGGGCCTGCAGGATATCCGCTACGACAAGGATGACTTCCCGGTGTGGGCGCACTATTTCAAGATGATCCAGACCGCGCACCTGCCCGAGCTGGTGGCCGACGGCAAGATCCGCGCCGGCGTGCTGCTGGGCGTGAACTCCATGATGTGGCCGCAGACGCCTGAGTACCAGAGGGCCATTAAGGACATGGAGTTCACCGTGGCCATCGACTACTATATGCGTCTTTGGACGCACGACCTGGTGGACATGCTGCTGCCGGCCGCCATGTGCTACGAGCGCATGGCCCCGCCAGCCATCTTCGGCCGCAAGATCTTCCATCGCGACCCGGTGGTGAAGCCGATGGGCCAGTGCCGCGAGGATTGGCAGATCATCCTGGAGATCGGCTGCGCGCTGGGCTTCGAGGAGGAGTGCTACGGCGGCAGCGTGGAGGCGGCGCTCGACGATATGTACCGGGGTGCGGGCATCGACATCTCGCTGGAGCTGCTGCGGGAGCATCCCGAGGGTTACGAGGTGCCGGGCGGCTCGAAGGACGAGAAGAAGTACGAGACCGGCGGCCTGCGCAAGGACGGCCAGCCCGGCTTCAACACGCCGACGGGCAAGATCGAGCTGGTGAGCGAGATTCTGAAGCAGTACGGCTTCGAGGGGCTGCCGGTGTACGAGGAGCCGGTGCATAGCCCGGTGAGCACGCCCGACGAGGCGAAGGACTATTCGCTGGTGCTGAACAGCGGCTCGCGCGTGCCGTACTACACCCACTCGAAGCTGCGCGATCTGCCGTGGCTCAACCAGTTCATGCCCGACCCGGTGGTGCGCCTGCACCCCGACGACGCCGAGGCGCGCGGCATCACGGACGGCGCGCAGGTGCGCGTGTTCAACCAGTTCGGCGAAGTGACGATGAAAGCCGAGATCACGAACCTCGTGCTGCCCGGTGTCGTGGACGTGTTCCACGGTTGGCACCAGGCCGATATCAACCTGCTGACCACGCGCGACTTCGACCCCATCACCGGATTCCCTCCCTTCCGATCCGGCTTGTGCGAGGTCGAGCGTACGGGCAAGGGCAAGATCACCGTATAGCGCGGCGATCTTGAGGAGGGGCGTTCCGTTTCGGGGCGTCCCTCCTACGCCACGTGCCGCCTGCAACGACGGCGGGGTGTTTCACGTGAAGCGTACTCGGATGGCAGGGGTCCTTCTGCCAGCCTCCCGCTCGTGCAGCCCGAGTAGAAAAATCGAGCTTCTCTGCAACTTTTTCGACTTCGTGGCAGGTTGAGGAAGCCGCCGAAAGCGCCGACCAGGGGTTTTCCAAGAGCTTCTCGACTGGTTGCAGTCGATCGATCATCCGGAAGATCGTTTTCGACCCTGAAGCTTGCCACGAAGTCGAAAAAGTTGCAGAGGGATCCTTGAAATCGGTTCGAGCCTCGCGACGCGAAATGATGCGAGGCTGTGCTTGCGCAGATGAATGGGTGCATACTGCGCCGATGCCCTTTGCGTCCGCGGATCCCGCGCAGGCGCAGGGGAGGAGGGCGCCGGCCGTAGCGTTCGAAGAGCAAAGCGCAAGCTCGACCCCGCCCTCACTTCTTCTTGGTGCGCGGCGCCCGCACCAAGCGCGGCGGGATGTTTCACGTGAAACATCTGTTCTTGTTATCCCTCTCGATGCGGAGCACGGGGTTTTGGGTTCCGGTTCGCTTTCTTGGGTCGGCGGGCGCGCTCGTTGACGCATCGGCCTCGGCGCCGTCCGCCCTCTACCTGTGCGCGGCGTTGTCCGCCGTTAGCGCCGTCGCCTGCCCGGTGATCAAGCAGTAGGGGCAGGCGGGCTCGCGGCGGTCGTGCGGGCGAGGTCGGCTTTCGTCGTGTCGTCGGGCAGGCCCGCTTGCGGCATGTCGAGCGTGCCGGCCTTCTCGCGACGGTGCAGGTCCCACAGCATGAAAGCGGCCGCCACGATGAACGCGCTGCCGCCGAGGATGCCGACGGGCATGGGTCCCACGAACGGGTTGCCGCCTGTGACCGAGAACATGATTCCCGCGCTGACGAAACCGTTGATAGCGCCATGGCCTACGGCTGCCGCCCGACAGCTGCCCGTGCGCACGGTGACGTACGTGAGGAAGATGCCCAGCACGATGCAGAACACGCACATGGCGGCGATGCCGGCGAACGGCCAACCCGGGTACCCTACGCCGTAATTGTGCCCGATGATGGTGAGCGGCGCGTGCCAAAGGCCCCAGATCACGCCGGTGACCAGCAGCGTGGGCACGATGCGCATGCGCGTGGCCATCTTCAGCACCAGGTAGCCGCGCCATCCCCATTCTTCGCCGAACGTGGTGAAGATGTTGAGCACGGGAGCTATCAGCACGGCGGAGAACAGCTGGACGATCATCATCGTTCGCAGCTGGTCGACGGGGATGCCTTCGACGCCCGCCGCCGCTGCCGCTTGCTGCTGCGTGGCGACGATCGTGGACATGCCGGGATCGAAGTCCTGCGGAAACGCGACGAAGTACGCAGCGGCGCCGATGGCCATCAGGATCGCGGGCCCGAGCCAGGCCACGGCGAACCAGGGAGCGGACTTCCTGAACCGCTTGGGCTTGATGACGCTGTTTTTGAAGCCTTCGCGTGTGACGAGGCGCGTGATGAGCACGCCGATGGCGGGGAAGAACATGGCTGCCCCCGTGACGAGCTGCGCAGCGATGGGCGGTATGTCCGTCAAGGCCCCGGTCGAGACGGGGTAGACCACCCCGAACTCGTACGCCCACGTCAACCCGAACGTGACTGCTAGGAAGACAACGATTCGCTTCATGGCGACTCCCTTTCTTCGACTGATGCAACGAACGAATGTTTCACGTGAAACATCGACTCGCAGATTCGTTCGCCTCGCTGCTTTCCGGCAAACGCCCCTTGCATCTTTGTTCCATCTGTTATAGCATAAATATAACAAACAACCGCGGGAAGGTCAACAACCGCGAACGGATCGCGGATAGGGAAGGAAACGCGCATGACGGCAGAACAGAAGAAGGCCGCTCCGGTGCTTTCGGTCAACCATGTGGTGAAGGCGTTCGGCGCGAAACGGGCGGTGGACGATGTGACGCTCGACGTCATGCCGGGCGACATTTTCGGATTCGTCGGCCACAACGGCGCCGGCAAAACCACGCTCATCCGCGCTATCGTGGGCGTGACGGGCTTCGACGAGGGCGACATCCGCATCGCAGGTCAGTCGGTGAAAACCGACGCGCTGGCCTGCAAGCGCATGACCGCCTACGTGCCCGACAACCCCGACATCTACGAGTTCCTCACGGGCATCCAGTATCTCAACTACCTTTCGGACATCTTCGAGGTGCCCGCCGACGTGCGTGAACGCCGCATCCGGGCGTACGCGGACCGGCTGAGCCTCACCTCGGCGCTGGGCGACCTCATCTCCTCGTACTCGCACGGCATGCGCCAGAAGCTGGTGCTCATCGGCGCGCTCGTGCACCAACCGACACTGCTGGTGCTGGACGAGCCGTTCGTCGGTCTCGACCCCGAGGCGTCCTTCCACGTGAAGGAGATGCTGCGCGAGCTGGCCGATGGCGGCTCGGCCGTGTTCTTCTCCAGCCACGTGCTGGAAGTGGTGGAGAAGCTGTGCAACAAGGTGGCCATCATCAAGCAGGGCACGCTGCGCGCATGCGGCCCGACGGCCGACGTGGTGGGCGACGAGAGCCTGGAGGACGTGTTCCTCGACATGATCGACCGGAACGCGTAGGGGGTTTGCCATGAAACCGTTCATTCTGCTGCTGAAGATACAGCTGCTAGGGCTGTTCGGCATCAACAAGACGCTGCACGCCGACCCCGCGAAGGCGAAGCGCACGCTGGCGCTTGCGGCGCTGGTCGTGGCGGCCGTGGTGCTGTTCGCTTCGGCGTACTCGGCGGGCGTGGCGCAGGGGCTCGTCCAAATCGGCTTGGCCGAAGCCGTTCCCCTGGTCGCGGTGCTGGTGGGCGCGATCGCCGGCGCGGTTGCGGCGTTCCTCAAAACGAACGGCGTGCTGTTCGGCTTCAAGGACTACGACCTGGTGATGTCGCTTCCCGTGCCCACGTCGTCGGTGGTGTTGTCGCGTATCGCATCGCTGTACGCCATGAGCCTGCTGTTCGGCGTGCTGGTGATGGTGCCGGCTTTCGCCGTGTACGCGTCGGCTGCCGGGGTGTCGGCGGTCGGGGTCGCGTGCATGGCGCTGTCCATCGTGCTGGCGCCGCTTCTGCCCCTGGCCGCGGCCGTCGTGCTGGCGGTGCTGATCGCTGCGGTGTCCTCGCGCTTCAAGCACGCGAACGTCGCGGTCATCGTGCTGACGCTGGCCGCCACGCTGGCGGCGGTGTTCGGCTCGTTCGCGCTGTCCGGCCAATCCGACGACCTGGCGGCGTTGAGTGCGCTCGGCGCCCAGCTGACGGGGCAGCTCGCGGCCATCTTCCCGCCGGCCGCATGGGCGACTGCAGGCATCGTGCAGGGCGACCTCGTGCAGTTCGCCGCCTTCGCTGCGGTCAACATCGCGGCTGCGGCGGCAGTGTTTGCGCTGGTCGTGCGCCTATTCGTGCCGGTGAACTCGCTGCTCATGTCGTCCAGGCCGCGCGGGACGTTCTCGTTCGACGGCGATAAGGGCGCGGGTGCGAAGTCGTCCACGCCCTTCCGCGCGCTCATGGTGAAGGAGCTGCGGCTTTTGGCCGCCACGCCCATCTACTTCATGAACGCGTGCATAGGCTACGTGCTGGTGCTGGTTGCAGCCGTCGCGGTGGCGGTGGGCTCTGCCACGGGGATGCTGTCGCTCGATTTGCTGCCGCCCGCGTACGCGCCGTTCGTCGGCGCGCTGCTTCCGTGGGCGCTCGCGTTCTTCTGCGCTATCTCGTCCACGACGGCCGCGTCGGTTTCGCTCGAGGGCTCGGCGCGTTGGCTCATGCTGACGGCTCCCGTGTCGCCGGCGACGGTGCTGGGAGCGAAGGTGGCCGTCAACTTGGCCATCGCCGTGCAGTGCCTCGCGGTGTCGGCCGTGCTCATGGCGGTGTCGCTGCCGCTGGACGCCCTGTCTGTCGCAGCGCTGTTCGCGGTGCCGCTTGCGGCCAGCATGCTGGCGGCATGTCTGGGACTGGCGCTTGACGCGCGCAGCCCGAAGTACGACTGGACCAGCGTGTACGAGCCGGTGAAGCGCGGCGTTCCGGTGTTCGCCGTGATCATGATCGGCATGGTGTTCTGCGTCCTCGGCATGGGCGTCACGACGTTGCTAGGCGTGGGCGCGTCGCTCGTGCTGGCGCTTCTGGCGGCCGCGGTCTCCGTCGCGGCGTACCGCGGCGCGGTGAAGCGGGGGCTGAGGGCGTAGTCGCTCAAGGCGGCGCGGAGGACGAATGTGCGAGACGATAATCGCCTGCGCGATCGCCGCCTCTCGGTTGCGCGCGCTACAATACGACGAGGAAACGAAAGGGAGAAGGCGTGCGTATGGTTATTCGCATCGATCAGAAGTCGGAAGAACCGCTGTACCTGCAGATACGCAGCCAGATCATCGCGGCCATCGCCACGGGCGAGCTGGTGCCCGGCACGGCGTTGCCATCCGTTCGCGCGCTGGCTAGCGACTTGGGCATCAACCTGCACACGGTGAACAAGGCGTACGCCGTGCTGCGCGACGAGGGCTACGTGCTGATGCGCGGCCGATCGGGCGCCTACATCGCCGACCCGTGCGAGGACGATCGGGCCGACCGCGCCCAAATCGAGCTGGCGAAGATGGAGGACGGCCTGTTCGAGCTGGCGTTGGCGCACCGGGCGCGCGGCGGCACGTGGGGCGAGTTCCTGGAGTGCGCGCAGCGCCAGGCCGCGCGCGCCTACGGGGCGGGCGAACGATCCGATGCCCGAACTGCGCAAGCGAGCCGCGACGCGCAGGGCGAGAACATCGAGCGCGCCGCCTCGTGCGAACCGGCGTTCAAAGGGGGTGCGCTGTAGTGGAAGGGTTCGACCCGACCGTCATAATGGCCGTTACGGCATTGCTCATGCCGGTCATCGGCGCGTTCATGGCCATCACCCCGTACCTCATGCGCCGCGGCGAGGTGTTCACGGTCACCGTTCCCACCTCCGAGCAGCACGATCCGTACGTCGTAGGACTCAAGCGCCGCTACGCCGCCATCGTCGGGTCGGCTACGGCGGTGTTCACGGTCATCGGCTTCGCGAGCGCCGCCATGGGCAACGCAGGCGGCGTGCTGGGCGCGCTGATCGTCGGGTCGCTGGCGGTGACCGCAGGCGGCTACGCGCTCATGCTGGCGTTCCGCGCCAAGATGTCCGCATACAAAGCCAAGCGCGGTTGGACGGCTGACGCGCAGGAGTCTGTCGCGGTGGTGGGCGAGCAGCCCGTGCCGCGAGCCATCTCTCTCAAATGGAACCTGTTGTACCTGCCCATCATGGCCATCACCTTCGCCGTGGGCGCGGTGGGTTACGTGCATATGCCCGACATGATTCCCATGCATATGGGCTTCGACGGCACCGTGAACGATTGGGCTGAGAAAACCCCGCTCATCCTGTGGATGCCGGTACTCATCCAGGGGTTCATGGCCGCGTGTTTCGTGTTCTCCCACTGGACCATCGCTCGTTCGAAGAAGTGGGCCGAACCCGGCGCGCCGGCCACGTCGGCGCTGGCCTACGGCCTGTTCGCCCGCGCGCAGAGCATCTATCTGGTGGCGGGAGGCGTGGTGATAGCGGTGGCCATGATCGCCATGCCGCTGTCGTTCATGAACGTGATCGACCTGGGTCAGGCAGCCGTCTTCATCATGATCGCGGCTATCGTGCTGTGCGTCGGCGCCATGGCCATCAGCCTCGTGTACGGCCAGGCGGGTTCGCGCGTGTTCAAGAACATGCAGACATCCGATCGGCTGCATGTGGACGACGACCGTTATTGGAAGTTCGGCGTGTTCTACTGCAACCCCGACGATGCCAGCCTGTTCCTGCCCGAGCGTTTCGGCGTCGGTTGGACGCTGAACTGGGCGCGCCCTGCTGTGTGGGCCATCGTCGCAGGCGGTTTCGTGGTGACGGCTGCTTTCGTGGTCGCGGTGATGCTTCTGTTCTAGGCGAGGCGCGTGCTACGTGCGCGGGTTGCATGCGCAAGCTGGGCAGCCGAGGCGAAGTCCCCCTGAAAATGAGACATTGACTCCGTCCTTTTGTCTTGTTCTACACGTTGTCCTCCAGATCGATTTGCATGAGCATCACGTTCTCGCGCAGCCGTTTGTACGAGGAGCGGGGCAGCGCCCCCTCCTCGTAGCGCGCCTGAATGGCTTCCAGCTCAAGCCGCAGTCCTTGGCGCTGGATGTCCACGGCTTTGTTCGCAGTGCTGGTCAGCACGGTGATGGACGGGCTTGCGGCGCTGTGAATGGTTTGCACGAGGCTTTGGTATTCCAGTAGCAGCTTGCTCAGGTTCTCGGTAGGCTCTTCCGAAGTGGGAGAGGCGAGCTCCGCCTGCAACTTTTCGATGACGTGCTCGTTGCTGCGGAGGCGCAGGTCGCGCTCGGCCTGCACGCGCTCGGAGAGATCGTCGCCGGGCAGCGCCTCCACGATACGATGCCATCCTGCGTGAGCGAGCGTGCGCACGCGCAGGTAGGCGATTTGCAGCGACACGCGGTCGGCATGATGGCGCAGCAGATTTTCCGTGCGCGAGAGGCGCTTGATGTGCCGGTACCCTATCAGCTGATCCACTTCCTCGCGTTCAAGGAGGTCGAGCGTGAAATCGCGTTCCCACCGGTTCGCTTTCAGGCGCAAGGGCGCCATGGACTCGTCGGGCAGTTCGCTTCTGTTCTTCAGGCGGGCTATGCGCTCGTTGTAGCCGTGGACGACCGCTTGCGTGGCCGCGCGGTTCTCGCCGGTTTGACGTGCCGCCAGCTCTTCGATGACCGATCGGAGTATCTCGATATTGGCTTGCTCCTCGTCGAAGCAATCCTCGTCGTCGGTATCTTTCTTCGGCGCGATCAGCGGCACGGCAAACGTGGCCAACAGCATGGTGACCACGATGACGCCGCATGCTAGGAACAGCAGCAGCTCGCGCTGCGGGATGGAGAAAGGAATAGTGAACGCCACGGCAAGCGTGATGGTTCCCTTCGGGCCGGCCAAGGTCATGATGGCCGTCGAGCGAAGCTCGTCCAACGTCATCCGGCCTCTGCGCTGGCGATGGACGCGTTCCATGATAAGCACCCAAAGGAAGCGGGCGGCCAGCATGAGCACGGTGATGCCCAGGATGTAGCCGATGAGAACGTCGTTATCGATGGTGACGTTTTCCCAGGTACGCTGCATGGCGCGCGGCAGCTGAGTACCCAGAAGCACGAATACGATGCCGTTGAGGGCGAACGTCAGCACGCGCCACACGCTGGCGGACACGATATTCATGCGCGAGACGGACGGGCCGATGGCGCGCGGCGATACGACGTTCAAAATGCCGGCGGCGACGACTGCGATGATACCGCTGGTGCCCAGCGCGTTGGCCACCAGGTACACGATGAACGGCACGAACACCTCGAACAGCACATGGAACGTGGTGTTCTCGAGGCCCCACGAGCGCACGCGGCGCACGATGAAGTTGCCCGTGAGCCCCAACGCTACGCCCACGAGTACGCCGCCGAGGAATGCGAAGAAGAAGTTCGCCGTGGCGCCGACCAGCGAGAATGTACCGGTGACGGCTGCGGCTATGGCGAATTGGAACGACACGATGCCCGAGGCGTCGTTGATGATGGATTCGCTTTCCAAGATATTGCGCGAACGTGCGGGGATCTTCACCTGCTTCGACAGCGAGGCGACCGACACCGCGTCGGTGGGTCCGAGCGCGGCGCCCAAGGCGAACGCCGCGGCCAAGGGGATGGATGGAACCAGCCAGTTGACGGCGAACCCGATGATCAGGGCCGAGGCGATGACCAGCCCGACGGCCAGCGACAGCACCGGGCGTTTGTTCTCCCACAGCGCCTTCTTGTCGAGGTTTTTGGCCTCGTCGTACAGAAGCGGGGCTATGAACAGCACTAGGAACAGGTTGGGATCGAAGGCGATGCTGATCTGCGTGCCCATGACCAGCGCGATGAGCAGGCCCAGCCCTATCTGGATGAGGGGCGATGACACTTTGGGAACCAGCTGGTCGATGACGGATGAGAGCAGCACGGCGGCCAGCATGAGCAGCGAGAATTCAAGGAGTTCCACGCGGCGCCTCCTTTTGCATGATGATCAGGGCTTGACCCCATTGTAACGCAATCGCTAGCTGGCGGGGCGTTGCGAGTCGGTCTTCCTGCTTGGGGTCGGGATTCGAGACGAGGTTTCGTATGGGCATGAGGCGCAAGATGAGGGCGGCCTTCTCGTGGATCGGCGGCTCGCTTTCCCGCCATGCGCTATAATCGGCCTTCCGAACTACGTGAAGAAGGATGGCGGGCGATGGCGTTTCTGCTTGGATGCGAAAAGGTGCGGGTCGATTTCCCCACGAAAGAGGTGTTCTCCGAGGTGTCGCTGGGCGTTGACGAGGGCGACCGGGTGGGCATCGTCGGGCGCAACGGCGACGGCAAGTCGACGCTGCTGAACCTGTTGGCAGGCACGCTGGAGCCAGACGAAGGCCGCGTGCTGCGCAACGGCGCCGTGCGCGTGGGCGTGCTGGGACAGGCCGACTCGCTCGATCCCGCTGCCACGGTGGGGCAAGCCGTGGTGGGCGATCTGCCTGAATACGAGTGGGCCGGCGACGCGCGCATCCGCGACATCATTGCCGGGTTGGCCGGCGATATCCCTTGGGACGCGCAGGTGGGAACGCTGTCGGGCGGGCAGCGCCGTCGAGTGGACCTCGTGCGGCTGCTCATCGGCGACTGGGACGTGCTGGCGCTGGACGAGCCCACGAACCATCTGGATGTGCGCGCTATCACGTGGCTGGCGGACCATCTGAAAACCCGCTGGAAAAAGGGCGCGGGCGCGCTGTTGGTGGTCACGCACGACCGTTGGTTCCTCGACGAGGTGTGCCTGCGTATGTGGGAGGTGCACGATAAACGGGTGGAGCCGTTCGAGGGCGGATTCTCGGCCTACATCATGCAGCGCGTGGAGCGCGATCGCGTGGCCGCGCTAGCCGAGCAGAAACGCCAGAACGAGCTGCGCCGCGAGCTGGCGTGGCTCTCGCGCGGCGCACGGGCGCGTGCGACGAAGCCGAAGTTCCACGTGGCCGCCGCCCAGGAACTCATCGCCGACGTGCCGCCTTTGCGCGACGAGCTGGAGCTCAAGCGCATGGCCATGGCGCGCCTGGGCAAGCAGGTGGTCGACCTCGAGCACGTGAGCGTGCGCTTCGACGACAAGACGATCCTCGACGACGTGGACTGGATCATCGGCCCGGGCGACCGCTACGGCATCGTCGGCGAGAACGGCACGGGCAAGACCACGCTGCTGCGCGTGATCCAGGGTCTGCAGCGCCCGAACGCCGGCGAGGTGAAGATCGGCAAGACCGTGCGTTTCGCCGTGCTGTCGCAGCATCTGGACGATCTGTCCGAACTGGGCGACGACCGTGTGCGCCAGGTCATCGGCCGCTACAGCCGTCGCACGATGCTGGACGGCAAGGAGATGACGCCCGCCCAGCTGCTGGAGAAGCTGGGCTTCAAGCGCGCCGACCTCAACGAGCCGGTGAAGGACTTGTCCGGCGGGCAGAAGCGCCGTCTGGCCCTCATGTTGATCCTGCTGGACGAGCCGAACGTGCTGATCCTCGACGAGCCCGGCAACGACCTGGACACCGACATGCTGGCCGTGGTGGAGGACCTGTTGGACGCCTGGCCGGGCACGCTGCTTCTGGTCACGCACGACCGCTACCTCATGGAGCGCGTCACCGACCACCAGTTCGCCCTGGTGAACGGGAAGATCCGTCATCTGCCGGGTGGGGTGGACGAGTATTTGAGGTTGTCCGACGCTTCCCCCTCTTCCATGGCGGCCGGCAGTCCCGCACGTCAACGCCCTGCGCACGCCGCCGATTCGGGCTTATCTGGGACCGAAGCATCGCCCGAAAGCTCCCGCCTCTCCGGCGGCGAGCAGCGTACCCTGCGCAAGCTCATGCAATCCAACGAGCGCAAGGTGGAAACGCTCAACGGCAAGATCGAGGACGTGCGCGCGAGCATGGCCGCCGCCGACCCCACCGACTTCACCGCGCTCGGCGACTTCCAAGCCCAGATTTCCGATCTCCAACAGCAGATCGATGCCCTTGAGGAAGAATGGATGGAAGCCGCCGA
>OBVD01000877.1_pt1 | contig 13885 bp, 13 predicted proteins | sample 1495031 | NCBI WGS metagenome assembly OBVD01 (sample SAMEA2579967, study PRJEB22360) | human gut metagenome
AGCGCGCGTGCCGCCGCCGGGGCCTTCCGGGGTTGTGGCGGCGGCCGTCTCGTCGAGAGCTGCCATGTCCATCACGCTCCCAGCTTTCCGGCCGCTTCCAGCTTGTCGGCGGCGAAGCCGAGGTCAAGCGCCTCGAGCCCGGAGCGCGTCGGGCGACCCGTGGACTCCTCGAACCCTTCGTGGGCGTAGAAGCGCGTCTTGAAGTCCTCGAACTTGTCGCGGTCGAGCGTGCGGCCCTGGCACAGCGAGTAGCTCCACTTCCCGTCCTCGAACACCACGAGGGGGAAGGGCTTGGTGGTCTTCACGTCGTACACGTAGTTCGTGAACACCTCCTGGTCGCGATGGCGTCCCTCCAGCGCCCAGATGGCGCGGTCGAGCACCCAGAACTTGTGCCCCAGCTCGATGCTTTCCTCGTAGGAGAGGTCGCGCCCGGTGACGGCCTGGAAGAACTTCACCTCGTACTCGGGCGTGGCCCCGTACGTCGAGCCCGTCTCGGCGGTGTGCTTGCGGCTGATGAAGTTCGGCCACACCCAGTCGCACATGCCCAGCGACTGCAGCCAGAAGCGCCCGTAGGCGCGGTTCCAGTGGATCTCGCGCACGCGCGCATCGGAATAGATGCCCTCCTCGCTCCAGTCGAAGCACAGCGGGTCGCCCAGCCCGGACTGATCGGCCAGCTGCTTGGCCATGTTCTCGGCCGAGACGGGCGGCTCGGCGCCGGTGAGCACCGCCATGATGGAGGTGTTGTACACCGCGTTGTGTACGCCGTGCTCGTTGATGTCTCGCTCGCTGAAGATGCTTCCGTAGCTCCATTCCACCTCGGCGCGCGGCTCGTTGTGCTCGCAGTAGCCCCAGTTCGGGCGCGCCAGCAGGCCCGACGACGTGTCCTCGTCCCAACGCCCCCACTTCTGCGCCGCGCGCGCGATGCCCTCGGCCAGGTCGTCGCCGATCTCGCGGCGGTAGGCGATGCGCATCAGCAGCTCCTCGATGAACGCGTAGGTGCCGTACTGCTCGAAGGGCAGATCGGTGTCGATGTCCTTGCCCTTGCCCATGACGCCCATCTTGTAGAGGTTGTGCAGGTACACGGGCATGTCGATCTCGTAGCCGTTCAGCCCCAGCTTCGACAGCAGGCTGTAGGCGGCCAGCTGCTCGTCGATCTTGCCCGAGTCGGTGAAGTACAGGCCGGCCGAGCAGGTCAGCTCGTTGCCCACGCCGCCGGGGTACAGGTTACGGCAGTTCTTGAAGCAGCCGCGGCATCCTTCTGCGCGCGACACCGTGGGGCTCGTGTCCAGCACGGTGGATGCGGCGCCCGGGCTGCCCGGCGCGCCCGGAACCTTGCCGGCGTCGATGTCGTAGCCGAACTTCTCCTGCACTTCCAACCGCAGCCTCACGAGCGCGGCGGGGTCGGCGATGGGTATGCTCTTCGAGCCGATGAAGCTCATCGCCTTGAGGTTCTTGGCGCCGAACACCGCGCCGAAGCCGCTCTGTCCCGTCACGTGGCCGGCATCGTGCACGATGCACGACACGCGCGCCAGGTTCTCGCCGGCAGGTCCGATGCAGATGACGGACGGTCGCTGCGTGGTTCGGCCTCCGTCGCGTCCCTTCGTCAACTCGTACCACGAGCCAGGGGCGGTGCCGTGCGTCACCTCTTCCCAGATTCTCTCCTGGCACTCGAAGGTGTCGAGTCCCCAAAGGTCGGTCGCGTCGTTGAACGTCACTTGGTCGTTCACCACGCTGATCCACACGGGCGCTTCCGCTTTCCCGCGCACCACGCAGGCGTCGTAGCCCGCTTCCTTCATCATGCCGGCCAAACGGCCGCCCATGCTGGAGCGGTTGTACCATTCGGGCAGCGAGAACGGGCTGATGCCCGTGAACTCGCAGCGCGCCGAGGCGGCCGGCACCACGGCGCCCGAGAACGGCGTGGCGGCGAACACCAGCACGTTTCCCGGATCGACCGCCTCCACGGTCTTGTCCTCGCAGTAGTCCCAGAACAGCTTCGAGGCCATCCCGTGGCCGCCCACCCATTCGATGTAAGGTTCGGTGTCGATGGTCTGGGAGGTGCGGTCGGTCAGGTTCACGATGAGTATCTTGCCGGCGTAGCCGTAATGTTCGGTCATGAGGTCCTCCTATTATTTGTCGTTCGAGCCGGCTGCCGCCTGGGCTGCCGTGCCGCCTGCGCCGTATCCGAGCCGCGCGGGAGGGATGCGCGCCTCGTCGTCGCTGGGCAGGCCGATTTCCAGATAGTGGTCGTTGCGCAGGTTCGCCGTGTAGCCTTCGTCGGTTTGGACGGGCAGCACGTTGGTGAACGCGATGGCCTTCATGGGGCAGATCTCGACGCACAGCTGCTTGCCGGACGGGCCGCCCTCTTCATCCCAGAAGGGCGTGTTCTTGCACAGGTCGCACTTCTGGGCGTGCTTGTCCTCGAAGTTCCACTGCACGCGCGACGGCGTGAAGGGGCACGCCTCCACGCAGCGCTCGCAGCCGATGCACTTGCCCTCGTCCACGAGGCGCACGCCCGTCTCGTGGTCGGCGTGCATGGCGCCCACGGGGCAGGCTTCCACGCAGGAAGGGTAGGGGCATTGGCGGCACTGGTTCTGCATGACGTCGTCGGAGGGGAAGCTTCCCAGCGCGTTCTTCATCACCTGGATGCGCGAAAGCGAGGTGTTGATACGGCCTAGATGCGCGAGCGAGCACGAGATGACGCACGTCTCGCAGCCGGCGCACTTCTTCGCATCCACCAGCAGGTAGCCTTGGCTCGCCTCGATGGCGTACACGTCGTCGGGCAACAGCAGCGCCGTGATGCCGCTTCCCAGCACGGCGCCGATTCCCAATCCGCCGATCCCGGCGATGAACTGGCGCCTGGAGAGGCCGCCTTTATGCTGCGCGTCGGTCGCGCGCTGATTCGTCTCGGTCATATCGCTCATCTCCCTTGCGTGCCGTCGGCGGCTGCTGCGCGCGCGGCGGCTCCCATCGTCTCTTGCGCGGCCGCGCGCTCTCCGGCGCCGAGTGCGGACTCGTCCATGCCGCGCTCGGACTGCTCGCGCTCGAGCCGCTCCATCCAACCTGCATGTTCCTTCTCGGCCTCGCCGCGCGGCATCCATCCGATCAGCATGGACGGGAAGGTCTTCCACGAGAACGGCGCGATCACGGCGAAAAACACGTGCGCCGCCAAGAACAGCAGCATGAGCGCGGCCGCGATGTCGTGCACCCAGAACATGACGTTCATGAGGCCGTCGGGCAGCGTGAGCACCACGTGGGCCAATGCCTTGACCAGGCCTGTCACCACCAGCAACGCGGCCGTGACCACGGCCATCACGTAGGCGGCCTTCTCGCTTTCGAAGTACTTGTCCTCGGGCGGCATCGTGAACTTCTTGATGCCCACGAGCAGGCCGTAGTGGCGCACCGTGTAGGCGACCACGTTCTTCGTGGGAAGGTGCTCGCGCAAGCGCCATTTCGAGATGATCGTGTTGCCCAGGTAGTAGAACGTTCCGAACAGGAACACGATCGCGGCCGCGAAATGGACGTTCTGCCATAGGATGGCGGCCGGGCCGTCCTCCACGAATGCCGGGGTGAACCTCAGTCCCAGCACGATGCCCGACGCGAGGCACACGGCGGTGCCGATGCCGTGGGTCCAGTGGGACAGGCGCGCGGGGGCGTCGTGGCGGTACACCCGGTCGCCTGCGATGAAGGGGTCTGTTCGTTTCGCGAATGCGGAAAGGAACAGACCGAAAAACGGCGCCAGGGCGACGAGCCAGGGCGCTTGATCGAACCAGGGCATGGGGTCTTCCTTTCGGTACAAGCTTCGCCCGACCTCGCAAGAGGACGCGACGATAAGCGTATTGGTTTGAGGAGGGGGATGTTCGCGCGCGCCGAATCGACGCGCGAGCTTTCTATACTTTGAAGGCGGTGAGTACGAGCGGAACCATGGGGGACTCCCTTCCGGTCGCGGACGTTCGTTTTCGGTCAGCCGGTCGACGCGATGCTGCTCTTATACGATATAGCCTCGCCTGCATGTTCGGCCAGCAGCCGCCTTGCGAGCGGCGCCGCGCGGATTTGCGAACGGGCGAGCCCCTTCGCCAGCGGTTGCCTGTCGACCATGAGCGGCGACGTCGATGGCCGCGCCGGCGCGCCACGGCGGCATCCATCGTTTCCGCTTACCCGGCTCATCCGCTATATCTGTGGACGTGCGCATTTCATTACCGCAGCGTAATTTGCAAATGGTTGAGCATCGTGTACAATAACCGCACGTGAACTGTGCCCTGACGGGAAACGCAGCATTTGAAAACGCAGCAGGTGTGGAGGATACAATGCCAAACAAGATAGGTTCCGAGCATTTGGCGGTCATCAAGGTCGTCGGCGTCGGTGGCGGCGGCACGAATGCCGTGAACCGCATGGTCGAAGCGGGCGTGCGAGGAGTCGAGTTCATCGCCGTGAACACGGATCGACAGGCTCTGCTCATGTCGGACGCCGACAAGACGATCCACATCGGCGAAGAGCTCACGCGCGGCCTGGGCGCCGGCGCGAACCCCGAAGTGGGCTGCCAGGCGGCCGAGGAAAGTCGCGCGGAGATCCGCGAGGCGCTCGCCGAGGCGGACATGGTGTTCGTCACGGCCGGCGAGGGCGGCGGAACCGGAACGGGCGCGGCGCCCATCATCGCCGAGATCGCCCGCGAGGAGATCGGCGCGCTGACGGTGGGCATCGTCACCAAGCCGTTCTCGTTCGAGGGTCGCACCCGCCGCAACCAGGCCGATCAGGGCATCGACCTCCTGTCCCAGAAAGTCGACACGCTCATCGTCATCCCGAACGACCGCCTGCTGGAGATCGTGGACAAGAAGACGAGCATGCTCGACGCGTTCCGCATCGCCGACGACACGCTGCGCCAGGGTATCCAGGGCGTCACGGACCTCATCACCATCCCGGGCCTCATCAACCTCGACTTCGCGGACATCCGCACGGTCATGAAAGACGCCGGCACGGCCATGATGGGCATCGGCCTCGCCTCCGGCGAGAACCGCGCCCTCGACGCGGCGCAGCAGGCCACGAACTCCAACCTGCTGGAAGCCTCCATCGCGGGCGCGTCGCGCGTGCTGTTCTCCATCGCCGGCGGCCCCGACCTCACGCTCACCGAGGTCGACGCGGCGGCGCGCACGGTGGAAGCTTGCGCCGACGAGAGCGCCAACATCATCTACGGCCAGATCATCGACGAAGGCATGCAGGATCAGGTGCGCATCACGGTGATCGCCACGGGTTTTAAGATGGGTTCTTCGCAGCAGTCCTCCATGGACTTCTCGCGCAAGGACCTGTTCGCCTCCACGACGGCGCCCGACCCGATGCCGTCCGCTCCTCCTGTGACGTTCTCCACGACGTCGCGCGACGGCCGTTTCGCCGACGAGGACTACATCCCCGACTTCCTGAAGCGCCAGCGGTAAGGAGCGGTCGCTTGATGGTCGCGACCGGACAACTGCCCATCCCTCAGATAACCGCGCGCCGATTCGGCGCGCGTTGTCTTCCTGCGCTTACCGACGATGCCCTGTACGAGCGCACGGGCGTGCGCGTCGCGTTCACCGGACGCGCGGGCGGGGTGAGCGAAGGCCCGTATTCCTCGCTCAACTTGGGTAATCACGTGGGCGACGGCCCTGCGTCGGTCGAGCGCAACCGAGCGCTCGTGCTGGAAGCGCTCGATGCGGCCGACGTTCCGCTCGTGGTGCCCAGCCAGGTGCACGGGGAAGTCGTGGTGGAGCTCGACGACGCGTCGCCCGAGGCGCTCGATGCCGCGCGCGAAGCGGCGCTCGCGGGCGCCGACGCTCTTGTCGCCACCGTTCCCGGGATCGCGGCGCTGCTGTGCTTCGCCGACTGCGTCCCCGTGATCGTCGTGTCGCCGACGGGCCGATTCGCGGTGGCGCACGCCGGATGGCGCGGCGTGGAGAACGGCGTGGCCGCGAAGGCCGTCCGCGCGCTCGCGCGGGCCGATGCCGCCGAGCTGGGGGAGGATGCGGCGAGCGGCTACAACGTGTACGTGGGGCCGCACATCCACGCGTCCTGCTTCGAGACGGGCGCCGACGTGCGCAAGCGCTTCGAAGACCGCTTCGGTTCCTCCTGCATTCCCGACGAACGCCATGTCGACCTGCTGGAGGCGTTGACGGTCGGGCTCGAAGAGGCAGGCATCGATCGCGCGCGCGTGGCTGATGCGGGCGTGTGCACGGTATGCTCGTGCGACGAATTCTTCTCGTACCGCGCCGCGGGCGGCATCTGCGGGCGCCATGGCGCGGTGGCGTTTCGAAAGGCTGGGTGAGCGGCATGGGATTCAAAGAGCGCTACGAGCGCACGGTCGCAGAGGCGGCCGCCTGTTGCGAGGCGTGCGGGCGCGATCCGAAGAGCGTGGTCGTAGTGGCGGTGTCGAAGACGGTGGGTGCCGACGAAGTGGCCGAGGCCATCGAGGCCGGCGCGCACGACTTCGGCGAGAACCGCCCGGACTCCCTCGAGGGGAAGCGCGCTCGCTTTCCGCAGCAGACCTGGCACTTCATCGGCAACATCCAATCGCGCCGCATTCCCGACATCGTGCGGGATGCCGCGCTCGTGCACTCGCTGTACCAACAGCGTCACGTGCCGAAGTTCGACGCCGCAGCTGCGGCGTCGGGCAAGGTGCAAGACGTGCTGCTCGAGGTGAACGTGTCGGGGGAGGCGAGCAAGAGCGGTCTCGCGCCGAGCGAGGTGGCCGGCATGCTGGAGTACTGCGCGGGCTTTCCGCACGTGCGCGTGCGCGGGCTTATGACGATGGCGCCGCAGGGCGATGCGCAACGGGCTCGCGCATGCTTCGCCGATCTGGCGCGTTTGCGCGACGAAGTGCGGCTTGGGCTCGACGGGGAACAGGCCGCCGTATTCGATGAGCTTTCTATGGGCATGAGCGAAGACTGGCATGAGGCGATAGCCGAGGGCGCTACCATAGTGCGCATCGGGCGAGCCCTGTTCGACGACGCTTTCGAGGGCCCCGCGCACGCGTGAGAGCGCGGCGCGGCCATGACGCTGAACGCAGCGGCGGCTGGACCGCCGGATAAGAAACGAAGCAGGTGAACGGTATGGAGCTGCCAAAGATCAAGAAATCGGAGCACGGAATGCTCGAGGGAATCAAATCGAAACTGGGTTTCGCAGACGCCAACCCGCATTACGACGACGGCTACTACGACGAGGGGTTCGACGACTACAGCGAGGAGTACGGCGAGTACGGTCCCGACTACAACGAGGACGATTTCCCCGCCGACGATGCTCCCGGTTCGCGTTATGAGCCCTATGCGCCCGTGACTTCGCGTCCTGCGCGCGCCTCGCACGCGCGCTCCTCGGCGCGCAGCTCGTCCGTGGGATCCGCGAAGCTCGTGTCCATCGACGACGTGCGCGCGCACACCCAGGTGCCCGAGAGCCTCAACCGCGATCCGTTGCCGCCTCGCCGTGTGACGTCGCCTTCAAGCGGCTCCTACCGCGGCGATCGCACCATGGTGGAAGCGGCGCAGCCCGCCCCGGCGAACACGCCTATCGCGCGTGCGGCCGCCGCAGCGAACCGCGAGCGCTCCGAGAGCCTGAACTCGCTGTTCACCTCCACGTCCGACGATGCGCCGAGCGTTTCTGGGCCTTCTGGTTCGGGCGTCGCGGTGCAAACGGCAACCACCGCTTCGGGCGCTACCGTGGCAACCGCCACGGCGACGACTGCGGCGTTCGATCCGTTCGACGCCTACGCGGGCGCCGGGGCGGTCAAGCACAACCCCTCCCGCTCGGTCACCGTGCTCAAGCCGGCCAGCTACGCCGAGGTCGAGCGCATCGCGAAGGCTCTCAAGGCGGGGGATGTGGTGGTGCTCGCGCTGCGCAACACGCCCGACAATCTGTCGAAGCGCATCCTCGACTTCTCGTTCGGCGTGTCGAGCGCTCTCGACGCCAGCGTGGACTGCGTGGCCGACAAGGTGTTCGTCATCTCGCGCGGTGCTGCGCTCACCGATGCCGAGCGCATGAGCCTGCGCGGGCAGGGCGTGCTGTGATCCCGTATTCGATTCTTCGCCGGCGCGGCTGGCGCCGCCCCACGTTCTAAGGAGTAGAACGCATGTTGAGCATCAAATACCTCATCGTGTCGCTTGCCGATGCGTACAGTATGGTGCTGTTCGTCTACGTGCTCATGTCGTGGTTTCCCACCGACCGTGGCATCTTGGCGGACATCAACCGGGTACTGGCCAAAGTGTGCGACCCGTATCTCAACCTCTTCAGGAAGCTGATACCCCCGCTTGGAGGTATGGTGGACGTTACGCCCATCATCGCCCTGCTTGTATTACAATTTGGAGTACGTTTACTGATAAACTTGTTTTAATGCGTAGAATCGTGTTCGCGTGCGAACAAGACGAAGGGACTACAGATGGCTATCACCTCGGCTGAGATACACAACCAGAGCTTCTCGATCGATCGCAAAGGCTACGACGTCGACGAAGTCGATGTGTTCCTCGAGCATGTCGCCGACGAGATCGACGGCATGAACGCCCAGATCGCCCAACTCGAGAACCAGCTGGACGATCGTAAGTTCGAAGGCTTCGACACGCCGGCTCGCGTCGAAGCTCCCGTCGTCGTGACGGACGATGCCGCGCTGGCCGAGAAGGACGCGCGCATCGCCGATTTGGAGCGCCAGCTCGAGGCCAAGAAGGCCGACGACAACGCCATCGCGCAGGCTCTCATCATCGCGCAGCGTTCCGCAGACGAGATCATCGCGAACGCGAATGCCCAGGCAGCGGCCACCATCAAAGATGCCGAGGACGAGGGCACGCGCATCGTGGACAAGGCGGAAGCCGAGCGTCAGAAGGTGCTCGACGCCATCAAGAAGCTCGAGGACGACCGCGAGGACGTGCGCGAGGACTACCGGGACCTGCTCACCGACTTCATCGGCGACGCTACGCGCAAGCTGGCCGAGATCGGCGGCGAGATGCCCGCTTCCCTGCCGGTCAGCGCCCATGCGCGCACGATCGACGTGGTCGAGACCACCGCTACGGGCCGTGTGACGGCTCCGGCGCAGGCTCCCATCAACCGCGACGGCGCGGGCGCGTACTCTGTGCCCCAGGCGACGGGCGCCGTGGTGGCGCCGGCCACGCCGACTCCTTCTGGCGTCGAGAAGGATCTGTCCGGGTTCGGCGATGCCGACGATGCCTTTGAGTTCGAGGAAATCGACTAAACCGCGCGTATTATCACGCTCGCAGCATGGACGACGAAACGCGCTCCCGCCCGGGAGCGCGTTTTTTTTTCGCCGACAGGAAACGCTTAGGGTTTTCCCTGATTTTTGTCGCCATCTTTTGGAGATCGTTGACGGTGACGTTACGTCATCGCGTATGCTCGATTGCAGTTCGAGCGCGCGGGGGACGCGCGGCAAGGCGAGAGGAAAGGCGGCGGCCGAGCTTCGGTCGCCTCGGAGGAGCATCCATGACCGATCAGAACTACCTGACTATCGGCGAGCTGGCGCGACGCGTCGGCGTGACGGTGCGCACCATCCAGTACTACGACCAGCAGGGGCTGCTGTCGCCATCGGCGAAGGGTCCGCAGAACCAGCGCCTGTACACCGACGACAACGTGAAAGACCTGTATCGCATTCTGACCTTGAAGTACCTCGGGCTGTCGCTGGCCCAGATCAAATCCGATGCAGCTCTTTACCGAGAGCCGGCAGCATTGCAGGAGTTGGCAGACGAGCAGATGGATGCTATCGAAGAGCAGTTCCAATCGCTGTTCAAGCGCATGACCACGCTGCGCTCCCTGCATGACGAGTCGCTCGACGATGCGTCTGTGAACTGGGAGGCCATGGCCGACACCATCGAACGCTGCCAAGGCGAGAGCCAGTTCTTCTGGCGCCTTACTTGCATCCGCGACGACGCTCCGGCTTCGGAGGAGGCCGCCGAGAACCAAGTGGCGCGCGGTGAATCCGTGTCGAAGTGGCACGAGCTGATCGCCGACACCATCCGCCTCATGCCTGCCGGCGAGCCCGTGGACAGCGAACGTAACCGCGAGCTGGCCAAGCGCTACCTCGAGTTGGATATGGAGCAGGACACGGCGCGCGCTGAGCAGAACTTCATCCTCATGGAGAACATCGCCCCTCACGCCGGCGGCGACGGATCGTTCGACGAGCTGCGTCAAGCGGTGTTCGACCATCTGGAAGCCATCGTCGCCTCCTACCGTTCCCGCCCCGATCCGGCCGAATAGGCTGCGATCTCGGCGCCGTGCGGGTGCCGCAAAACCTCATCTCTCCTACCTCCCTTTGCGGCTCCCGCACGGCACGTCATACCCTCGTTCGGTTTCAGCAAGCATGGCGCCGCCAAAAGGCGAAGCCGCAACCAAGAAAGGATACGCCTATGCTCGTGTCGTGGATGACGACGAACAAGTGCAACCTCAAGTGCGTCCATTGCTACCAGGACGCCGAGGAGGCCACTGACAAAGAGCTCTCCTGCGAGGAGGGCAAGAAGATGATCGACGAGATCGCCCGCGCCGGCTTCAAGGTGATGATCTTCTCGGGCGGCGAGCCTCTCATGCGCCCCGATATCTACGAGCTGGTGGCGCACGCTGCCTCGCGCGGGCTGCGCCCCGTGTTCGGCTCGAACGGCACGCTCATCACGCCGGAGGTCGCCGTGCGGCTGAAGGAGGCCGGAGCCTGCGCCATGGGCATCTCGGTGGACAGCCTCGATGCCGTCAAGCACGACAGGTTCCGCGGGCTCGAGCACGCCTACGACCTCACCATGGCGGGCATCGAGGCCTGCAAGCAGGCGGGCCTGCCGTTCCAGCTGCACACCACCGTCGTGGATTGGAACCGCGACGAGGTGTGCGCCATCACCGACTTCGCCGTCGAGATCGGAGCTATGGCCCACTACGTGTTCTTCCTCATCCCCGTGGGGCGCGGCAAGTTCATCCAGGAGACATCGCTCGAGGTGCTGGAGAACGAGCAGCTGCTCAAGGACATCATGACGAAGGCCTCGCAGGTGCCCATCGACGTGAAGCCCACGTGCGCGCCTCAGTTCACGCGCGTGGCGAAGCAGCTGGGCGTGGACACGCGCTTCGAGCGCGGCTGCTTGGCCGGCCTCACGTACTGCGTCATCGGCAGCGAGGGCATCGTGCGTCCCTGCGCCTACATGACCGAGGAGGCGGGCGACGTGCGCGAGACTCCCTTCGATGAAATCTGGGCGTCGAGCCCCGTGTTCGAGAAGCTGCGCACGCAGGCGTACTCCGGCTCGTGCGGCACCTGCGACTACGCGCAAGGCTGCGGCGGCTGTCGCGCCCGCGCCGCCTACTACCACGACGGCGACATCTTGGCCCAAGACGACTACTGCGCCCACGGTAACTCGTTGGTTGCAGCCGCCGTCTAAACCGTCGACATCGAAAGGACCACTCATGACCACTATCTCCGAACGCATCGTTCCCTCTGCCGTCGCCGCGTCCCTTGCTGCGGCGATGCTGCTGGCCGGCTGCTCGGCCGCTCAGCCGAACGCCGATGCCGAGGCAAGCGCTCCGCAAACAGAAGCCCCGGCCGCCTCTCAGGCCGGAGCGGTCACGTTCACCGACGACACGGGCGCCGAGGTGACCGTCGACAATCCGCAGCGCGTGGTCGCCTGCATGGGCAGTTTCGCCAGCATATGGGAGCTTGCGGGCGGCACGCTCGTGGGCGCATCCGATGATGCGTTCACGCTGTCCGACTACGACCTCAAGTCCGAAAACGTGCAGAAGGTGGGCGACTTCTCGAACCCGAACCTCGAGTCCATCATCGCGCTGGAACCCGACTTCGTGATCATGACGAGCGGCTCGGGCGGCCGCGGCGGCGACTCGAACCAGACCGACCTCAAGGCGGCGCTCGCAGCGTCGAACATCCCGGTGGCGTGCTTTCAGGTGACGACGTTCGCAGATTACGAGCGCATGCTGCGCACCTGCTGCGACATCACGGGACGCGACGATCTCTACGAACAGAACGCCCAGGCCGTGTCCGAGCGCATCAAGGCGATCACGGCCAAGGTGCCTGCGGGCGAGGCGCCCACGGCGCTGGTGCTGACCACATTCTCGGGCGGCACCCGCGTGCAGGCGTCCTCGACGATGACGGGCGCCATGCTGGCCGATCTGGGCGTCAAGAACCTGGCAGACGAGAATCCCAGCCTGCTCAAGGATTTCAGCCTGGAATCGATCATCGAGATGAACCCCGACTACATCTTCGTGGTGCCCATGGGCAATGACGACGCGGCCGCCATGAAGGCGCTCGAGGATCAAACGGCTGCCAATCCCGCCTGGTCGACGCTCGATGCGGTTCAGAACGGCCGTTACGTCACGCTCGACCCGCATCTGTTCCAGTACAAGCCGAACGAGCGCTGGGATCAGAGCTACCAGGTGCTGTTCGACGCTCTGTACGCGTAAAGCGAAGGCCGTCCGGTGACTTCGTTCAACCGTGAAAAGGCCGCACCGCTCGCAATCGCCGTATCCGCCTCCGTCCTGGCGGCGGTGACGGCGGCAGCCTTCCTCGTGGGGTCGTCGTCGGTGAGCCTAGGCGATCTTGTCGCCTGGGCCACGGGCGGCGACGTGAGCGCGTCGGCGAAGAGCATCCTCGTGAACGTTCGCCTGCCGCGCGTGCTGGCGGCGCTTCTGGCAGGAGGCGCGCTGGCCGTGGCGGGCGCCATCATCCAGGCCGTGCTGGACAACCCGCTGGCAAGCCCCAACATCATCGGCATCAACTCGGGCGCCGGGCTGTTCGTGCTGATCGCCGCCAGCGTGTTTCCCAGCGCGCTCTGGCTGCCGCCGCTCGCGGCATTTGCGGGCGCGTTGGCCACGGCGCTCATCATCTTCGGCATCTCGCTGGGCGCCAGCACGTCGAGGCTCACCGTGGTGCTGGCGGGCATCGCCATCACGTCGGTGTTCGGTGCGGGCATGAACACCATCCTCATCGTGAACCCCGACGCCTACATCGGCTCGTCGGCGTTCCTCGTGGGCGGTTTGGCCGGCGTGCTCATGGACGACCTGTGGTGGCCCGCCGTTTACATCGTGGCAGGCCTCGCCGCGGCTCTGCTTGCGGCGGGCAGGCTGAACATCATGGCGCTCGGCGACGACACGGCCCATGCGCTGGGCATGAACGTGGGCGCGTGCCGGCTGGCCATGCTGGGCCTCGCCGCCGTGCTGGCGGGGGGGGCCGGCCGGCTCGGCGGTATTCAAGGCGGGCGCGGCCGTCAGCTTCGCAGGCCTGCTGGGGTTCGTGGGGCTCATCATCCCGCACCTCGTGCGGTTCTTCGTCGGGCACGACAACCGCATCGTGCTGCCGTTGTCGGCCGTGTCGGGCGCGGCGTTCGTCGTCGTGTGCGACCTGCTGGCGCGCGTGCTGTTCGCACCCTACGAGGTGCCGGTGGGCATCCTCATGGCGTTCCTCGGCGGCCCCTTCTTCATCTACCTCATCTTGAAGAACAGGAGGGGAAGCCTTGAATAATGCGCCTGCATCCTGCGGGGCCGAGGGCCGAGAGGTCCGGCGCTCAAACAGTCCTGCTCGTACGAACAGCCCGCTGGGCTGTTCGGCTCGTCGCGGCGCCGCGAAGCAAGTCCCCTCGGGGAAACTCGCGGCGGACCTCTCGGCCCTCGGCTCCTCCACCGCCGAGGTCGCGCAGCACGCGACGGGTCGTTCTCCTACGGCAAGGAACCGTTCATCGGGGGGCTTTCCGCGATGTTTTCGCATGGGGCGGTGACCAGCATCGTCGGCCCGAACGGCTGCGGGAAGTCCACGATGGTCAAACTCGTCGACGGCTTGCTGCGGCCGCAGGCGGGGGAGGTGCGCGTCGGCGGGGTGCCCACGCTGTCGCTCAAGGCGAAGGCGCGCGCCCGTCGCGTGGCCGTGCTGGCCCCGGCCAGCCGCCCTGGTGGGCTC
>OBVD01000891.1_pt1 | contig 13628 bp, 9 predicted proteins | sample 1495031 | NCBI WGS metagenome assembly OBVD01 (sample SAMEA2579967, study PRJEB22360) | human gut metagenome
CCCGAGGCGCCCGGCGACGAAGCGCGGCTCCATGCCGCCCGCGAGGAGCCGCATCGCCTCCCGCTTCGTCCCGAGGGGGTAGGGCTCCCATGCCCGGCGGCCCTCGCACCTGCCCGGCACCGCGAGCGCGGGCGGGCGCAGGAGGCCGGCCCCCTCCTCGCGCGCGAAGGCCGAGAGCGTCGCCGCGCACGGGAACCCCTCGAGGCTCGAGCACGCCGCGCGCATCGACATGCCGCTCGCGTGGAACCTGCTCAGGACCTCCTCCTTGTATTCTTTGCCGTAAGCCATTCACGGACCTCTTTCCTCATCGAAATTCAGTCCAGAAAAACGTCCGGGGTCCCCCATGGCAATCATCGGGTCGCGACGAACGTTATAAGCGTCGTGAGCATCCACGAAACCCCAGATCGCGTGAAATCCAAAGTGCGAAATCCACTTGAAACCAAGGCTAACTTTGCCACAGCTGCCGTTTTGCGTCCACGTCGGACGAGAAGGCTACAACTTGACGCGCCGAGCGAACCGAGGAAGTCGGATCCCGCTACGGGGCGCCCGCAAAAAAACGGCAGCTTCGTTTCCGAAGCGGCCGCTTGCAACATGGTATGCCGCCGGATCTAGTGCCTGAAGTGGCGGTGGCCGGTGAAGACGAGCGCGATGCCGTGCTCGTCGGCGGCGGCGATCACCTCTTCGTCACGGATGGAGCCGCCCGGCTCGATGATGGCCGTCACGCCGGCCTCGGCCAGCGCGTCGAGGCCGTCGCGGAACGGGAAGAACGCGTCGGAGGCGGCCACGGCGCCCTTGGCCTCCTCGCCCGCCTGCTCCACGGCAATGCGCGCGGAGTTCACGCGGTTCGGCTGGCCGCCGCCCACGCCGATGGTCGCGTGGCCCTTCGTGATGGCGATGGCGTTGGACTTGATGGACTTGCACACCTTCCACGCGAACAGCAGCTCGGCGAGCTCTTCCTCGCTGGGCTGGCGCTTCGTGGGAACCGTGAACGTCGCGGGATCCTCGGCCACGGCGTCGGAATCCTGGGCCAGCAGGCCGCCCTCGACCGAGCGGTACTCCACTTCCCCGCCGGCCGGGTTCACGCCGCCCGTGGACAGCAGGCGCGCGTTCTTCTTCGCGCTGTACATGTCAAGCGCGTCGCCCGCGAACTCGGGAGCGATGATGGCCTCGACGAACTGCTTGTTGTCGAAGATGGCCACCACCACGTCGGAGGTGACGGGGCGGTTGAACGCCATGACGCCGCCGTAGGCGCTCACCGGGTCGCACGCGTGCGCGCGCTGGTAGGCCTCGACGAGGTCGTCGTTCTGGCACACGCCGCAGGGCGTGAGGTGCTTGACGATGACGCAGGCCGGCTCGTCGAACTCGCGAACGGCCGTCCAAGCCGCGTCGAGGTCGAGGTAGTTGTTGTACGACAGCTCCTTGCCCTGATGCTGCTTGGCATGGGCCAGGCTGTGCGGGGCGTCGGCGTAGTCGTCGCGACGGTAGAACGCGGCGGACTGGTGCGGGTTCTCGCCGTAGCGCAGGTCTTGCACCTTCGAGAGATGCAGCGTGCGGTCGGCGGGGAACTTCACGTCGCCCTCGTCCTTGAGCTGGGCGCCCATCCACGCGGCGATGGCGCCGTCGTAAGCCGCCGTGGTCTCGAACACGTCGAGCGCCAGCTTGGCGCGCGTGTCGCGCAGGGTGGCGCCGTCGTTGGCGCGCATCTCGGCCAGGATAGCGTCGTAGCTCGCCGGGCGCGTGACCACGGCCACGCTCTCGAAGTTCTTGGCCGCGGAGCGCAGCATGGACGGGCCGCCGATGTCGATGTTCTCGATGCAGGTGCCGAAATCGGCGCCGCTTTCCACCGTCTTCTCGAAGGCGTAGAGGTTCACCACCACCATGTCGATCATCTCGATGCCGTGCTCGGCCGCTTGGGCCATGTGGGCCTCGTTGTCGCGCTTGGCCAGCAGACCGCCGTGCACGCGCGGGTGCAGCGTCTTCACGCGACCGTCCATCATCTCGGGGAACTGCGTCACGTCGTCGATGGGCGTAACCGGCACGCCGGCGTCCTTGAGCGCGCGGGCGGTGCCGCCCGTCGAGATGATTTCCGCCCCGAACTCGTCGACGAGCGCGCGGGCGAAGTCCGCAACGCCGCTCTTGTCCGTAACGGACACGAGCACGCGCTTGACCTTAGGATTGCTCATATGGCCTTACATCCTTTCCTCTTGTCTGCGACTGAACGGCCCCTTGCGTCCAATCTCCTGCGACGCATGGTACCACCCGAACCGCGAGGTCAACGAGGAAGCGCGCGCATATCCCGCAAACGCGCACGACGAAAAGGTCAGCGAGCCCCGCCGCAAGGCGCACGCCCTCAGCGGCCCAGGCTCTTCTCGTGGCGTTCGCGCGCTTCGGCGCTGTAGCGTTGGCGGTAGCGCACGTCCACGAGCTCGGCGACGATGGCGATGGCCAGCTCGGCGGGCGTCTTCGCCCCGAACTTCAGGCCGATGGGGCGCTTGACGCGCTCCCAGTCCTCCTCGGTGGCGCCGGAGGCCAGCACCAGCTCGCGCACGCGGTCGTTCTTGCCGGCGCAGCCCATCATGCCGACGTAATGCACGTGATGCCTCGTCGCCCAGACGCAGCCCTCGGGGTCGAACATGTGACCACGGGTGAGCACGCACACGTAGTCCTCGGGCGCGGCGTCCAACTGCTCGAGCGCATCGAAGTTGCCGCCCTCGAGCACGATGCGCTTCGCCGTAGGGAAGCGCGCTTCGCTCACGTAGGCCGGATCGTAGTCGACCACCGTCACGGCGAAACCCACGTGGTCGGCGAGCGCCGCCACTTCGCTGGCCGCGTCGGACGCGCCCAGCAGCCAAACATGCACCTGGTCGAACAGAGGGACGCTCGCCCAGGTGAGGCCCTCGAACTGCTCGTTGTGCATCGAGGGGCCGCGCGTGACGTCCTTCATCTGGAACGTGTCGCGGGGCGAGTACGGCCGCGACGCCACGATCTCCTTCGCGTCGTTGCAGAAGAACACGAGCGGCTCGCCGTCGGCCGAGCCCTCGTCGCCGTACTTCTTCGTCACCTCGTTGTCGGTGTTGCGCTGAGCCGCGTCCGCATCGTAGACGATCTTGAAACCGAGCCAGGCGAGGTCGCCCTCCTCCATCGCGCGCAGGGCGCGCTCGAACGTGGGCGCGTCGTCGGCCGTGAGGCTTTTCGCCACCACGTCGAGATACGTCGGATCCACGTGCTGGTTGCCTTCGGTCGCCTCGTGCGAGAAGCACGGGAAATCCTCCACGCTCAAGGACGGCGTGCGGCCCTCGCGGAGGGCGGCGATGACGGACTGGAGGGCTTCCTTGTTCATGAGGGCTCCTTCGAGGTTCGAGCTGGCGGGCATTTGCCTGGGCGGACGACAAGCTTACGCGCGGAACGGACGGTTGACCTGCGGGTTTCCCCGCGGGTTCATCGGGCGGGGGCGATATGGACCTTACGGTCCTCGCCCACGGTCACGCGGCCTTCGGCCACGAGGCGCAGCACTTCGGGATACAGGACGTGCTCGACCTCGTGGATGCGGGCTTCGAGGTCGTCGTGGGTATCGTCCTCGCGCACCTCCACGGCGCGTTGCGCCACGATGGGGCCTTTGTCGTAGTCCTCGTTCGCGAAGTGGACGGTGATGCCCGTCACTTTCACGCCCGCGTCGAACGCGTCTTGGATGGCGTGCGCGCCCTTGAACGAGGGCAGCAGCGCCGGATGCAAGTTCAGCACGCGGTCGGGGAACGCGTCCAGCAGCACGGGCGTCACCTTGCGCATGTACCCTGCCATCACCACGTACTCGGCGTGCGCGTAGCGCAGCGTCTCGGCGATGCGCCTGTCGGCTTCGACGGGGTCGGCGTACACGTCGCGGTTGAGCACCGTGACCGGGATGCCCGCCCGATGCGCGCGCTCGATGCCGAACGCATCGGGGCGCGACGACACCACGTGCACGATCTCCACGGGCAGCCCCTCGGCCGCCGCATCGATGATGGCTTGCAAATTCGTGCCGCTGCCGCTCAGCAGCACGCCGATTTTCAGCGGTTCGGTCATGCCCTTACGCCTCCGCACCGAAGCCGTACAGCTTGCCGTCGTTCGCGTAGCGGACCTCGCCCTCGCCCGCCACGATGCGGCCGACGCGGTACGTGGTCTCGCCGGCCTGCGTCAGCGCGGCCTCCACCTCGTCGGCGCGCGCCGCGTCCACGATGAGCACCATGCCGAGGCCCATGTTGAACGTCTTGAGCGCCTCGGCTTCGTCGAGGTGCGCCGCGTCGCACACGAACGACGCGATGGCCGGCACCGGCCACGTGCCGAGGTCCACCTCGGCGGCGCAGGTCTTCGGCAGCGCGCGGTCGAGGTTCTCGGAGATGCCGCCGCCCGTGATGTGCGCGAGCGCGTGCACGGCGCCCTCGCAGGCCTCCAGCACGGCGCGCACCGGCTTCACGTAGATGCGCGTGGGCTCCAGAAGCGCGTCCTGGAGGCTCGCGCCGCCCAGCTCCTCGCGCTCGATGCGCAGCTCGTAGTGGGTCTTCCCCTCCACGCACACCTTGCGCGCCAGCGAGTAGCCGTTGGAATGCAGGCCGCTCGACGCGAGGCCGATCAGCACGTCGCCTTCGCGCACGGTGGCCGGGTCGAGCATCTTCGTGCGGTCGACCACGCCCACGCAGAAGCCGGACAGGTCGTAGTCGTCGGGGTCCATGACGCCGGGGTGCTCGGCCATCTCGCCGCCGATGAGCGCGCAGCCGGCCTGCTTGCAGCCCTCGCCGATGCCCGCCACGATCTCGGCCACGTTCTCGGCCTTGAGCTTGCCGATGGCCACGTAGTCGAGGAAGAACAGCGGCTCGGCGCCCGTGGCGAGGATGTCGTTCGCGCACATGGCCACGAGGTCGATGCCCACCGTGTCGTGCTTGCCGGCCAGCTGCGCCACCTTGAGCTTCGTGCCCACGCCGTCGGTGCCGCTGACCAGCAGCGGGTCGTCCATGCTCTTGGCCGCCGCGATGGAGAACAGGCCGCCGAAGCCGCCGATGTCGCCCACCACCTCGGGACGGTACGTGTCGTGCACGACGCCCTTGATGGCTTCGACGGCGCGCGCGCCCTCGGCCGTGTCCACGCCCGCCTGCGCGTAGGTCACCGCGTCTTCGTCCATCCAGCTGGGCATGTGCGGGCCGTCGTCGGTCTGCGTCGCGCTTACGGTAATTCTCTCAGTCATCTTGGCTCCTTGTGCCGTATCGTCCAGGTCGGGGCGATCCCCCACTGTCATGCTGCTGTCGTGCGCGGCGCGCCTAGCCCGTCGCGTCTTCGCCGTACGTCTCGTCGAAATCCTTCTTCGTCAGGAAGCTCCTCTTGGCCACCGCGTCGGGGATGGCCACCGGGTAGTCGCCGGTGAAGCACGCGTCGCAGAACCCCTGGCGGCGGGCGTCGGGAACGGCGGCGCGCAAGCCCTCGAGCGAGATGAAGGCCAGCGAGTCCGAACCGATCCACGCGTTCATCTCGCCGAGGTCCATGTTCGCGGCGATCAGCTGATCGCGCGTGTCGGTGTCGATGCCGTAGAAGCACGGCCACATCACCTCGGGGCTCACGATGCGCAGGTGCACCTCCGCCGCGCCCGCGTCGCGCAGCATCTGCACGAGCTTCTTCGACGTGTTGCCACGCACGATGCTGTCGTCGATGACCACGAGGCGCTGCCCCTCGATAACCGAGCGCAGCGGGTTCAGCTTCAAGCGGATGCCCAGCTGGCGCATGGCCTGGGTGGGCTCGATGAACGTGCGCCCCACGTAGCGGTTCTTCACGATGCCGTCGGCGTACGGGATGCCGCTCTCAAACGCGTAGCCCAGGGCCGACGGCACGCCCGAGTCGGGCACGCCCAGCACGAGGTCGGCCTCCACGGGGGCCTCCTGCGCCAGGATGCGGCCCATGCTGCGGCGGGCCTGGTACACGCTCTGGCCGTCGATCACGCTGTCGGGGCGCGCGAAGTACACGTACTCGAAGATGCACGCCGCCGACGCCCGGGCGGGAACTCCCTGCTCGGCGTACATGCCGTCGCGGTTGAAGCGCACGATCTCGCCCGGCTCGACGTCGCGCACGTACTGCGCGCCCACGATGTCGAGGCCGCACGTCTCGCTGGACACTGCCCAGCCGCGGCCGTCGGGCAGCGCGCCGATGCACAGCGGGCGGATGCCGTTCGGGTCGCGGAACGCGTACAGCGAATCGGGGCTGGCCAGCACCATGGCGTAGGCCCCCTCGATATCCTCCATGGCGCGGCGGATGCCGTTGCGCAGGTGGTGCGTTTCCTGGGTCACCCGGCCGATTGCCTTCGCCGCCACCTCGCTGTCGGTGCCGGAACGGAACTGCACGCCCTCGTCGACGAGATGGGCGCGCAAGGCGTTCGTGTTGACGAGCGTGCCGTTGTGCGCGAGCGCGATCAGCACGTCGTCGATGGCCGAGATGTGCGGCTGCGCAGCCTCCCACGACGCGGCGCCGCCGCTCGTGGAGTAGCGCGCGTGGCCCACGGCCACGAAGCCCTCGAGCGCGGCCAGGCTTGCTTCGTCGAACACCTGGGTCACAAGGCCGAGGTCTTTCGACACCATGACCGTCGCACCGTCGCCCACGGCGATGCCGGCGCTCTCCTGACCGCGATGCTGCAGCGCTTGCAAGCCGAAGCACGTCATGCGCGCCACGTCTTCGCCGGGAGCGAACACGCCGAACACGGCGCACTCCTCTTCGAGGCGGTCGGGGCGCTCGCCCGGCAGGATGGACGTGCTCATGAAGCGATCTCCTGTTCTGCGGAATCGATGGCCGCGACGGCATCGGGGTCGATGACGTCGCCGTCGCCCTCGCCCACCGTGCTGGCCTTCACGTACGAATACAGCACGTAACGCCCGTCCGACGGCAGATTGTCGCACGTGGCAAGGGCGAAGGTGTGTTTGATATCGGAAGCAGCAGGTATGTCGGAAGCGGGCACCACCGATCGGTCGATCTTGTCCTGCACGTAGGCCACGCGTTCGTCCTCATCGGCGAACCGCATCTGTGCCAACGGATCGTCGGCCGCCACATGCACGAGCGCGAACGTGCTCAGCTCGTAGTTGCCCTCAGGCGTGAGGATGTACACCGTGCGATGGTCGTTGAACTGGGCGGCATCGCTGAAATCGGCGACGCAGGCGAACATCGAGCCGTCGTTCAGATGATGGCCGTAGATGATGTTGTTCGGGTCGGAGAAGTCGGAGCTGTTCTCGGCCGCCAGGAAGATGGCGCCGAACGTGGCGATCCAGCCTTCCGATCCCTTGAAGTCGTGCGTAAGGTACTTCTCGTCGTCGGCCGCTTGCACGATGGGGTAGTTCACCACGGTGCCGGGAATGTAGATCCACCCCACCGTGTCGGGATTGATGGCCTTGAGCGCATCCCAGTCCACCGTGAAGTCGGCGAGCGACGTGGCCGACAGATCGTCGGGCGGCGTGAAACCCTCCCGCGCGACATCGTTATAGGTTTGCTGACCCTGCCAGTAACTGAAGCCGATGGCACCGAGCGCGGCCAGCGCCACGACGAACACCACGAGCGCGATCCAGAACACCACGCGCCACGGCCCGCTCTTCTTCCGAGGCCGTCCGGAACCGGGCTGCTGATAGGTCGGTTGCTGTCGATACGGGTAGCCTCCGCCTCCAGCCGATCTGCGCTGGGCAGGCTGAGCGGAGCGGTAGGCGGCATGCTGCGCGGTGGCCGGCCGGTAGGCGCCCGGTTGCGCCCCTGCCCGCACGTCGGGCGCGGCGCCCCTCGGCACGCGCTGCTGCGCAGGTCGCCCGCTTGGAGCAGGGCCGGGATGCTGTCGGTACTCGGACATGTTCACCTTTCGGGATGATCTTCAAACGGCGGAACCCCGCCGTCGCCAGACCGTTACCATAATAAACAAACGCCCCCATGATGGGGGCGCGATGTTCGCAAAAACGCAATTTTCACGATAGGGACCGCTGTTCGCCGAAGCGGCTACTTCTTCATCTCGTCGATGAAGCCTTTCGCGATGAAGCCGACGATGACGAGGACGATGATCGCGACGATGACCCAGATAGCCTCCATGGGCACGGTGATTCCGAACAGAGTCATGACTGTTTACCCCTTTTTTTCGTTCAAGCGCGCGAATGCGCACGGTCGTTTCGAGTACTGCTGCCCATAGTAACGCGATCTCAGTTTTCGCGCAAGCGCGCTTCCAGGGCGTCGTTGATAATTTTGAGCGCCTTGACGCGCGCGTAGCGCTTGTCGTCGCTCTCGAGGATTATCCAGGGGGCGAACGGCGTGCTGGTCAAGCGGAAGATATCCTCGACCGCGGCTTTGTACTGGGGATACTTGTCGCGGTTGCGCCAATCCTCATCGGTGATCTTCCACTGTTTCGCAGGATCTTGCTCGCGGTCGCGAAAGCGTCGCAACTGCTCTTCGGGACTCACGTCAACCCAGAACTTCAGCAGGATGGCGCCCCACCGCACCAGATCGCGCTCGAATTCGTTGATCTCGTCGTACGCCCGCGTCCATTCCGACACCGAAGCGAAACCTTCGACGCGCTCCACGAGCACGCGACCGTACCAGCTGCGGTCGTAGATGCCCACGTGGCCCGCCTTCGGCAGACGCGTCCAATAGCGCCACAGGTGCGGATGCAGCAGCTCGGGCTTCGTGGGGGCGGGACTGGGAAAAATGGTATAGGCGCGGGCGTCGAGCGCTTGGGCCACGCGCTTGATGTTGCCGCCCTTGCCCGCGGCGTCCCAGCCTTCGTACATGATCATGAGCGGGATGCGCTTCTGGTACATCTCCATCTCCAGCCTGTTGAGGCGCTCCTGCTGGGCCTTGAGCTCGACCTTGTACGTCTCGGGGTCGAGCGCGAGCGCGTGGTCGACGCTCTCGAGGCACGGCGGGTCGTCCACCTGACGGAACCTCGAAACGCGCGGAGCGCGGGCGGAAGCAGCGGCTGCGGCGGCTTCCGCCTCCTCGCGCACGCGCGCCTCCTCTTCGGGAGAACGGCCGAACAGGGGCGCTTCATCGAGAGCGCCGGCGGAGTTGGCCTGCGCCTTGGCCGCCGCTACGGCGGGCTCGGGGGCCGGGGCCGGCCCGCACACGTCACGAACGTACAAGGTCGGGCGCTGCCTCGAACGCGCTCGTAAGCGCGTTCACCAGCGTCTCGGCGATCTGCAGGTTGGCGCGGCGCTTGTCCTCGCCGTTCACGAGATGCCATGGGGCGAACGAGAAGTCGCTGCCCTTCAGCAGGTTGTCGTACAGGCGGTACGCCTCCTCGTAGTTGCCGATGGTGGCCAGCTTGTCCTCGCCCACGCGCCAGCGCGTGGCCGGATCGTCATGCAGGCGCGTGAGGCGCTTCTTCTGCGCCTCCTTCGTGACGTGCACGAAGAACTTGACCACAAGGTAACCGTCGTCGGCTAGCTGCCGCTCGAAATCGGACGCAGAGGTGAGGTAGCGGCGCAGCACGTCGATGTGGCGTTCGTCGCGCGCCTCGGCCATGGCGGCCGCGACGGCTTTCTGGCCCTTGCGCTTGGAGGCTTTCAGGGAGAGCTTGCCGAACTCGGTGTACAGCATGTGCTGAACGGCGGCGGTGTACCAGCCGCGGTCGAAGAACGAGATGGTGCCGCGCTGGCCCAGGCTCTTCCAGAACTCCTGCATCACGGGATAGAAGCCCGTTACGCCGCTCTTCGCGCCCGCGAACGCGCGCGCGGCTTTCACGTCGAGGTTTTCAGTGACGTACACGCTGGTGGCGCGCGCGTCGAGGTGGTACATGAGATCGGAGATGCGGCTGCCCTTGCCGGCGCCGTTCCATCCTTCGAACAGCACCACCAGGCCGACGCCCTGCACGCGCGCCTGCTGCTGCAGCACCACCAATCGCTCCATCAGCTCGTCCCGACGCGCCTTGTAGGCGTCCTTCGAGAGCGGTTCGCGTGAGAAATCGACGGTTTCCAGCATGGCGCTTCCTTTCCTTCGAGAAGCTCATGGTACCACAAGGATCGCGAAGAACCGGACCGCCATCCTGCAAGGGCCGGCCCATCGCCACCCGAACGAGCGAACCAGACCGTCGTCCCGAGCGCAGGCGATAAAAAGTAAAATCCAGCTTTCAGTTCGCGCTCGGCCTGGCCGCGACCGGCGCGGTTCACTACAATGAAGCGATGGAGCACATCGCGGATCGCCCCGGGCGAGCCGCTTGATTTCGGACGGACTATGCCATGCCCAACTACGCGGTGGTCGACCTCGGGTCGAACTCGATACGCCTCGTCGTCTACGACGTGAAAGACGCGCATAAGCGCACGTGCACGAACAAGGATTTCAAGAGTCTCATAAACGACAAGGTGATGGCGGGCTTGTCGGCCTACGTCGTGGACGGGGTGTTCACCCAGGACGGCATCGACCGAGCCGTCAGCGTGCTGCGCGGACATGCGAAGCGCGCACGGTACTTCGATTGCGAGAAGATGGAGGTGTTCGCCACCGCGGTCATCCGCAACGCCTTGAACTGCGAGGAAGCCGTCGCGGCCATCGAGGAGGCAGCCGAGCTGCCCATCTCGCTGCTGTCGGCTACCGACGAGGCGCACCTGGGCTTCGTCGGCGCCACCTGCGACCGCGCAGTAGAGCGGGGCACGCTCGTCGACATAGGCGGCGGCTCGACCGAGCTCACACGCATCGAAAGCAGCCTCGATTTCGACAACGCGAGCATCGGGCAAGGGTCGTTGTCATCGTTCGCCCAGCACGTACGCGCTATCCTGCCGACCCCCGGCGAGATGGACGCCATAGCCGAAGCGTTCCGCAAGCGCTTCGCCGGTCTGCCCGACCCCGACGCGTACCGCTCGGAAGCGCTGTACGGCATCGGCGGAAGCGTGCGCGCGGCCGCCAAGATGCATGCTCAAGCCACCGGCGCGGCCGTACGTCCGAAAACCATGACGAAACAGCAAATTCATGCGATACTTGCATGGTGCCGCACCGATCCCGACACGTTCGCGCACGCCGCGCTCAAGGCTTCGGCCGAGCGCGTGCACACGCTGGTACCGGGCTGCATCATCCTCGGCGAGCTGTTCGACGCATGCGGAGCCGAGCGTCTGGACGTGTGCAAGTACGGCGTGCGCGAAGGGTACCTGATCGACCGCATGCTGCGGTAGCGGCGCGCAGGAAGCGAACGTTTACGGGAAGGGGACGTTCATGGACACAGCCAAGAAATCCACGACCAGCACCGCCGAGACTCCTGCCGGCCAAGCGCCGGACGCTCTCGCGGAAACGAGCGCGGACGAGATGCGCGCGTCAATCGACAAAGTCGAGGGCGCAAACCCCTCCGTCGAGGGCGAACCGAGCAAAGAATCCTACTTGCAGAACCGAGAGCTGTCATGGCTCACGTTCAACGAGCGCGTACTCGACCAGGGAGCCGACGAGACGGTGCCGCTGCTCGAGCGCCTGAACTTCATCTCCATCTTCTGGAGCAACCTCCAGGAGTTCTTCATGGTGCGCGTCGGCAGCCTGACCGACCTGTCGTTAGTGAAGAAGCACATCATCGACTCGAAGTCCGGCATGACGCCCGCCGAGCAGCTCGACGCCATCTACGCGCGCTGCCACGAGCTGTACCCCATCCAGGAACGCACCTACGAAAGCGTGCGGAAACAGCTGTGCGCGCGCGGCGTGTGCAGCCTGCGCCCCGAAGACCTCGACGACGAGCAGCGCGCCTTCCTGTCCGATTACGTGCACAAGAACGTGATGCCGTTCCTGTCGCCGCAGATCATCAACTCGCGCCATCCCTTCCCTCACCTGGAGAACGGCGCGCTGTACGTGGTACTGCGCCTCAACGAGGAGCCGGGCGCGAAGAAGAAGGCGGCGAAGACCAAGGACGGCGAAAAGGCGCCCAAGGAGGAGAAGGGGAAGAACCTCGGAGCCGAGGGCGTGACGCTGGGCCTCGTCCCCATGCCGCGCCAATGCCAGCGCGTGATCGCGCTGCCGGGCGAAGGACTGCAGTTCATCCTGCTGGAGCACGTCATCGAGATGGTGGCGAGCGAGATATTCTCCATGTACGCCATCAAGCACACGAACGTCATCTGCGTCACCCGCAACGCCGACCTCGACGCCACCGAAGGCACCGACGAGAGCGACGAGGACTATCGCGAGCACATGAAGCGCATCTTGAAGAAGCGCTCGCGCCTGGCGCCGGTACGCCTCGAAAGCGAACGGCCGCTGTCGCCCACCTTGGAGAAGCTGCTGCTCAAGCGCCTGAACCTCAAGCCGCACCAAGCTTACGTCACGAAGGTGCCGCTCGACATGAGCTATACGTGGGGGCTGGCCGGCCATCTGCCTGAAACCGCGCGCGCGGAGCTGACGAACGTACCGTTCACGCCGCAGTGGCCCGGCTGCCTCGACCGCAACCGTCGCATCATCGACCAGGTGGCCGAGAAGGAAGTGCTGCTATCGTACCCGTACGAGAGCATGGACGCCTTCGTGCAGCTTCTGCGCGAGGCTGCGAACGACCCCACCGTCATCTCCATCAAGATCACGCTGTACCGCCTGGCCAGCCAATCGCATCTAGCCGAGGCGCTCATCGCGGCAGCCGAGAACGGCAAGGAGGTGACCGCGCTGTTCGAGCTGCGCGCCCGCTTCGACGAGAGCAACAACATCGAATGGTCGCAGCGCTTCGAACAGGCGGGATGCAACGTCATCTACGGCTTCCGCGACTTCAAGGTGCACTCGAAGATATGCTGCATCACGCGTCAAACCGACCAGGGGCTGCAGCACATCACCCAGCTGGGCACCGGCAACTACAACGAGAAGACGGCGAAGCTGTACACCGATCTGTCGTTCATCACCACCGACGAGACGTTCGGGCGAGACGCAACCGAGTTCTTCCGCAACATGGGGCTTGAGAACACCTCCGACAACTACGACATCATGTGGGTGGCGCCGTTGCAGATCAAGCCGATGATCCTCGCTGGGATCGACGCGCAGATCGAACGCAAGAAAGCCGGCGAGCCGTGCGGGCTGTTCTTCAAAACGAACTCCATCACCGACAAGGACGTGATCGAGAAGATCGTGGAGGCGTCGCAGGCCGGCGTGAACGTGACGCTGTTCGTGCGCGGCATCTCGTGCATCGTGCCGGGGCTGGAAGGCTACACCGAGCACGTGCGCGTCGTGTCCATCGTGGGGCGCCTGCTGGAGCACAGCCGCATCTACGGCTTCGGCCCGCGCGACAATATGAAGGTGTACCTGTCCAGCGCCGACCTCATGACGCGCAACATGGACAAGCGCATCGAGATAGCCTGGCCCGTCCTCGACAGCGAACTGCGCGAGCAGATCCTCGGATACCTCGACGTGAGCCTGAGCGACACCGCCAAACTGCGTGAGCTCATGCCCGATGGCAGCTACACGCCGCTCGGCGCGTTCGCGAAAGAAGACGCCGACGGCGAGACCGTGCTGTTCGAATCGCAGGAGTTCTTCATCAAGCGCGCGCAGCAGCGCCGCCTGGAAGCAGCCGAGGACGAAGCGGCGCGCGATGCTGCTCGGCGACGTTCGGCCCAGCTGATGGCGGCACACGAGATGACCGAGGACGAGGCGAGCATCCGCGCGGAGGAACGCGCCGCGGCTGCGGCCGCGCGCGAGGCGGGAGCGGGAGGGCGTTT
>OBVD01000893.1_pt1 | contig 13602 bp, 14 predicted proteins | sample 1495031 | NCBI WGS metagenome assembly OBVD01 (sample SAMEA2579967, study PRJEB22360) | human gut metagenome
ACATCCTTGCGGCGCTGTACTTCGGCGGAGTGCTCGATCATGATCCCGAGCGACCCGATTGGGAAGAGCGCGACCGCTTCATCCTGGCGAAGGGCCATGCGGCTCCGGCTTTGTACGCCGTGCTCGCCCAGGCGGGCTACTTCCCCCGCGAGGAGCTGCTCACGCTGCGCAAGCTGGGCACGCGACTGCAGGGCCATCCCGACTCGAACCTCGTGCCGGGCGTCGAGGTGTCCACGGGCTCGCTCGGCCAGGGCCTGTCCGTCGCGGCGGGATCATGATGGCGCGGCGGCGGGTCTCAAGCTGGACGGCAAGCCGCAGAGCGTGTTCGCCTTGCTCGGCGACGGCGAATGCCAGGAAGGGCAGGTATGGGAGGCTGCCATGTTCGCGGCGCATCGCAACCTCGACAACCTGGTGGCCGTCGTGGACCGCAACTGCCTGCAGATCGACGGCGACACGGCCGATGTGTGCGATCCGGGCGATCTCGCAGCGAAGTTCCAGGCCTTCGGCTGGGATGCGCGCGAAGTGGACGGCCACGACATGGCCGCGCTCGTGGAGGCGCTCGCTGCGGCGAAGGCCGATCGCGCGGGCAAGCCCCATGCGCTGATCGCGCGCACGGTGAAGGGCAAGGGCGTGTCGTTCATGGAGAACCAGGCGGGTTGGCACGGCAAGGCGCCGAACGCCGAGCAGATGGAGACCGCGCTGGCCGAGCTGGCGGCGCCGAGCGGAGAGGAGTCCAGCCGTGGTTAAGCTGGCGAACGAAGAGCAGTCCCAGGTCAAACGTGCCACGCGCGCCGCATACGGCGCCACGTTGGCCGAGCTGGCGAACGAGGGTTTGCCTGTGGTGGCCGTGGACGCCGATCTGACGGGCTCCACCACCACGAAGAAGCTGGCCGACGCGGGCTTCGCCGACCGTCTGTTCAACTGCGGCATCGCCGAGCAGAACATGGTGGATGTGGCCGCCGGCCTCGCGGCCATATCGCCTACACCGGCTCGTTCGCCGTGTTCGGAACGGGTCGCGCCTACGACCAGATCCGCAACACCGTGTGCTACAGCAACCTCGACGTGAAGATCGCCCCCACGCACGCCGGCATCTCCGTCGGCCCCGACGGCGGCAGCCATCAGATGCTCGAGGACGTTTCGCTCATGCGCGGGCTTCCGAACATGCGCGTGCTCGTGCCGGCGGACTACGCCGCGGCTCCCGCCGCCCCCCGACGCGGTGGGGCGCGCGCCCGACGCGAGTGGCTGCTGAAACGCCAGGCCCTGTGTACGTGCGCATGGGCCGCGCATCGGTGCCGGCCGTCTATGCCGACGGGGTGGAGCTGGAGCTCGGGCGCGCCTACGTGCTGCGCGAAGGCTCGGACGCCACCATCGTCGCCTGCGGCGTCGAGGTGGAGCAGGCGCTGAAGGCTGCCCAGATGCTGGCCGCCGAGGGCGTCGAGGTCGAGGTCATCGACGCGTTCAGCGTGAAGCCCCTCGACGAGGACACCGTTCTCGCGTCGGTGGGGAAGACGGGGCGCGCCGTGGTCGCCGAGGAGCACAGCGTGTACGGCGGCCTCGGGTCGGCCGTGGCCGAGACGCTCGCGCGCTCGAATCCGGCTCCGGTCGAGTTCGTGGGCATGCGCGACCAGTTCGGCAAATCGGGCGAATTCGAGGAGCTGCTCGACTACTTCGACCTGGGTTCCAGGGCGATTGTCGAAGCTGTGAAGAAGGTCATGGCCCGATAGTGCTTCTGCTAGAATCAACCCGTCTCAGTACCCTACTATTCGAACGGAGCACTCTGTGACGAACGACATAAGCCAAGGGGTTCCCGCGCGTCCCGCACGACGCGGCGGCGCCCACGCGGCGCCCGCGCGGCAGACCACGTCGCAGCTTTCTGCGTCGCTGCCGGTGCTGGAAGTCGATGACATTCCCCAGCAAACAGGCACGCCGGTCATCACGTTCGACCATGTGACGAAGGTGTACCCGGCTCAGCCGAACAAGCCGGCGCTTAACGATATATCCCTGCAGATCTACGCGGGCGAGTTCATCTTCCTCGTGGGCCATTCCGGCTCCGGCAAGTCCACGTTCATCCGCATGCTCATCCGAGAGGTGAAGCCCTCGCAGGGCCACATCTACGTCGCGGACGAGGACCTGACCACCATGCGCAACTGGCGCGTGCCCTACCTGCGCCGCAACATCGGCTGCGTGTTCCAGGACTTCAAGCTGCTGCCGAACAAGACCGTGTTCGAGAACGTCGCGTTCGCGCTCGAGGTAATCGGCAAGAGCCGCCACGTCATCAAGACGCAGGTACCCGAGGTGCTGCGCCTCGTCGGTCTGCAGGACAAGCTCAACAAGCGCCCCGACCAGCTGTCCGGCGGCGAACAGCAGCGCGTGTCCATCGCGCGCGCCATCGTGAACCGCCCGCCGCTTCTGGTGTGTGACGAGCCTACCGGCAACCTCGACCCGCAGACGTCGCGCGGCATCATGGATCTGCTCGAGCGCATCAACCGCACGGGCACCACGGTGCTCGTGGCGACGCACGACCGCGAGATGGTGGACAACATGCGCCGACGCGTCATCGCGCTCGACCGCGGACACCTCACCCGCGACCAGGATCGGGGGGTGTACGGTTTCGATGTCTAGTTTCTTCTACTTTATCAAGGAGTCCCTCAAGGGCTTCACGCGCAACCTGTCGACGGCGCTGGGATCCATCGTGACCATCTTCCTGTCGCTGCTGATCATCGGCGTGTTCCTCGTCGGCGGCTTCGTCGTCGAGAAGCTCGTCTCGTCGGTGGAGAGCGAGGTGTCCATCACGGCCTACGTGTCCGACGATGCCTCCGATGCCGATATCCAGTCGGTCGAGAACTTCATCGAGGGGCTCGACGGCGTGGCATCGGTGGGCTTCACGAACAAGGAGCAGGCGCTCGAGAAGTTCCGCTCCTCCACGACGTCCGACATCATCGACACGCTGGACGGGCAGAACCCGCTGCCGCGCTCGATCGACGTCGAGCTGTCCGACCCGCAGCTGGTCGAGCAGGTGGCCGATGCGATCCGCGGCAACTCCACCTACCAGCAGATCATCGGGTACGACACGCCCGAGCAGTCGCTCAAGTACGGCCAGCAGACGGTCGACCGCCTGTTCACGCTCACGAACTACGTGCGCTACATCGGCATCGCGCTGGTGGCTCTGCTCATCTTCATCGCCATGGTGTTCATCAACAACACCATCCGCCTGGCCATTCTGGCGCGCCGCAAGGAAATCGCCATCATGCGCCTCGTGGGCGCGTCGAACGGCTTCATCCGCGGGCCCTTCCTCATGGAAGGCGCGCTGCACGCCATCATCGGCTCGCTTTTGGCGGTGGGCTGCCTTGAGCTTCTGCGCACGCTCGCGCTGCCGAAGCTGCAGAGCGCGCTCATGTTCCTCAACTTCGACCTGAGCCTGAACACCTTCCTGTTCATCTACGCCGTGCTGGTGGGCGCGGGCCTGCTCATCGGCCTGCTGGGTTCGGCGTTCGCCATGCGCCGCTACCTCAAGGTGTAACCGGTTGAACGGCCATGGCCAAGCATACTGACACTTCGCATGTTGCGGCGTCCGCCCGTCGAGCGCGGGCGCGCAACATGCGCCTTATCAAGGCCTGCATCGTCGTCATCGTCGTGAGCGTCGCTTTCGTCGCGGGCTTTACTGCGCGAGGCGACGCTTCTCTTCTCGAGTCGCTCGGCTTCACGTCGCTTGTGGTGGACGTCGACCGCAATCCGGGATCCACCACGTCGGGCGACACCTACGACTCCCTCGGGGCGCGCGTGGAGGAGGTCGAGGGCATCATCGACAACGACAGCTTGGACTCCTACGATTTGAACATGGCCACGACCAACGTGCTGAACGCGCTTTCGGACACGACGGAAGACGCGTATCTGCGCTATTACGATCCTGCGCGCTACGCCGCGCTCATGCAGGACAGCGCCGAGCAGTCGGCGGGCATCGGCGTGCTGTTCTCCGAATACAAAGGGCGCGCTTACGCGGCCGACGTGTTCGAGGGTTCGGCCGCCCAGATGGCCGACGTGCGCAGCGGCGATTTCGTGGTGGCCATCGACGGCGACCGCGGACACGAGTGGACCACGAACGAGGTGACCTCCGCGCTCAAGCGCGAGGAGGGCGAGAACGTCGTCATCACGTGGCGGCGCGCCAGCTCGCTCGACGACGAGGGCGGCGAGGAGTTCACTACGACGCTCGTGTGCTCGAACTACGCGGTGAAGAACGTGGAGACCGAGCTTTCCGACACGGTGGGCTACATCAAGCTCAAGCAGATCACGCAGAACGCGGCAGACCTCGTGAAGAACGCGGTCGCCGACCTCGAGTCGCAAGGCGCCACATCGTTCGTGCTCGATATCCGCGACAACCCCGGCGGTTTCCTCACGCAGTCGGTGGATATCGCCAGCCTGTTCGTGAAGAGCGGCACCATTGTGAAGATCCAGACGAAGGCCGAGGAGACGTCCAAGACCACCTCGCGCCCCTACGTGACGGAGAAGCCGCTGGTCTTGCTCGTGAACGGCAAGACCTCCGCTTCCGCCGAGGTGCTGGCCGCGTCGCTCAAGGACAACCAGCGCGCCACGCTCGTGGGATCCACGACGTTGGGCAAGGGCTCGGTGCAGGTGACGCGCGATTTGAGTTTCGGCGGAGCGCTGCGCTACACCGCCGCGTTCTACAAGAGCCCGCTCGGACACGACATCGAAGGCGTGGGCGTCACCCCCGACGTGATGGTGGGTTTGGCGGAGGGCGAGGATAACCAGAAGGCTCTCGCGCTCGAAACCGCCCAGTCCCTCGTGAAGGGCTAGCCGTGGGGCGGACGCGTTCCCATACGCGCCGGCATCCCCGTAGCAACCCGCGGGGCGTGCTGAGCGTGCGCGGAGGCGGCTTCGGCTTCGTGCAGACGGCGGAGGGCGAGTTCTTCGTTCCGGAATCCAAGATGGCGGGTGCGTTCGACGGCGATCTCGTGGAAGTGGCGCCGCTGCCCGTGCAGAGCGGCCGCAAGAAGCAGCCACATGAACGCAAAGCAGATCTTCGCGCAGGAGAGAAGCCGGCGGCGCGCGTGCTGCGGGTCGTCGACCGTGCGCACGACACGCTCGTGGGGCGCTACGAGGTGGCCGAACCTTTCGGCGTGGTCGTGCCCGAAGATGCGAACATCCCCTATGACATATTCACCATGCGTGCCGACCGGCCCGACATCGAAGACGGATCGCTCGTGCGCGTGCGCATCACGACGTTTCCTTCGCGCAACACGGCGGCCACCGGCGTTATCGAGGAGGTGCTCGGGCTCGCCGACGACGAGCACGCGGCCGTAGACGTGGTGATCGCCCGTCACAAGCTGGAGACGGTGTTCTCCGAAGGGGCGCTTTCGGAGGCGCGAAGCGCGGTGCTCGACGAGGACGGCGCGTTGGCGTCGGGGTACCGCGACTTGAGGGAGCGTTTCACGTTCACCATCGATCCGGCCGATGCGAGGGACTTCGACGATGCGGTCAGCCTGGAGCCCGTTTCGACCTGCGGGGTTGGAACCGGCATCCGCGTGGTGGACGAGCGCGGGCTCGGGGTGGCGCGTTGGCGGTTGGGCGTGCATATCGCCGACGTGGCGCACTACGTGCCGTGGAATTCCTCGCTCGACCTCGATGCGCGCAGGCGGGCGACCAGCGTGTACCTCGTCGACCGTGTGATTCCCATGCTGCCCGACGAGTTGTCGGGCGATCTGTGCTCGCTCAAGCCCGACGAAGTGCGTCGTACGATGACGGCCGACCTCTACCTCGACGATCGGGCGCGGCTCGTGGCCTACGATCTGTATCCGGCGCTCATCCGCTCGCATGCGCGCCTGTCGTACGAGGAAGCGCAGGCGCTGCTGGACCGTTGTCATCCTGAGCGGAGCGCCGAAGGCGCGGAGTCGAAGGATCTCGTGCGGCGCGACGGCGCTTGCGCGCCGGGCGACGGGCTTTCCGACCGCCTCGCCGCGCTGTCGCGCCTGGCGAAGCAGCGGTTCGCCTCCCGCGAGAGGGCGGGCGGCCTCGACTTCGACTCGGTCGAGGCGCGCGTGGTTCTCGATGAGGAGGGGAGTCCGACGGGTATCGACTTGCGCGTCAAGACCGACGCGACCTCGCTCATCGAAGAGGCCATGATCCTTGCGAACGAGACCGTCGCCAAGCACCTGCGCGATGCGAAGTTCCCCAGCCTGTACCGCGTCCACGAGCAGCCTTCGGCCGACAGCTTGGCGGCGCTCGTGCCCGTGTTCCAGGACTTCGCGTGGTTCCGCGACATCGATCAAGCCGACTTCATCGCGGGCGATGCGCACGTCGTCCAGCGCGTGCTGGAGGCGAGCGCGGAGCGTCCCGAGGGCGAGCTCGTGTCGACGCTCCTGCTGCGGTCGATGAAGCGGGCGGTGTACCGTCCCGACTGCGCTGCGCACTACGGCCTGGCCAGCGGGGCCTACACGCATTTCACGTCTCCCATCAGGCGCTATCCCGACCTTGTGGTGCATCGTATGCTCAAGGCCCTCATCGGCGGACGCCCGGAGAAGTTCGACCAGGAAAAATCGGCGCTGCCATGGATCGCCGAGCACTCCTCCGACATGGAGCGCATAGCCGAGAAGGCTGCGCGCGAGTCGCAGGAGGTCAAGCTCATCGAGTATCTCGAGCGGTTCGTGGGGCAGACGTTCTCGGCGACGGTGTCGGGGGTGGCGACGTACGGCGCGTACGTGCGCCTCGACAACACGGCCGAAGGTTTGATCCCGTGCAAGAACCTTGGTTCGGAGTACTTCGCGCTCGATCCTGTGCAGCATCGTCTGACCGGGCAGGACACGGGCGCGTCGTATCGCCTGGCGCAGCGGCTCGCCCCCCGGCCCCGCTCTCCCCGTCCCCCGGGGGGACGAGAGGACTTTCGTCCTGCCCGCGACGAGCGATAGGGCGCCGGCATGGGACGGGTGCGCGAGGTCTTCGCGGCCATGGGTCGCGAGATGCGCAAGAACAAAGGGTCGTTTGCGGTATACGTGGTGCTGCGCCTTATCGTGTTGGCATGCGCGGTCGGCTCGCTCGCCTTCGACAACTACGAGGCGTTCTTCCTGTGCCTGCTCACGCTCGTGCTGTTTCTCGTCCCCACGTTCATAGAGGTGAACTTCAGCATCTCCATCCCCGAGACGCTCGAGGTGGTCATCGCGCTGTTCATCTTCGCGGCCGAGATACTGGGGGAGCTGCTCCACTTCTACACCATCTTCCCGTTCTGGGATGCGCTGCTGCATACGTTCAACGGGTTTCTGGCTGCCGCTATAGGCCTTGCCCTCGTGTCCATCCTTAACCGCTCGGATCGCATCGCGTTCTCTCTGTCGCCGTTCTTCTGCGTGGTGGTGGCGTTCTGCTTTTCCATGACCATCGGCGTGCTGTGGGAGTTCTTCGAGTTCGGCATGGACGAGATGTTCGGACTCGACATGCAGAAGGACACGGTGATGACCGGCATCTCCAGCACGCTGCTCGATCCGTCGGGCTCGCAGCATCCGCAACGTATAGACCGTATCGAATCCGTCGAGGTCAACGGGCAGGAGCTAGGTGTCGGCGGATATCTGGACATCGGGCTGCGCGATACCATGGGAGACCTGTTCGTGAACTTCGTCGGAGCGCTTGCGTTCTCGGTCATCGGGTACCGCTACCTCAAAAGCAAGGGCGAGGGCCGGTTCGTGCGACGTTTCGTGCCCACCCCCGCACGCCCGACGATGTCGAAACTTTGACTATCTAACTACATACGGTATGATGCGGCCGATGTGAAACGACGGACGAGGAGGCGGGGATCGTGGACGGTTCGAACGAGACGGCGAGCGCTTCTCAAAGACGGCGCGAGGAAATCGACGACCTGCTGTCCGGCACGTTCAACTCCATCCTGCGCATCGAGGAGCAGTCGCTGGACAACCGCCTGACGCACGGGCTCACCATAACCGAGGTCCACACCATCGTGGCTATCGGCCTGCACGAGCGCAATCCGATGAACGTGATAGCCGCGCGCCTGAACGTGACCTTGGCTACGCTGACCACGGCGGTGAACAAACTGGCGAACAAGGGCTTCGTGGAACGTACGCGCGCCGAGGACGATCGTCGCAAGGTGCTGGTCTCGCTCACCAAGAAAGGCAGGCAGGTGCTGCGCGCGCACAACCTGTTCCACCATCAGATGATCGACGAGGCGTTGGCCGATCTTACCGAGGAGGAGGAGCGCGTGTTCGCCGGGGCGCTCAAGAAGGTGAAGGGCTTCTTCGACGCGCAGGCGTGAGGAGTTTGCGACCTGCGGGGCAGGCGTGAGCGGTCACGCAGCTCTCCTCGCACACGCAGCGATTGCTCGTCGCACTGCATGACCGCTCACGCCCTGTTCGCGGTTGGGCTATTCGGCTGGATGCGTCGAGGGGGCCTGTCTTGGGTGCGCCTGGAACGGGGCGGTGGGAATAAGAGGAAGGGCGCAGAAATCGTGGAGGGCGCATGGCGGCTCTTGCAATCGGAGTCCCGTCACCATACCATTACTTCCGGAGAAATACTTTGACTATCAAACTAAATTGCATGAAGCGAAAGGAACGCACCATGGCTACCATCGACACCGTGAAGGAAGTCCTCGTCGAGAACCTCGATCTCGAGGCCGAGAAGATCACCGAGGAGGCCACGCTGGAGTCGCTCGGCATCGACTCGCTGGACATGGTCGAGCTCATCTGCGACCTCGAGGAGAAGTGCGACGTCGAGTTCGGCGAGCCCGAGGGAATCGAGACGGTGGGTCAGCTGGTCGCGCACATCGATTCGCTGTAACGCGCGTTGATCGGGCCCCGTACGGGGCCCGCTTGTATGACGGGGCCCGAACGGGGCCGTGGGTTCGAGGAAGAGAGAGCATGAGCATGAAGACGCGGGTAACGGAACTGCTGGGCATCGAGGTGCCCGTCGTGCAGGGCGCGATGGCGCGCATCGCGGATGCGAGCCTGGCCGGCGCGGTGAGCGAGGCCGGCGGCCTCGGCATCATCGCATGCGGCGGCGCGCCGCTCGACTGGGTCGAGGAGCAGGTGCGCATCGCCCGCTCGATTACCGACAAGCCCATCGGCGCGAACGTCATGCTCATGGATCCGAACGCGGGCGAGACGGCCGAGCTTCTGGCGAAGCTGCGTGTTGACGTCATCACGACGGGCGCGGGTTCTCCCGCGAACTACATGCAGCTGTGGAAGGACGCCGGCATCAAGGTGGTGCCCGTGGTGGCCTCCAGCGCGCTGGCCGCGCGCATGGAGCGCCTCGGAGCCGACGCCGTGGTGGCCGAGGGCACCGAGGCCGGCGGCCATATCGGCGAGCTGACCACGATGGCGCTCATCCCCGCAGTATGCGACGCCGTGTCCATCCCCGTGATCGCCGCAGGCGGCATCGCCGACGGGCGCGGCATGGCCGCCGCCTTCGCGCTGGGCGCCGAGGGCGTGCAGGCGGGCACCCGCTTCCTCACGGTGGACGAGTGCACCATCGCCGACGCGTACAAAGAGCGCGTGATCGCCGCCAAGGACGCCGACACCATCGTCACAGGCCGCGGCAGCGGGCATCCCGTGCGCTGCCTCAAGAACAAGTTCGCCCGTACCGTGCGCAAGCTCGAAGGCGACGTCGCCGCCAACGGCGACGAGCTGGAGGCTATGTACGTGGGTTCCCTGCGCCGCGCCGTGGAGGGCGACGTGGACAACGGCACCATGATGGCGGGCCAGTCGGCCGCGCTCGTGCACGAGCGAGGCTATCGCTCGGATGATCGAAGAAGCCGAGGCTCTGGGCGGTCTCGACTTGGAAGCACTGGCTGCGCTGAGCGCCCGGCGCGGGCGTGCGATCTAGGGGGCTCTTGATGGATGAGGAAAAAGGGCTTCGGAAGCCTGTGGGTGTGGAGCGAGGAGGGGCGGCGGCGTCCACCAAGCGAGTTCCGCAGCGAAGCGAGGACTGTTTGAGCGACTGGACGTTGCCGCCCCTCCTCGCGCGCGCGCCCGTCTTCATGTTCTCGGGGCAAGGGGCGCAGAAGCCCGGCATGGGCGCGGACCTGCTCGATATTCCCGAGGTGAAGGGAACGTTTTCCTGCGCGTCCGACGTGCTGGGGTACGACGTGGCCGATCTCGTGCTCAATGCCGATCCCGACGAGCTCAACGACACGCGCAACGCCCAGCCGGCGCTGTGCGTGCTGTCGGTGGGCATCGCCCGCGCGCTCATGGCGCGCGGCGTGCAGCCTGCGGCGGTGCTGGGCTTCTCGCTGGGGCAGGTGAGCGCGCTGGCCGTGTCGGGCATGCTGAGCGACGAGGCGACGTTCGCGCTGGTGAAAGCGCGCTCCGAGCTTATGGCCGAGGCCGCTGCGGCGCACCCCGGCGTCATGAGCGCGCTGCTGAAGGCCGACGAGGACGGCGTGGCTGCGCTCTGCGAGCAGTGCGCCGAGGGCGAGGTGCTGGTGCCCGCGAACTTCAACTGCCCGGGGCAGATCGTCATCGCCGGTGCGCCCGCGGCCGTCGAGCGCGCCGAGGCGGCATGGGCCGAGGCGGGGAAGCGCTCGTCGCGTTTGGCCACCTCGGGCGCGTTCCATAGCCCGCTCATGGCCGATGCGGCGGCGGGGCTCGCAGCTTACTTGGATAACGTCGAGTTCTCGGAGGCGCGCATCCCGCTCGTCTGCAACGTCACTGCCGCGCCGCTGTCCGCCGCCGACGCGCGCGAGAACCTCGTGCGCCACCTCACGAGCCCCGTGCGCTTCGATGCGAGCGTGGCTGCGTTGACCGCCGCAGGGGCGGACATGTTCGTCGAAGTCGGCTTCGGCGGCGTTCTGGCGAACCTCGTGAAACGCATCGACAAGACCGCGACGCGCGCCTGCGTGCAGGACCGCGCGAGCTTCGACGGCTGTCTGGCCGTCGCTTCCGCAACCGATTCCGAATAGGAGCTTCTACTCCCATGACCAACGAAACCGAAACTCCGCGTCGAAGCGCGGTCGTCACCGGCTCGAACCGCGGCATCGGCCGCGCGGTGGCCGAGGAGCTGGCGCGCGCGGGCTTCGACGTGTGCGTGAACTGCTCGAGCGAGCGCGGGCTGGACGAGGCGCGGGCGTTCGCCGCAGCCCTGGAGGCCGACTGCGGCGTGCGCGCCATCGCGGTGGCCGCCAACGTGGCGGACGCCGCCGAGGCCGCTGCGCTCGTCGACGCCGCCCAGGAAGCGTTCGGCCGCGTGGACGTGCTGGTGAACAACGCCGGCATCACGCGCGACGGGCTGCTGGCGCGCATGAAGGACGAGGACTTCGACGCGGTGATCGACGTGAACCTCAAGGGCACGTTCAACTGCTGCAAGGCCGCGGCGCAGCGCATGATGAAGCAGCGCTACGGACGCATCGTCAACATGTCGAGCGTCGTGGGCGTGGCGGGCAACGCGGGCCAGGCGAACTATGCGGCCTCGAAGGCCGGCGTCATCGGGCTCACGAAGTCCATCGCCCGCGAGCTGGCGGCCCGCAACGTCACGGCCAACGCCGTGGCCCCGGGCTTCATCGCCACCGACATGACTGACGCGCTGTCCGAGAAGCAGCGCGAGGCCATCGTGGGGCGCATCGCGTCCAAGCGCCTCGGGGAGCCCGAGGACGTGGCGAAGCTCGTGCGCTTCTTGGCCAGCGAGGACGCGGGCTACATCACCGGACAGGTTGTCTGCATCGACGGAGGTATGTCGCTATGAGCGAGAACATTGCGAACGCGGCGAGCACGCGCCGCCCCGACGGCACGCACCGCGTGGTCATCACCGGCATGGGCGCGGTGTCGCCGGCCGGCGTGGGCGTGCAGGCGCTGTGGGACGCGGTCATGGGCCGCGCCTGCTGCATCGGCCCGGTCACGCGCTTCGACACGGCCGACTACGACGTGCACATCGCCGCCGAGGTGCGCGATTTCGACGCTGCCGAGCACGGCATCACGAAGAAGGAGGCGCGCCGGTTCGAGCGCTTCGTGCAGTACGCCATCGTCGCTTCCGACGAGGCGCTGGCGCAGTCGGGCCTGAACCTCGAGGCCGAGGACACCGCGCGCATCGCGTGCGTGTTCGGCACCGGCATCGGCGGCATCGACGAGCTGCAAAGCGGCTTCTTCACCTTGGCCGAGAAGGGTCCGAAGCGCGTGAGCCCGCTGTTCATCCCCACGATGATCGGCAACATCGCGGCGGGCAACCTCTCCATCCGCTACGGGCTGCGCGGCGAATGCCTGAACGTGGTCACCGCCTGCGCCACCGGCGCGCACTCCATCGGCGCGGCCGTGCGCGACATCCGCCACGGCTACATCGACGCGGCGCTGGCCGGCGGCTCGGAAGAGTCCGTGTCGCCCATCTGCCTGGCCGGGTTCTCGAACCTCGGCGCGCTGTCGAAGGCCGAGGATCCGACGCAGGCCTCCCTGCCGTTCGACGTGCGCCGCGCGGGATTCGTGGCGGGCGAGGGCGCGGGCGCGGTGGTGTTGGAGTCGCTGGAGCATGCGCTCGAGCGCGGCGCCACGGTGCTGGCCGAGATCACGGGCTTCGGCTCCACGGGCGACGCCTACCATATGACGGCTCCCGAGCCCAGCGGCGAGGGCGTGGCGCGCGCGATGCGCCAGGCGCTGGAGGAGGGCGGCTTCACGCCGGACGACCTGGGGCATCTGAACGCCCACGGCACCGGCACGCCGGCGAACGACGCCACCGAGTCCAAGGCGCTGCTGGCGCTGTGCGGCGAAGAGGCGGGAAGCCGGATCCCGGGGACGCCGGTGAAGGGCACGACGGGCCACACGCTGGGCGCCGCGGGCGCTATCGAGGCCATCGTCACGGCTTTGTCCGTGATGAACGACTGCGTGCCGCCCACGGCCGGCTTCGCCGAGGCCGATCCGGAATGCCCGGTCAGCGTCGTCATCGAGGCGAAGACGGGCTATCCTCAGAAGGTGGCGCTGTCGAACTCGCTCGGATTCGGCGGCCATAACGCGAGCTTGGCCGTTTCGCCGTATCGCGCATAGGTTGGGAGGAGCCGAACCATGGACATCGAATACCCTTGCGGCAAGGACGTCGTCGAGGCGGTGCTGCCGCATCGCGACCCGTTCTGCTGGGTGAGCCGCATCGTCGCGTGTGAGCCGGGCGTGGAGGTGACGGCCGAGCTCGACGTCGACCCGGAGCTGGCGCTGTTCGCGGGGCATTTCCCGGGGCATCCCGTTTTGCCGGGCGTCATCATCATGGAGGCGCTCGCGCAGGCGGCATCGTTCTGCATCCTCGTCGAGCGCGGAGCCGAGGGCTCCATCGGGTTCCTCACCGGCATCGACGGCGCGAAGTTCCGCCGCCAGGTGGAGCCGGGCGAGACGCTCACGCTGAAAGGGCGCATCGTGAAGTCCTCGTCGCGTCTGTGCGTCGCAGAGGTGGAGGCGAGCGTCGACGGCGCGGTGTGCGCGTCGGCGACGCAGAAGTACGTGCTGGCGAAAGCGGAAGCTTAAAAGAGCGAGAGGCCGTTCGATGAAGAGTGCCAAGCAGAACTACATCACCATCGGATCCGACGGAACGGTGCTGCCCCAGGGCAAGCCGCGCAAGGCGGCCGAGCCTATCGGCGAATCGGCCGACGTGGCCTACCGCCCTCAGCGCATGGCATCCTGCGTG